>AMFJ01002901.1_pt1 | contig 26074 bp, 11 predicted proteins | sample 427208 | NCBI WGS metagenome assembly AMFJ01 (sample SAMN02954298, study PRJNA114691) | groundwater metagenome | biome: aquatic; feature: subsurface aquifer; material: sediment; isolation source: subsurface aquifer sediment | place: USA: Rifle, CO | collected 2008-08 | reverse complement strand
TCTTAGCGAAGCAGTCATAGTTCCCGACTGCGAGCGTGCCAAGAAAGGAAGCAGGCGAAACAAAAACAACGCACAAACAAAAATCCGATCAATTGACCGGATCCCTGCTTTATGGACTTTCACCTTATGAACTATTCTTACACTTCAATCACAACCGGAAGAACCATTGGCCTTCGCTCTGTTTTGGTAAACAGATATGACCCAACAGCTTCGCGTATATTGTTTTTCACATAATCCCAGTTCACATGAGTATCGGCAGAAGTTTTTTCTTTGACAACTTTTTCAACAACCCGCTTGGTTGCATTCACCAGGTCAAAATTTTCTTTCACAAAAATGAATCCTCGTGAAGTGATTTGCGGAGTTCCGATGATTTTTTTGGTTTTGGAATCAATAATGACCACAATTGTGAACATTCCGTCTTTGGCCAAAAGCTGACGGTCGCGAAGCACAACTTCGCCCACATCTCCAACTCCAAGACCATCAACCATCACATAGCTCGTGTCAATCTTGTTTGGCAAAACCTTGGCCTTGTTTTCAGCAAGTTCCAATTGATGCCCATTGTCCAACACGAAAATATTTTCTTTTTTAATTCCAACTTTTTCACCAAGCTTGGCTGCTTCTTTCAGCATGTAATGATTGCCATACACCGGCAAGAAAAAGTCTGGCTTGATTTGGCGCAAAATTTCTTGAATGTCATGCGCATTGCTGTGACCTGAAACATGCACATCCAAAATATCAGAGTGAATCACATTGTCGCATTTTCGATAGAGATCATCCTTGAGTCGCTGCACGGTTCTTTCATTTCCAGGAATAACCGATGACGAGAAAACAACCGTGTCATCTTTTTGAATTTGAACAAAACGATGCTCATCATTAACAATTCGTGACAAAACCGCATTGCCCTCGCCTTGAGCACCAGTGCAGATAACCACAACCTTATTTCTTGGATGCTTGTGAATTTCATTTACTGAAATCAGAGTGTTTTTGAAAGCTTTGATATATCCCAATTCCTGAGCAATTTCAATGTTCATTTTCATGGAATATCCATCGAGTGCAACTTTTTTTCCAATGCCATCAGCAATTTCGATCAACTTTCCAATTCTTTCAATTTGAGAAGAAAATGTTCCAATAACAATAAGACCCTTGGCATTAATCATCAAATCTCCAAGATTTTTATACATTTCGCTTTCAGGAGCATGAGTCGTGTTGGTGTCTGTTGCACCCAAACTTTCCAACATCAATATTCTTGGTGACGGAAGAGTCGAAAGATGGTCATAGGTAACTTTTTCATGACTGACTGGATTTTTATCCATCAACCAATCGCCAGGATGAATCACTGTTCCATCTGGAGTTCTGATGATCACACCTACAGCATCCTTAACTGAATGTTCCACTTCAAAAAATTCAATTGCAAATTTTCCAAGTCTGATTTTATCAGATACCGCATTGATTCTCAGTGTTTTCAAGGTTGAAGCGGAATTTTTTTCATAGTCTTCCATCTTTTTCTTGATAAGTGCCAAAGTTAAATCGCGTCCCACAATTGGCGGATTGCCAAGTTGACGAAGCAAAATTGGAGCAGCTCCAATGTGATCAAGATGGCCATGAGAAAAAATCACACCGCGCACATTTTTTTCTTTGCCTTTCAAATAACTGATATTTGGAACAATATAATCGATTCCTGGCATGTCTTCTTCTGGAAATTGAATTCCCATATCCAAAATTATGATGTCTCCACCATATTCAAACATGGTCATGTTTCGTCCAACCTCTTCATTTCCACCCATTGGTGTGATTCGAAGATGATCAGATTTTGGATTTTCTTGCATTGGTTTTGAGCGGGTTGCACTGCTCCTCTTGCTTGATTTTGCATGAGCATTGGCCCTGGAACTGCCTGCAGAGTTTTTCTTTGCTTGAGCCTTTGGTTGAATTTTCATTTGCGGTTGAGTTTGGGTTTTCATCTGAGTCTGAGCTTGAACCTGAGGCTGAGCTGAGTTATTCCCAACAGCTTTGTCGCCTTGCATTGGTTTTTTTGACGCCACAGGACTGGCACTTGTTTTCCAAGTGTTTGGTTTTTTGGCCTGATTGCTCTGACCTTGTTGTTTGATTGGCATTTTTAAATCAGCCACGATTTCGCCGACAATGTCAGCGCCTTGTTTTTTATTAAACATTGATACTTCTAAATAAGATTTGATTTTTCAATCTAAATACAAACTTATTTTTTAATTACTTTTTAATTATTTTTCATCCCGAGATTCAGGATCCAGAAAACCCACGAAGATCCCGGATCAAGTCCGGGACGACATTGCTATGTCGATTAATTTGCGTGGAAAACTGCTTATATTGAAAGTTTTTAATGACTTTGTTAGATGTATTGCTGTTTTAAATTCACAACAGAAAAACACGCATTGTTGCGCAAAAAGCTTCTTTTTATCTATTTTACCCTATCAAAAAGGTTAATTTTGGAAGAAAAAGGCTTTATTAAAGCAAAGTTCAAGAAGTTTCAACTTGTTATATCTATAATACACCCATTTGAGTTTTTTGTCCAGGGTTCCAAAAACTATTCATAGCGAAGAGCATTCAAAGCAGAAATCTTCTGTGCGCGCCGTGCTGGATAAAAACCAGTCATGAAGCCAACAGCCAGGGATATTGTCACGATTCCAAAAGCCAACTTCCAAGGAACACTGGTCAAATTCAAAACATCAAAGCCAACTGAAACTGAATAGATTGAAATTATTCCACTAAAAGCCTTTCCCAGCGCAACGCCCAGCGCAACGCCCAAGACACCTCCCAAGAAGCTCATAATGATTGATTCGGTCAAGAAAAGATTTCTCACTTCTCCACTTCTCATTCCCATGGCTTTAAGCAATCCAACTTCTCGAGTTCTTTCGAGCAGTGAAACTGTCAGAGTGTTGAACATTCCAAGTGATGCAATAAAAAGAGCAACCATTCCAACCAAACCAAGAATCATTCTGGCTGTTGCAAAGAAACTATTGATCTGGTCGACAGTGTCAGAAACTGAAGTTGTGGCATAGCCACTTGTTTCGATTTGCTTTCTGATAAGTGGCAAGACTTCCTGAGATTCCCCAACCACTTTCAGTTGAGAATAATTCACAACCCCAAGACCCCTAAGATCAACAAAAGGAACATAGAAAATTGGCATTTTCCCCTCAGCAACCACACCAACTATTTTATATTGCATTTTCTGAGATTCTTTTTTCTCGACACCATCACCCAAAAGATTTCCAACCACAACAAAAGAAACATCGAATTCTTTTCCAATTGCCGAATCCCCTGAGATTCCCAACACTTGGAGCATGGATTGATTAACTACTGCTTCTTTTGCTGAAACTGCAATTGTTTCATTTGAACCATTTACTTGTTCGATATTCAAATTTGCATCACCATCATTATCATGATCTTCTTTAATATTAACACCTATAATAGCAATGCTGCCATTGGCCGACAATTGGGAATTTCCCCCACCTTTTCTTGGTGAATATTCAGACTTTGAACAATCTTCTTTTGAACAATCCAACTTCTCCCAAAGAAGGAACTCTGAAACTATCCAATCTCTTTGGACACTGCCATCTTCATCGATATATTCCCCGCCGATAACCTCCTTGCCGGGTTTTAATTCATCAATGGCTTTAGTATAACCTATTATCTTGGAATTTCTGTCGCTATTTTCACGAACCTTGACCCATTGATCTGGTTTTATTGAAAACGAAATGTCCTGATCAAAACCTTCACTTTCTTCAGGCTGAACAACTTCCGGCATCATCGCATTCGTGAGTTCATTATTCTCAAAAAACTCTCCTTGCGAAACTCTGATGTCTGAATTTTTGAGATAATCACTTGTAACGCCATAGACCACCATGTCCGAAACGGAACTGTTATATCCAACCTTTCCCACCACTGAGATAAGCGGCAAAACATTTTTAACACCAGTGATTTCAGAAAGCGTCGTCATGGTTTGATCGTTTATTTTCATCTTGCTTCCCGCGTGAAGTGAAACTTCAGCCTGTTTCATTTGATCCAATTTAGCAACCCTAGAAACAACCAGGTCCTGAAGACCATACCCAACTGAAACCAAAAAAACAATAATGGCTATACCGATTGTCATTCCACCAATTGTCACAAAAGTTCGAGTTTTCCTCATTCGCATGTTTTTCAGTGAAAACTCAATCAAGTCGACCTGATCAATTCCGTCTTTTCTGCCGGCATTAATTTTTCTGGAAAAATTCTTCGCTTTTGAAATGATTTTTTTCTCAATTTCAAGCACAGTTTTTTTGAAAAAATGCAAACTCACCAACAACCAGCAAATCATCCTAACAACCAAGATGAAAATCAAGAAAAAAGCGAGCGTGACAACCTGCCAGATGCCACGAGGAATTGAACTCAGAATTGAAAATATTTTTGTTATTTGGGCTTTCATATTTACTTTTTATTTTTATTTTTACCAGTAGGACCTTCCGACAAATCACACTCTTCCAAAGAATCGTCCTTTTTGAATTTTTTCAAATCCTTTTTATAGGAAATGCTTTCCAAGATTTCACCTTTATTAGTTTCGTCATACATAGCAACAATTCCACCATCTCTCATTCTTAATATGTTTTTTGCATATTCAAGATATTCCAAATCGTGCGTTACCATCACAATGGTTTTTCCCATAAAACGAAGATCTCCCAACAGGTGTAGAAGTTCCCTTCCTGAATCATAATCGAGATTTCCCGTCGGCTCATCTGCAACAATAACCTCCGGATTCGTTACCAGCGCTCTGGCCACTGCAACTTTTTGCTGTTGACCACTCGAAAGCTCAGCTGGATTATACTGCGCCCAATCCTCCATTCCGACTTTTTTCAACATCTTCAATGCATATTGAGTTGATTCAAGTTCATCATTTCCAAGTAAAATTAGGGGGAGAGAAACATTTTCCAAAACAGAAAGCGACCTCACCCAGTTTGATTGCTGATACACCATTCCAATATGTTTCCTTCTAAATTCTGTTTTTCTATCCTCGCTATCATCTCGATAAATGTTCTCACCCAAAAAGACAACTTTCCCTGAAGTTGGTTCTTCCAACCCAAGAATAGAATAAAGCAAGGTTGATTTTCCACATCCTGAAGGACCAAAGATGATAAAAAAATCCTCCTGGCAAATATCAAAAGAGATACCTTTAAGAACCTCAACATTTTGGTCTCCAACAATGAAAGATTTGTGAAGATTCCTAATCTCGATAATCGCAGGCGCGCAATATCCAACCTTTTCACTTTTATTTGGACAACTAGCCATATGAACTTATTTTTTATTTTTATTTCTGTAACTTTTTTATTATAGCACACTTTCACCAATTCAAATAACGCGCCTAAATATTAATTCTGCAACCCCTTCAAGAACCCAAACGTCTCAACCAGATTTCCAACCACCAATTCAAAAGCGCTGTCCACTGCTTTGGGCGTGATGCTAACGGTATCATGCGAAGTTGCAAGATTGCCCATTTGATCCTTGGAGATGATTCTGAGATGGTACACTTTTGAAGGTGTGAGTCCTGAGATGATTACCAGGTGGTTGTTGGTGAGGTTTGAATCTTCTTGAGTTTTTTGAGTGTATGAAGTTCCCACTCCTTCACCGAATTCCACTTGTGAGGTTGAGGCTTCGTCTGTATTCCAAGCAACTGCAAATTGAGAAAGTTTGTCTGCTTGATTTTTGGTACTGGCTCCTTCAACCACGATTTCGGAGATTTGAGGAGGTCGGGTGTCTGAAGCTGTGGTGAAGGAATAGGTGTCAGAGGTGGCTTCGTTTCCAACTCTGTCAATTCCTTTGACGGTGAGTTGATAGGTTGTCATGGGCCTGAGGTTCATGATGGTTTCTTCGTGAGAGCCTGAGACCAGATCAACTTGAACTTCAACTCTGTTATCAGTTGGATTGTTGATTGGAGCATAGGAGATGATAGATGAGATTTCAGTGTTGGTATTCCAGGTGACTCTGATTCCAGGTTGGGCTGAATCTTTGATTGCTTCAATTTCCACATTTGAGATTCTTGGTTTTGGGAGGGTTGTGAAGTCAATTGTCGTTCCTTCGTATTCAGAATCTTCAGCATCAAAAGTGTTGATTCTATAATAATATTTTGTATTGTCAATAAGGCCCGTTAATCTGAAATCATATTCTCCCTCAGTGTCACCAATTGACAATTCCTTGGAGCCACCAAAACTTGGACTTGTGCCATAATATATCTTGGCTTTCTCTCCTCCCTTGGCTGTAAATTTGATTGTTGCGCTTGAAATGCTAATGTCTTTAGCTACTACATCCTTGATTATTGGTGCTGGCTCAGTCTTGAAAGTTTTGTCCTCCGAAATTCCTATGTTTCCATCTTCATCCGTCCATTTAGCTTTGTAGTGATATGTTTTTCCTGGCAAGAGATGATTCAAACTTATTTCGTGAGACACAACTTGTTCGAAATTTGATGGCTCCTCTTCAAAAAAATCATCACCTTCTTTCCCATAAGCAATCTTGGAATCAGAATCTCTTTTTGTGGTCCACACTATGGTTGCCTTGCTTGTGGAGATATTTTTAACTTCCGGTCCAGTTACCAATTCTGCCGGCTCAATGAATTTTCCTGTTGGCAGCATTGAAACCGTTGTGGAAACTGCGCCGCAATTATTGGCGCTATCACAAGCTCTGGCACAGTAATAATATTCTTTCTGGGCGAGTTCAGTATCTATAAAAGATGTGCTTGATGAAGAACCGCTTTCTTCAAAGTTTTGAATATTTTCACTGCAAGTGCCTCCACTTTCGCTGCGAAAAATTTTATAGAAGCTTATGCCGGCTCCAATATTTTCAGGACTTGACCAGGAAAGTATTGTTTTCCAATCACTATTAGCCTTACTGGAGATGTCAGCCACATCAAAACCCATTGGAATTCCCGGCGCTGATCCAGAATAGGAAAATTTCACACTCGCATAATCATCATAATTAATATTCTGACCAGACTCAGTTTTATATCTCGCCGCAACAAAGAAAGTATTTTCCCCCGGCTGAGTTGCGAAAGCATCTTGGGGCAAAGTGCAGATTCCATTTGCGCCATTCTCATCAAACACACAGACATCCCTGGAGGTGTAGGCGCAAGACTGTGCTGAAGGGAGAGCATTCACAGTATAGCAATAATCCAGTTTTGAACCATTCTCCCCAATCGCTTTCCCTGGATATGTCTCCGGAATTTTCCATGAGAAAGAATAAGAATTAACAGTTGAAATTTCAGTTGAAACTGTAAGTTCTCTTGGCGCAGATGGTGCCGTTGTGTTTACCTTTATCACAGCCTTTATACTACTATTTTCATTGCAATTTCCAACTATGTCACACACCTTCAAGAAAACATAATTCAAACCCTGTCTCATTCCAGCAAAATCAGAGAGGACATTTCCATCCTCATCCAACATAGGATTCCCCTGATCATCCAAAAATTGTTTTTGCAAGACATATGAAGTTGCGTCTGCTGGAATAAGCTCGTCTGTATTCTCATCTCCGGTATGCTTAAGCCCATACCAGGTCCCTCCGTCGCCGTTTTCATCTTCGGTTATTTTATAGAAATATCCAGCAATCCCCGAACCGACAACTCCATTTCTCAAATCATTAGCACCTTCATCAGTGCCCTGCATTGGCCAACTTATTGAAACCGTCTCATCAAAAGAAGTTACAAAACCAGAAGGCGCAAGCACATATTTCATCATGTTTGGACTTTCCTCGTCCACGGAAAATAAAAATGAAACGGCTTCAGATGAAACATTTCCGGCGTTGTCAATCGCTTTTATGTTTACATAATTAGGTCCAAGATAAAAACCGTCATTAAATCCGTATCTATCCCAAGAATCCACAAAATTAAAGGAGGTTCCACCCTCTCCTGAATCCTTAACAATCATATGACAACCCAACCAACCAGTATCGGTAGAAATATCAATCAATCCATCCAGAAATGGACCAAACCAACCAGTAAAATATGCCCAACCATAAGAGCCATCTCCAGGATCAGAAACCGAATCTCGAAGAAGCCCACCTGTCACAGCAGGATCACTTGCTTCTCCGGATGCATATGGAACATTACTAACATTCAAACAATACCCAGTAACTCCCGATTCGCTGTCAGACCCGTTTTGCCAACTTATTGTATAATTTCCACCCCATCCCCTGTCGTTGCCAAAGCCATTGTTGGATATAATTTTTCCATTATTATTTTGAGTTAGCAATATCTCAGAAACATTATTTTCCGGAGGGGTAACATCCTTCATATACTCCATGCTTATATTTTTAAGCTCAGGATTTTTATTTCCATCAGTGATGTCATCGGTCGAAAAAATTGCTTTTATCTGAGCAAACTTCTTTGGTTCAATTCCAAGAACTTCCAAATCCGCCTCAAAAGAAGCTCCACTTCCCGAAGCTATTCCCAGGCTTGAATATTCTGCATATGAAAGCTCCTCTTTTAAGATAGCGGTTTTTATCTCAAATTCAATTGCAGTCCCGGGAGGAGTGGAGACTTCTGCAAAAAAAGAATTTCCAACCACCCATTCCTCATTCCATGACAAATTAAGCTGATCAGACTCCCAACTTGCCGGCTGTGCTAATTTATCGACTATTGGAATCTCATACAATCCGTTACCGTCTGAATTAATAAAAAATATACTCTTATCTCCATACACCAATTGACTAGGCGTCCCGACTGAGAAATCAAGACTCACAAGCTCGCTCCAAACATTCGAGCTCATGTCATATTTCCAAAAATTACTATCTTGATTTGTATAGAAAGAATTACTGATATCATCATAAGCTAAGGATCCACCCACATTATTGCCTATATCAAAAGGAGTATTCTCAAGAGTGGTCCATGAGTCACCAGCAACATTATATTTCCAGAATTTATTAACAAAATATCCCATATTTCCAACGACTTCCATCCCGGGCAAGATAAATATATTTCCACTATTGTCATGCACCATAGCTCCATCATAAGAAGGAAATGGTGTGGAAGATATTGTTGACCATATGTTATTTGCTATATCATATCGCCAAAAAGCATCTCCGATATACCAAGTAGAGTTAATTATATAATTTCCCTGAATTGCATAAATATAATTCCCCCCATCATACACCATACTACCATATGCACTAGCTGTTGGAGTACTGGTCATACTGGACCAGGTATTTTCAAGAATATCATATCGCCAAAAACCATTATGCACTCCGTAGCAAGGTGCATCATTAAAATCAACACAAAATCCCTGCGTTGCATATATATAATTATCTCCATCATAAACCATCGATCCTCCTAATGACTTAGCTGGGAGATTAGCCATTTCTGCCCAGCTCTTATTGGATGTATCATATTTCCAAATTCCTGATTCACTGCTAGACGCAATGACAAAAATATTTCCATTTTTGTCATAAATTGGGTCAGTGAGTGGGATCCATATATTCCCCGTAGGAGTATCAGAAAGACTTATTGCTGTATTCTTTAGATTAGATAAATCAACTCTAGCTCCTAAACCTTCCTCCGTAACAACTGTATTAATAAGATCTGTACCTTCCCTGGAAAAATCCTCCGCGGTTCTTATTTCATACACGCTAGCTTCAAAGGCAAAAACATTTCTTATTTTTTCTGAAAAAATAAGAACACACAGACCGCTAAAAGCAACAACCAGAGTTAAAATTATGGTTGTTTTTTTGGAAATTATTCTCTTTTTGATAATATTCGCTGTCATTATTTTTTTACTTTCATTTTTTCCATTATAACATGCTTTCAATTTTAATTCCCAAAAAATCCAAACGCCTGTTGCAGATTCGCAACAACCAAAGCAAAGGCACTGTCAATTTCCTTTGGCGTAATTGAGATTGAATCAAATGAATTGCCAACATTGCCAGCCTTATCTTTCGATATGGCCCGGAGATGATAAACTCTTGACGGAGTCAAGCCTGAAATTGCCACCATGTGATTATAAGTCAAATTTGAATCTTCCTGAGTTTTTTGCGGATAGTTTGCCTCTGTTCCCTCACCAAATTCAACCTGTGAAGTTGCCAGCTCATCAGTCGTCCAAGAAACCAATAATTGGGAAATATTTTGCTCATTTTCACTGCCATTATTAATTGCTGTATTTGATCCTTCCACTGTCAAATCACTGATTTGCGGGGGTCTAGCATCTTCCGATGTATTGAAAACATAAGAATCAGAAATCACTTCATTACCGCTTCTGTCGGTGCCACTCACGATCCAAACATATTGCGTATCCTCCTTGAGATCACCAACAATCATTTCGTGGGAACCAGCAATGAAATCCACAGAAACTTCTTTTCGAATTTCTTCAATATTTCCCTCTGGATAAAAAGAAACCACAGACAAAACCTCAACGTTGGAATTCCAAAACACGGAAACTGTAGGGACAGCCGCATTCATAACTTGCTGAACCTTAACATCAAAAACCTTTGGACGAGGGATGGTGGTAAAATCCACAGTTGTCCCCTCATATTCCCTGCCTTCACTGTCAAAAGTGTTTATCTTGTAATAATATTTAGTATCGTCTTCAAGATCTTCCAATTGCACGTCATAAGTTCCTTCCTCTTCATTAGTAACGACCTCTTTTGATGATCCAAAGGCTGTTGTTTTGCCATAATAAATCAGGGCCTTGTTGGCATTTTCAGCTGTAAAGTGAATCAAAGAATTTGAAATTCCAACTTGAAGAGCCTTCACATCTTTCACCGAAGGAGTTGGTTTTGTCTGAAAAGATTTCTGTTTTGCAACTCCGATATTTCCATCCTCATCCATCCATTTTGCCTCAAAATAATATTTTGTTCCAGGAGACAAATCATTCAAGACTATATTGTGGTCACTAACTTGATCCGGTTTCGAAGGCTCTTCAACGAGATATTCTCTCGACTTTGTACCGAAAGCAACTCTTGAATCCGATTCGCGATCTGTTGTCCAATCAATGGTTGCTTTACTTGTCGAAATTTCACTTATATCAGGGCCACTCGTCAAAATTGCCGGCTCAGTGAATTTTCCAGTTGGAAATTCAGTAACCAAACTTGAATATGCCCCACAATTATTGGCACTATCACAAGCCCTGACACAATAGTAATAATCTTTTTGCTCCAAGTCAGGATCAATATATGCCAGACCTTCAGTAAAACCAATCTCCTCAAATGAATCGCAAGAACTTCGATTCTCTCCACGGAAAATCTCATATTTGCTTACCCCAGCCCCGATCTCACTTGGCTGATTCCAAAAAATAGCCAGCTTCCAATCTTGGGCATCCTTAATGGAAACATCTGAAATATCAACACCTTCGACTATTCCAGGAGCGGATCCTGAATAATTGAAACTGATCGAATTATAATCATTATAATCTATTATATCAACAGAATCGCTAATATATCGAGTAGCGACATAAAAAGTATTTTCCCCTGGTCTGGTTGCAAAAGCATCCGCATCAAGAGAACAAAGTCCCTCCGCACAATCACTCTTTTCAGTAAATGTGCAGGTTTGAGCAGATGGAAGCGTGTTCACAGTATAACAATATGAAAGCTCATCACCATTTGGATCATAGTTTTTTCCAGGAAAATCCTCTGGTAAACTCCACGAAAAAGAATACGCATTAGAAGTTGAGTCCGCGGGTGATACTGAGAGATTTCTCGGTCTGCCCGTGGATCCAGCTGCAATCCTCACCATGGCAGTGCTTTGACTATTATCATCGCAATTACCAGCATTATCACAAACTTTTATACGAATATAGTTTGTTCCCTCATTAAGATTTGCGAAATCAGACAAAACAATTTGCTGACCAAATTTTGCATATGAAGCATTGTCGAAAGTTGCAGCATTAGAACTAAACCAAGCCAATGGATCCTCAAAAAAAGTTATATTACCCAAAACAATTTCCCCATCAGCATTTCCAACACTATCAACTAAGTTACCATCAAATTTCCAGTAATGCACCAAATTAGATGATCTCTGAATAACACTTTGATAAGTATCACCTTCCATATAACCTTCGACATCATATTGAGTAAAAATTTCTTCAGAAGTTAAATTCCTATTATACATCGCAATCTCATCAATAGATCCATCCCAATAACGACCAGTGTCATATTCTCCTCTCCCAACAATAAAATTTGGTATTACATTTGGCCAGCTGTAAACATCTCGAGAAAAAATTTCTTCACCGTTTAAATATCCTATTGCCAGATTTTCATCTTGATCCCAAGTGAAAGCAAGATGATGCCACGTATCAACCGACAAATCACCATCAGGGAAAAAATCAAAGCAATCACCATAGCCAGTGACATCACTCACGCAAGCATAAAAGGATCCTCCGTCCTGCTTAAAATGAAGCTCGTTATACATATCACCATTATCCCTAGTTGAAAGAACATCATGACTGCCACTGGTTGTGTTCGTTTTCATCCAAAATTCCATCGAACCCTGGATTGGGAATTCTCCTAAATTTCCATCCCTACCCATCATGGGATTGCCATTTTCATCCAAAAAAGCATTCTGCATCGTATAAGAAGTCTCACTTGCTGGAAAAAAATCATCTGGTGCATTTGTATGATTTGGACCATACCAAGTTACGCCATTTCTATTATCTATCCGGGTGACTATGCCATATTGATATCCAGCAACTCCGGAAATTTCAGAATACCACCAAGACACACAGCTCTCATTCTCATCATATTCCTTGCACGCGCAACCATCATCATCATAATTTCCATCATCCGACAATCCATCCCAAGCACTGTTAATACAAGCAATATCATCCGCCCCATCAACACTGCCTACTTCCGGCCAAGAAATTGTAAAATCCTTTGAAGAAATAAAATCCGTTGGCGCATTAACCGAACTCATCAAGTTGGGCCTACTCTCATCAACACCGATTTCAAACTGGGCAAAATCAGTGGAAACATTATTATAATTATCAATAGCCTTAACATTTAAATAATATGGCTCGGAATCACTAGGGATACTCCAGAGATCGTTACCTTGCTGATCCCTCATTGAGTATTGCATCGCAAGCGCATACATATCAAAATCAGTTCTATCCTCACCAGAATCTTTCAATATAAATTTGCAATTTTCATTTATTTCTTGTGGGTCAATTAATTCTTGTGGCAGAGCTCCGATCCACCAACTATAATAAGGATTAGAAATCAAGCTTGATTCTTTGAGTAGACCACTATTTGAGACTGGGTCACCTGCTGGATCCGTTCCAAAATATAAACAATATCCTTTTGTGTTAAGTTCGACATCTGAAGCCTTGTCCCAAGAAAAACCAAATCGTTGAGATCCAGCAGTCCAGCCACCGTTGTTAATTTTTTTGTCATTACCTTCACCGTCCCTACCGATCATTTCCAGGTTTAAATTTTCACTGCCAATTTCAGGCGCGATTACATCAGATGACCAATACTTAAAATTGATTGAATTTATTTTTGGGGTTACAGAATAATCAGATGTTCTAAGCTCAGCCTTTATCTGAAAAAAACTGTCGTTAAGCCCAAAACCATTATTAACAAGATCCGCCGTTAAAACTCCATCCACGCTGTTGAATGTAAACTCACCAAGTTGATTATATGTAGCAGCATTTAAATCATTAAGTGTTGTAGCGCTTTTAATATAGAAATCTACACTGGTTGAGGCAGGCAGATCCATTTGGGCAGAAAAAGAATCTCCGCTCTTCCAGCCCTCATTAGTACCAAGATTTATAATTGAAGATTCCCAAGATCCAGAGGTAGCGTAACGATCATCCAAGAGAGAAAACTGGAAAACATCAGTCGATCCATCACTGGGCATGGCATATATATAATTATTTTGACCACTCAATAATATTCCATAATAATAATTATAGTCAGCCACGTTAGGTATTTCACCAACAGTGCTCCAACTATCAGCAACTATGTCATACTTAAGAAAGTTTTTTCCTTGATCAGGACCACCACCACCTATAACATACATATGCCCAGCGCCATCATGGGTGGAATAAGGAGAATAAAGTGCTTCTGGCGCATCTGCAACTTTGTCCCAAGAATTTAACGACATGTCATATTTCCAAAGATATGGAGTGCCATAACCCTCAAGAACATAGATGTTACCTTGCTCATCCACATACATCGACCTAACTGGCCAAGTTCCACTGCCAATACCGGCATAGCTAGTTATTGCATCCCATGTATTTTGCAATATATTGTACCTTGCAATATCCCCCCATTCTCCAAGTATATATATTCCGTCAAGCCCATCATATGCCATTGCCTTAAAAGTGCTACCAGAATAATTACTAACATATTCCAAATTAAATGCTTGCGTTGTGTTAAATCTATATAAGACTCCTCCAGCTATAATATAGGCAATACCATTTTCAGAATAAATACCCCCATCCCAACTATAACCATACGGAAAATCTCCATTATAATTCCAAATATTAGAGTTAAAATCATATTTATTAACACTGCCAGCTACTTGATAAATATCATTATTCTCAGTGGCTATAGCGCCATTAAATTGAGCAGAGGGAGGATTGCTGATTTTTTTCCAATGCTGACCAAAAATAAGCTGCACGCTTTCATCGCTTCCGGTGCCAATAACTTCAGTTGCATTATTGTTGCCTCCAGAAAAAAGAAAATTATCAGAAACATCACTCGTTGGAATAGTTACCAAGATTTCCTGGCTTGCAGCAAAGACAACTCCATATAATTTCTCGAATTTTTCAAAATAAAAAAATGACCCTAAAATAAGCAACGAACAAACGACCCCAAGAAGATTAGGGTGTCGCCTTATTATCGCGTTTTTTTTTCTAAAAAAAATATGCATTTTCTTTCGCATTGGCAACTTTTTATTTTTATTGCTTGTGTCAAAATTATAGCATATTTTCCTACTTTTTGCACAACAAAAAAACACCTATTTTTTGAAGTGTTTTTTTAATTTTACCTATTAAAAGCACTCAAAAACCCAAACACCTCAACCAAATTTCCAACCACCAACTCAAGGGCGCTGTCCACGGCTTTTGGAGTTATGCTGACTGTGTCTTGGGAGTTTGCGATGTTTCCCATTTGATCTTTAGAGATGATTCTGAGATGATACACTTTTGAAGGTGTAAGTCCTGAGATGATGACGAGGTGGTTATTGGTAAGGTTTGAATCTTCTTGAGTTTTTTGAGTGTATGAAGTTCCCACTCCTTCTCCAAATTCCACTTGTGAAGTTGAAGCTTCATCTGTGTTCCAAGCAACTGCAAATTGTGAGAGTTTGTCAGCTTGATTTTTGGTGCTGGCTCCTTCAACCACAATTTCAGAGATTTGAGGAGGCCGCGTGTCTGAAGCGGTAGTAAAAGAATAGGTGTCAGAACTTGCTTCATTTCCAACTCTGTCCACACCTTTGACGGTGAGCTGATAAGTTGTCATGGGTCTCAGATTCATAATAGTTGCTTCGTGGAAACCTGAAACAAGATCAACTTGGACTTCCACTCTATTATCAGTTGGATTGTCATTTGGGGCATATGAGATAATTGAAGAAATCTCAGTGTTAGTGTTCCAAGTGACTTTGATTCCAGGTTGGGCTGAATCTTTGATTGCTTCAATTTCAACATTTGAAATTCTTGGTTTTGGGAGGGTGGTGAAGTCGATTGTCGTTCCTTCATATTCACTTTCCTCAGCATCAAAAGTGTTGATTCTATAATAATATTTTGTTCCATCCAAAAGATCAGACAATTCGGTTGCATAAGTGGACTCAGAAGTGGAAGTTGAAATTTCTTTTGATCCTCCGAAATTGGTTGTTTGTCCATAATCTATTCTGACTTTTGTGGCACCTTTCGTTGTGAAGCTGACAATTGCAGATGAGATTCCAATATTTTTAACAGAAACATTTTTCACGCTTGGCGGATCCTCGGTTCTGAATGTTTTTTCCGTGCTCACGCCAGTGTTTCCATCCTCATCGGTCCATTTAGCTTTATAGAAATATTTTGTGTCAGGTTCGAGACCAGAAAGTCTGATGCTGTGCGAGGTTGCCTGAGCTGAATCACTTGGTTCAACTTTTTCATATGTTCCACTTTTTGTTCCAATCTGAATCTTGGAATCTGCAGCTCTTTTTGTGCTCCAAGAAACAAGAGCTTTCTTTGTTGTAATCTCATCAGCTATTGGCTCCGAGTCCAATTCTGGCGCAACAACCCATTTTCCAGTTGGAAAAATGCTTACTGCATTTGTTCCTGAACTCTCAGCGTTTGCGCCATCTCTGACAAAGACCTTATAAAAATATTCTTTCGATTCTGGAGTATTGTCCACATAAGACAAGCCTGATGTTTCGCCAACTTCCTCAAAATCAATTCCGTTTTCCGATCTGGAAATCAAATAATGCAAATTTCCAGCCCCTTGATACTCAGGCGCGCCCCAAGTCAAGGTCACATTCCATTGCGCAAGCGACTTTATTGAAGAATCAGAAGCCATCAAATTGTTAACATTGTCTGGATCGGTTGAATCAAGAATGAAATTGCCTGAAATTGAGTTGCTCGGAGAATAATTCGGAGTTTCGGCATCATCAACCGCAACAACCGTGACAGTGTTTGTGCCCTTATTAACATTCGGAAGATTTCGAAGTGAAACTTGCCTGCTTGTGCCATTGTCAAAATATGTCGCAGGATTATTTTCCAAAGTGTTCAATGAAGACGGAGTTGGTGTGTTCACCATATAATAATAATGAGAAACACTTTGACCTTCTGATGGTTGCGCCTCTGGCCATTCCAAGGCAAATGAGTTTTCCGTTGAAGTTTGCGGAGAAACTGTCACAACATCAATATCATTAAAACGCGGAGCATCTCCACCATAGGCCAAATTGCAAGTTCTGACCGTGTTCAAGCCAGAAACATTTCCGGCATTATCAATTGCTCGAAAATACACAATATTATTGCCAGAAACAATTCCTCCCCCATCCTGATCACTAGTTAAATTGCGTGAATTCTCAATCAACGGAAAATATTGATTTATTCCTAGAATTGTTTCTGTCGTGCTTCCAAGCCAATCAGAATCTATTGAGTTAAGTTGATATTGATAACCAAAAAGACCAGAGTGGTCATCTGAAGCCATGCCGTTTCCACTTGTCGGCCACATGAAATTCATGTCCACCACATTACTGAAACTTCCAGAGGCGCAAGAAAGATAGACCACATTGTTTGGCGGAGTGTTGTCAAAAAGGAAAGAAAAATCAATTGAAGTGTCTGAAATGTTTCCTGCCAAGTCCACAGCCTTAAGCTTGAAATAATATGGTGTATCTTCATTTTGAGTTGTAAGCCAAAGATTGCCCCTTAAGGTAGCATTAGCAAAATCAACACTGTTTCCAGGAATTATAAATGGACAATAATCAGGCATTGCAATTGGAGAAGTTCCAAGTAAGCCTGGGGTTGTTTCTGGATCTCCGACAATGGTTTCATCTGTTCCAAGATAAGCACAGTAACCTAAAATGCCAGATTGTCCATTATCATTCCCAATACTCCATGAAAAATACGGAGCCAAATTATTCGCCCAATCATTTTGCGCAAGCATTCTTCCACTCGAGGACAGCGCCATTCCCAAATTAGTAGCATTTGATGGAGGCGTATCATCAGAGCGATAATTTAGGACTATGGTTTCCAATTCAGGGTTAATCCCTGAATCTTGCTCCAGAGTGGCTTTGATTTGAACATAGCGATTATTTCCAGTTCCGACACCTGCCAAGTCCAGTTCCGCTTTTGTTTTCTCAAAAGTTACTCCGCCATTTGCCACACCCAGATCCGCATATGGAGCAGTTGCCAAATCCTCTTTGGTTTGGGCTGATTTAATTTGAAAAGTGATGGTGCTCTCCGCTCCCACATTATTCACCGTCGCCGAAAAAGCAACACTCCCGTCGGTACCATCTCCCCAACCGCCATTCCAAATAAGATCGATGATGTTGTCATTTGTTGGCGACTCCCACATGCCCAAAAGTGGCAAGGTCGATTCTTCAGGGCTCAATGAAACTGTTTTAAAGACATATGGATAACGAATAATAACAATTCCTGAGCCACCCGTACCACTGGCCACATTCTCTCCTCCTCCTCCACCACCACCGCCCGTATTTGGAGACCCACTTGTTGCAGCTGTTGCTCCATAACGACCATTTCCTCCACCGCCTGCACCCCCTTGAGGAATTCCTACAGTTGCACTACCATGAGAAGAACCAGCTCCACCACCAGCATAATAAGTTGAGATGCCACTGATAGAATAAGCTACGCCACTACCACCAAAACCCCCTTCTCTGCTATTAGTTCCGTAATCATTACCACCCACAGCGCCGACTCCTCCACCACCAGCGCCACCATACCTAGGTGAATTAGGCGCAGTACCTCCGCCATTATTCCCTTGCCCTGAAGTTCCAGTTGCAAGAGAATTGCTAGATGGATGATACTGCCCAGATCCACCACCAGAACCACCATTGGATGGGCCATACAGACTATATGAACCGCCTCGTCCACCACCAACAGCTGTCAATGTAGAAAAAACACTATTTTGACCATTTGCACCACTTGTAGCACCACCAGCTCCAACAGTTACTGCATAATTTCCGGAAGAAACAGAAAAATTGTTATCATACACCAAGCCACCAGCACCACCTCCACCGGCATTGCCAACATTAGTAGCTCCACCAGCACCACCGCCAGCCACAACCAAAACCTCTACTGGCTTATCAGTATTAATATTAAAATTTCCACTTGAAGTAAAGGTGTGAATCGCGTCATTACCTGAATAAGTAATATTTCCCCCAGTAGCTGGAAGAGTAAAAGCTGTTGACCCATTCACAGCACCTGCACTACCATAATACATATTTATATTTTTTCCTGATGATGAAATCGATGGAATTCTCACCCAGATTTTGGCATTTTGTCCGACTGCAGTATATTTTTCAACCCAATATTCCAAGTCGGTGCTGTCATTTGAATCTTTGAATCTGAAATCATCACCGTCTTCTTGAGTTTTTAGATATATCTCATCAAAAAGCGGTGAACGATTGTTATCCATGAGCTTTTGAACCTCAGCTCCAGACAAGGCTCGATTATAAACCCTGACTTCATCAATTTGACCATTAAAAAAAGACTGTGGGGTTCCCCCACTATTAACACTGGCTCCAATTTTTTCTGCAATTCCAGCTGAATTAATAACATTAACGGTTCCCGTAGCGGAATCAAGTTGACCATCAACATACATCCTGGTGTCAGCCCCGTTTATCACTCCAACTACATGATGCCAAACACCTGGCGTTATCGGAATGGTTCCACTGAAATTACTTCCTCCATGATGTCCAATATTCATCATTCCGGTAGCTGCATTTATTTTGAGTCCATATCCATTAACGCCTGCAGTTCCCTTTGCAATGATTTGCTGTCCCAATAATGGATCAATTGCATCCACATTTATCCAAGCTGACATCGTTACCGCATTATAACTTGGCAAATCCAAGGAACTTGAAGCTGGAATTGAAATATAATCATCAATTCCATCAAAATTTCTACTCTTGTTATATCTTCCATCAGTAATAACCGACCCTCCAACATCCAAGCCATTATTAGAATTGCCTGAGATATCGCCAGCGCCAGAACCGGAAGTTTCATCCAAATTCCAATATCCGATCCCTCCCTCATCAATCAAAATTTGATAATTGGAAAGATCTTGTCCTGTTACATTTGAAACCTCCAAAGATCTTTTGTACAATGTTCCATCTGGTCCAACCTCACCTTCAATATGAACAACTCCACCTGCTCCCAAGCCGGAAACTGCAGTTGTGTCAAAAACACCCTGCTCAAAATCTGTCGAAGTATCCAGCACGATTGATGAAGAAGTATCAGCAGATATTCCTGGAAACAAAATTCCTGTGGCTAAAAAATAAACCCCAAAGAGACTTCCCACAGCAAAAGTCATGACCAAAATAAGGTTAAACTGCCATTTCGCAATGGTGATTTTTTTTGTAAAGATATTCTGAATAGTACTATTCAACATTTTTTATTTTTCTTTTAATTTCAGCAATCCGTTAATGATTTATAGCACGATTTTGATCTTCTTGCAAAACAAAAAAAAGCATCTCTGCTAGCCAAGAGATGCTTTCAAAAAAACTAGCACTAATTTTATCAATAAGGACTATTTCCTCCCGTAATTATCTTCATATCTAATGATGTCATCCTCTTCCAAATAATCTCCAGTTTGAACCTCGATAATCTCAAGACTAGTTTTTCCAGGATTTGAAAGCCGATGTTTGGCCTTGGCTGGAATGTATGTGCTTTCATTTTCATGCAAGACCAATAAATTCTCACCATTAACCACTCCGGCAGTTCCCTTGACCACCACCCAATGTTCAGCTCTTCGATTGTGGGACTGGAGACTCAATGTTGAACCAGGATGCACTGTGATTTTTTTCACTTTGTGATTTTTTTCATCAATCAAGACTTCATATTTTCCCCATGGTCTTTGCACCTCAATATTATGTTCAATTTCTTTGTAATTATTCTCCTTAAGATAACTCACAATCTTTTTAACTTCATCACTGCGTCCTCGCTTGTGAATCAAGATGCAATCATTATTCTCCACCACCACCAAATCTTCAACTCCAATGGTTGTGACCAAGCGATTGGTTGATGAATGCACAAAAACATTTTTACTGTCCAAAAGCACATGTCTGCTTTTATTTTTTCCTTTCTGCTCAGTGACTTCAGCCAAAGCATCAAAAGATCCAATATCACTCCAACCAAAATCGCCCTCAAAAACAATTCCTTTTTTTGATTTTTCTGAAATAGCAGTATCAATCGCCTCATTATCAAGATTCTCAAAATCCTTCACAAATTTTTCAAAACTATTTTTGTATTGTGTGAACAATTTTGGCGCATGTTTTTTTAGCTCATCCGTGAAAGTTTTTGCATTGAAAATATACATTCCAGAATTCCAGACATACTCCCCACTTTTCAAATACTCCTGGGCAGTTTCGCGATCAGGTTTTTCCTTGAAAGCTTCCAGCTTCCAAAATCCAGCCTCCTTTTTGCCTTTTTTAATGTATCCAAATCCGGTTTCCGGAGCAATTGGCGTTATTCCAATTGTGCCAAGATTGTTGCCGACTTTCTTCATGGCAGATTTAACAACCTCAATATACGCTTCAGGCTTTCCAATATAGTGATCTGCTGGATTTATGATAATGGGTTGATCTTTTTTTATTTTGATAACATCAGTCAAATATTTCACGCCTAATGCAATTGCAGGAGCTGTGTTGAGCGATGCAGGCTCAGTAATTATCTGCTCCTTAATGATCTGAGGATAAACCTCCCTGATTTGATTGAAAACATTGAAATAATTTTCACTGTTTGTGACAAGAAAAATATTTTTTGCCGGCACAACTTTTTTCATGCGCAAAAAAGTTTCCTGAAGCAGTGAGTTGTCAGAATACAATTTCAAAAATTGCTTTGGAAAATTTTTGCGTGAAAGTGGCCAAAGACGAGTTCCAGATCCACCACAGAGAATAATTGAATACATATAACTAGGTTCTAGCTTTTTAGGCTTTAGCTTTTTAGGTTCAAAATTCCAGAATATAAGTAAACCGAAAAGCTGAGGAGCTAATGCCTGAGAAGCTTATTAATCTATTACTGGCAAGCCTCCCAAATCTTCTTTTGCAATTGATTTATACAATGGATTTTTTTTGAGAGCCGGTTTTCCTTCATGCTCAACCACATAGTATGCAAAGCCTCGCATTTTTTTCACCAACTCATAGTCAGCATGACCTGGAAAACTTGATGGATCGCGATCTTCAAAATCAACTGGGCTGTCATCAGCAGTTGAAAAATATGTCTGCCCAACATTTGCCACGAGATGCCCATAGCCAACAGGCATGAAAACTTCCTCCCCAGCCTTGACCTGAACCGCTTTAAAATCAGCAACTTGGTCAGCAATCATGTTTCCATTTTCATCTTCAACCAATTTCTGCAAAAGCGCTATGCCCTGACCATACAAAATCCAATATGTTTCGCTCAATTCTCCAACATGATAATGACCATAAGTCTTAATATATTCACCTGAAATTGTTCCAGGCTCCCAAACTGTAATATTTTTTTGATCCGAGCCACCCCGAATCATGTAATAATGCACTGCTGGACCTTCTCCGTTTGGATCCATCAAAACATCTGACATTTTTTCATGGGTTCGAGCTGCGTAATGTTTGCCCACATTTTTGAAATCGATTTCCATAATCTTTATTTTTAAGATTTATCTCGTTTCTTCATTATAAATCGATATTTAAACCAGGGCAAGCTTAATCACAAAACAAAACCACCCCAAGAAAGAGGTGGCTTTGTATTTATCTTCTATACCCTGACTGTAAACTAATTGCTAGTTTCCACATGCTGCTGCTGATGCTCCTCCTGCAAGAGCTTCATCAGTGAATCCTGCCGCTGGAGATGTTGCAGACAATTTAGACTCACATTCTTTCGGCGCAGTTTCAAAACCTGAGCAAATTGCTTTCAAAACGCTAGCACTGTCGCGACCAGAAGCAACTTTGGTTCCATTGATCACAAGAGTTGGAGAACCTTGAACTCCAAATTTGGCATTTTCTTCTTTATCGATATCAAAAACTTTTTCAGTCACAGTAAATTGCTCCTTTGTTGTTTTCACGCAAGATGCAACTTGAGTGGCATTTATTCCAACTGTTTTCATGCAAGCAGTTGCTGCTGCGCCAGTTGCTGCTGTCTTGCTATCCTTCCAGAAACATTGCAAATATTTGCTCAATTTTGTTGGTGCAACTTTTTGCACGCAATATTGATTTGCATTTTCATCAGCTTCTTTCTGTCCATGCAAATTATAGCTGACGAATTTCAAATTGAATTTGATTTTGCTTCCCAAGGCTTCAACTGCTGGCAAAATTCCTCTTTCCATTTGAAGACCATACGGACAATAACTCATCACAAACAAGTCAACCACTGGAACTTCCGCCTTCACTTCAGCTTCAGTTTTTTCTGGTTCTTGTGCTTGTTTAGCAGCATCATCAGAAGGCTTATTCAAATCAATGACTGTTTGAGCTTGCATCAATTTGCTTCCATCTTTTGTCACAAAAATAGGAATTTCATTTGCGTCAACTTTGACATCAATTTTGTACACACTTCCTTCAGCCACAACCTCTCCAATTTCAACTTTTGAAGTTGCAGGCACATTTTCCCCCAAGAATTTTTCCACTTTAGCTTTAACAGCTTCACTACCAATATCAACTTTTTCTCTGTACATTTTATATCCAAAAAATCCAATAGTCAAAATCAACAAAATGACAACCACAGAAATAACAAGTTTTTTATGCTCGCATTTGCACTCTCCATTTCTGCAACTTTTGATTTTATCCTTCAAACATCCCAATCCTTTTTTGCATTTAGCTACGATTGGATTTTCCTTGCCCTCTTTTTTTTGAGAAACCTCGACAACATCAATCTCATTCAAATCAATTTCTTTTTCTTCTTTTTTTTCCATGTTTTCCATAGAGTATTTTATGTTAATTGCTTAATTAACTAGTCTAACCAAAACGCTTTTTGCGCTTGTCCCCCATTTTACAAGGTTTTGAAAAAATGCACAAGAGAAGTCAAGTCACACGCTTCCGCTTAAAGAAATATTAAACAAATTAAAAAAGCGTATTGAAATTCCAATACGCTTTTTAATTTCTTTTTGGATGCCTTTTCTTTTCATCAGGGTTGAGACAGAACCATCTCTTTATCGTGCAAAATCCGTAATACGAATATCCAGTGCACCACTCAGGATAATTCCAGTTTAAGTTTGACTCTATTTTCTCGTCAACCACAATAAATCTAACAACATAGCAACCCGAATCTTTCTGCAAGCTGGAAATTCTTACTCTTTTAATTTTCCCACCAAAACACCAATGAATAAGTTCATTATTCAAAAGAAATGGTGAGATTTCCACAAAACATTCTCTTTCTTCTAGAATCTTTTCGTATTCTTCCCTTGTCATGGTCATGCTATCCTCCTTTTTAAAGAGCTATTTTATCTGCAATTTCCGAAGTTGCGAGATTTCATCTCGAATCAAGGCTGCTTTTTCAAACTGAAGTCCGCGAGCGGCATCTTTCATTTCTTTTTCTTTTTGCTTGATATATCCAGCAATATCCTCAAGAGATTCCAGTTTTGAAAAATCAATTGAAACCTCCGGATTGATTTCATGATCAATGATTGATTTTATATTCTTTTTGATTGTGGTTGGGGTGATGCCATGTTTTTTGTTGTATGCGCTTTGAATTTCACGTCTGCGATTCGTTTCATCAATTGCCCTTTTCATTGAACCAGTAATATTGTCAGCATACAAAATAACACGACCACTGACATTTCGCGCTGCGCGACCAATTGTTTGAATCAGTGAGGTTTCGCTTCGAAGAAATCCTTCTTTGTCCGCATCCAAAATTGTCACCAAGGAAACTTCCGGCAAGTCCAAACCTTCCCGAAGAAGATTGACTCCAACCAAAACGTCAAAATCTCCACGCCTAAGTCCTTCCAGAATTCGTACGCGATCCAAAGTGTCCACAGATGAATGAAGATATTCACACTTTATCCCATGTTCTTTCAGAAACTCCGACAAATCCTCAGCCATTTTCTTGGTGAGTGTAGTTATCAACACTCTCTCATTTTTTGCCACCACTTTTTCAATTTCACTGAGCACGTCTTTCACCTGTCCTTTGGCAGACTTAATGACCAACTCAGGATCAAGCAGACCAGTTGGCCTGATTATTTGCTCAGCAATTGCAAGAGAATTTTCTTTTTCATATTTTGAAGGCGTGGCCGTTGTAAAAATAAGCTGATTTATTCTCTCTTCGAATTCTGCAAACTTGAGCGGCCGGTTGTCAAAAGCGCTCGGCAAACGAAATCCGTTTTCAATCAAAGATTCTTTGCGCGATCGGTCGCCTGCATACATCGCATTGAGCTGTGGAATTGTCACATGAGACTCATCAATCACCATCAAGAAATCTTTTGGGAAATAATCAATAAGAGTATAAGGTGATTCTCCAATATTGCGATCAGTGAAATAGCGGGAATAATTTTCAATTCCATTGCAATATCCAACCTCGCGCATCATTTCCAAATCCTGCTTGGTTCTTCTTTCAATTCTTTCTGCTTCCAAAAGTTTTCCCGCATCGCGAAAATGCTTCACTCTAAGCTTGGCATCATTTTCAATTTCTTCTAGCGCTTCTTGCATCACGGGTTCTGGCACGACGAAATGTTTAGCTGGATAGATCAAAGTTTTTTCCAGATCCCCAAGTTTTTCACCGGTGAGCAAGTCGTATTCATGAATTCGTGAAATTTTTCCTCTTTCGATTTCAATGCGCGTCACAATTTCTCGTCCCGGCGTGATCACTTCAATCGTGTCGCCAGTGACTCGAAATTTCCCGCGCTCCAAAACATCGCTTCGCGAATATTGCATGTCCACCATTTTGGTTATAATTTTCTCGCGAGAATTTTCTTTGCCAACTTCAACTTCAATGGTTCCCTGTTTGTAATATTCAGGTGAGCCCAAACCATAGATGCAAGAAACACTGGCCACAATGATCACATCACGACGCGAAAGCAGTCCGCTGGTTGCAGCATGGCGAAGACGATCAATCTCTTCATTGATCTGAACTTCCTTTTCAATATATGTGTCCGATGATGCAATATATGCTTCCGGTTGATAATAGTCATAATATGAAACAAAATATTCCACTGCATTTTTGGGAAAGAAAGTGCGAAATTCCTGCACGAGCTGAGCTGCCAAAGTTTTGTTCGGCGCAATCACCAAAGTTGGTCTTTGCACTGCTTCAATAACATTGGCGATCGTGAAAGTTTTTCCAGATCCAGTCACACCCATCAAAGTTTGGAATTTTTTGCGATTTTCCAGGCCATGAACAAGAAGCTCAATTGCTTGAGGTTGGTCACCGGCAGGCTCGAATTTTGAGTCAATTTCAAATTTCATAGTACTTCATAATACAATATTATACGTAAATTGTCCATTCAAAAAAAAATATTGACCACGATTTCGCTGGCG
>AMFJ01008354.1_pt1 | contig 26165 bp, 27 predicted proteins | sample 427208 | NCBI WGS metagenome assembly AMFJ01 (sample SAMN02954298, study PRJNA114691) | groundwater metagenome | biome: aquatic; feature: subsurface aquifer; material: sediment; isolation source: subsurface aquifer sediment | place: USA: Rifle, CO | collected 2008-08 | reverse complement strand
GTTTGAGAGAAACTTTTAATTCTTCCCAATTAATTTGTGTCGGATCAACCTTTGGGCAATAGGCGTAGTAAAAAGGTAAAAAAGACAACTTATGAGTTGTATATTGAATATTTCCAACCCTCGCCGATTTTGTGCCGTATTTTGTTTTAAAATCGCTCCATTGTGGAGATTGAACTACGTGGGATCCCATAAAAAGAGTATATCACGCTAAAAAGTGAAGTTGACAGAAAGCTAAACCTAAGATACCTTCTATCTAAAGGAACTATTCTCGTCCTAATATGGGGCGGGGTGAAAAATAGAGGAGACTTTGGTTCGCGTACGTTCCTTATGCGGACTACTGGGAGTCCGCACCAACTGAAAAGTGCCGTGCGGGCTCTCATTCATTTTTTTAGTAACTTATGAAAGAAAATAACAAAGATATGATTATACTTGGAATAGCTTTTATAGTAATTTTGGTATTGGCAGGAATTTTTGCATTAAAAAACATTAAGGGTTCTAAAGGAGCTAAAACCGAAAGCAACCAAACTCAAGAGTCCAGCGCTTCAAACAAAGATTCACAAGTTGAGAGTGCAACCTCCCAAACAACCGATACAGCTAAAAAACAATATGCAAAAGCTCCGGATATGATTTTGGAAACAAGCAAAACATACCAAGCTGTTTTAAAAACCTCAAAAGGGGATATCACACTTGATTTGTTTGCGGACAAAATGCCAATTACTGTAAACAACTTTGTCTTTTTGGCTAAAGAAGGTTTTTACGACGGAACAAAATTTCACAGAATAATTAAAGATTTTATGATTCAAGGCGGCGATCCTTTAGGTACGGGAGCTGGTGGTCCGGGTTATAGATTTGCAGACGAACCTTTTGAAGGTGAGTACATAGCAGGTACTTTGGCTATGGCTAACGCGGGCCCAAATACAAACGGCAGTCAGTTTTTTATAATGCATGGAAAAGTAGATCTACCAAAGAGCTATACAATTTTTGGTAAAGTTGCCGACGAAGCAGGCATGGAAGTTGTAGATGCTATTGCTACTACAGAGGTTGTCTCAAACCCACAAACAGGTGAAAATTCGAAGCCGGTTGAGGATGTGGTTGTAAGTAGCGTGAGTATAATTGTAAAATAGGGACTGACGAGATTTTGGATAAAACCCCCAACTTTAGTATAATTCCAGTATGAAGGAATTATTCGAGTCACAACAATTTAAAAATATCTGCAATGACCATAATATCTCGTATCTTGGATTATTTGGTTCTTATGCTCGTGGTGATAACAGAAGAGACAGTGACGTTGATCTGTTGGTTCAATTCAACAAACCCATTGGATATTTTGGTTTAGTTAGAGCCCAACGCAGTCTTGGGAAATATCTGGGTAAAGAAGTGGATTTAGTCACAAAAGGCTCACTAAGTGATCGTATTTTTCCATATGTAAAAAAGGATCTAAAAACCATTTATGCTTCCTAAAGACGATAAAATATACTTAGAACATATTCTCGATGAGATTGATAGAGTTGAGGTATTTCTCAGCGACTGGGATAAAGAGGCATTTCTAAGCTCAGATATTACTTCAGATCACTATGCCCTGGTTAGGAGTTTTGAAATTATAGGAGAGGCCGCCTCCAAAGTAAGTTCAGAATACAAGAAGCTTCATCCAGAAATTCCATGGAGAGATATGATCGATATGAGAAATAAAATTAGCCATGAGTATTTTAATATCGAGTACAATGTGGTATGGGAAACGGCAAAAGACGACCTACCTCCACTAAGAAAATCTTTGGAGCACATTCTTAAAAACTAACCGGTTAAATGCTAGGAAACGACCCGAAAAACCTCCACCCACTTCTCCGCATCAATATTTTGAGGCCTCAAACTTCCATCAATACTAATCTTAGCTAGCTCATCCTTTTTAAATACCTTGTTCAACATTTTACGAGGACTGGCGTAACATCTATGCAAAAATCCCTCATACTTATCAATCTGCAAAAGTAGTTCCGAAATATATTCATCCGTTTTTTTAGTTAACCTAATGACTCCCCCATCAACGTTGGGCACAGGACTAAACTTTTTTCTATCCACGGTAAACAAATATTCCACATTATAAAAAGACTGTACAAAAGAGGACATGTAGGTTGCATCAGGTGCTTTATTTGCAATTTTTTGAGCAACTTCTTTTTGAATCATAAACACACAAGTCTCGGGTTGTCTTTGCATCTTTATAGCGGCATGAATTATTGGTGAGGTTATGTAATAAGGTAGTGAGCCAATAATTTTAAAGGGTTTATCGGTTGTAAACTCAGGCAGCCAATCTAAAACATTAGCTTGAACAACATTCGCATTTAAATACTTTAGAAAATCCGTGCGTAGTCTCTCAACATACCTAACATCAATTTCAATAGCATAAAGCAAAGAATCAGGACCGGTTAACTGCTCAACCAAAAACTTGGTAAGCGCCCCAAGGCCGGGACCAATTTCAATCACTGTCTCGTCAGGAGTTAATTTTAATGCACTAACCATTCGTTGAGAAATAGTACTATCTATTAAAAAGTTTTGACCAAGTTCTTTTTTTGGTGTAAACATCACTACAAGTATATATGAATATGAAAAACATTTACATAGCGCTGGAAAATATTAGAAGTCTGTTCAACATTGGAGCAATCTTTAGAACTTGCAGTTTTTTTGGAGTTGATAAGGTAATTCTGGTTGGTTACTCGGGTAAAACTCACAACACGAAAAACGAAGTCGTCCTACATGAAGAAGTAAAAAAAGCATCTCTTGGGTCAGAAAGCGATTTAACACTAACCATGCTGGAAACTTGCGATGATTTAATTAACTTTGCCAAAGAAAATAAATTAAAGCTTATCGCAATAGAACAAGATTCAAACAGTATAAAGCTAGGCAACTGGATCCCGGAGGACAATTGTATTTTAGTTTTTGGTAACGAAGTAGATGGTGTAGATCAAGCTATCTTAAAAAAGTCTGATCAGATTATTGAAATAAAAAGATTAGGAAAACACAATTCACTAAATGTAACAACAGCTTGCGGGATTATTTTGCAAAAAGTTACAAGTAAATAAATACCTTTGCTAGAAGCCAGAATAAAGCACCTGCAAGTCCCCATAAAGGTATGCATAACCAACTAGTATACCCGGACAAATCGTATCTATGATAAGTCCAAAGCCTTTGACCAACTATTTGACGATAAAAAAAGCCAATTAACCACTCTAAAATAGTTCCGACAAAAGCAAACGCAAGAAAGGCATATATAACTGAAACACCAACTCTAAAAGTCAGCAAAACAAACCCGAGTAGCGGCCCTAATAAATAGTAAAAATATTTTGAATAAGAAAAGTGATTGGTTTTAAACTTTTTATTAGTTTTTTTGTAATATAGTTTCTGGACTACAGTTTCAACAACCACACTCCAAACAACAAGGACAAGAAATAGAATAAATTCTTTTAGGTAAAAAAAGGACATTAGGGATATATTACTCTTGTGGTGCGTTAGTCAGCAAATACACATCCGTATAAGCCGCACCCCACGCTCCCTTTGAAGCATCCACAAATCCAAGGTCAACCTCATTCCCCTTTATACCACCCCCAATATCCTCTGCTCGACACAAACCATAACCAACCACATAAAAATTAGTACCAAGTGGAATAGTTTTAGGATCTGTGGCACACACACCTTTTACAACCTCTGTGCCACTGTAGGTTCTACCGGTGCAACCTTCACAATTAGCATCATACTTTGTTGCCCATACACGCATTTTATACCAGTACTTTAAACCGCCAACTTCTGTGTCCTCTAACATTCTCCAAACAATTTTTGTTCCTTTTGATACAACTTCCTCTTTTGGTTCTATTACCTCTGTATTAATCAACTGTTTATCAATTTCCTCATCCTGCCAATAAGTTAACAAGTATGTCAATTTCTTTTCACCGTCTATCCCCTCTTCCGTCACCTTTTCCTCACCATATTCCATTTCAGGATCTTTTTGGTAACGGGTTTCAAAAGCCAGAGTAACAGTATCAACCACCTCTTTTTGAGCAAAGGCAGTTGTAGTAACAATTTGAGGATAATTATTAATTGAATCGGTTGGATTTTGTTCTTCCGTAGAAGCACCTAAAACCTGACCTTTGGGATTGCCAAAAAAAGTTGAACTATACGCAAGTCCCTTAATGTTTGAATACGCTAAAAGGGTTAGTATTACAAAGACGTAAATTGTAGTTTTCTTGGTGCTCACTGTGTGTTTATTATACTGGATTAATCGTGTGGAAATTAAACTCCTCGGCGGCTGGGGTGCGGGCTGTCGAGGAGTATGTGTTAGTCGCTGGGCAAAGAGGAGGCTTTTATAGCCCATACGACTAAGAAGGCAATCCCAATAAGGATGGACTCAAAAACGACCATCCAGATTACTGAGATTTTTAAAAATGGCGCTAGAAACAATAGGAGAACCATTGCGGTTCCCCCTACCAACCAACAAAAAATTCTTTTTGTTTTCATGATCCTCTCCTTGAATGCAAGAAGTATACAACTCGAATTATAATAATGGAAATCATTAGGCTAATCCCAGTTAAACCTACTCCTCTTCCACTCCATATCGTCCAAAAATTCATCGGTCTTTTTTGCAAAAGGTGAACGACTGCCCGATTCAAAATAACCTTCAAACTTAATTAACTTCTGCGGAATCTCCCCCAAAAATCTACTTGGTAAATTACTTTGAATACTTCCAAAATATAATCTGGAACGAGCCAGAGTTAAAAACACTTTTTCCATGGCGCGAGTAATTGCTACATAACACAACCTACGTTCTTCCTCCAACTGCTCAAGCTCCATCATCGACTGCATATGAGGAAAAAGCCCTTCCTCCATACCTATAATAAATACCACCGGAAACTCCAACCCCTTTGACGCATGCACAGTCATCAACGTCACCGCATTAAAATTTTCTGAACTAGGTTTATCGGAACTTTCAATTAACGCCACGTTTTCCAAAAAATCCTGCAAGTTAACAAATTGTGTGGCCACCGACCTTAACTCCTGAATGTTCTCCACTCTAGACTTACCTTCTTCTGTTCCATCATCCAGCCACTGCAAATACCCAGTATCTTCCAAAATCATATCCATCATTTCAATCGTGGCTAACTTTTCTTTTTGCTCCAGCCACTTTGCAATAGGTAGCTTAGATTTATATTCAATCGCGTCCAACTTCCAACCATCCTCTTTTAAATCCTCAACTGACTTTTTACCAAGCCCGCGTGGAGGTACGTTAATAACCCTTTCCCAAGAAACTGAATCTTTTGGATTATGCACAACTCTCAAAAAAGCCACGATATCTTTTACTTCTTTTCTAGCATAAAACCTTAAACCACCAACAATTTTATAAGGAATGTTACTTCTAATAAAAGTTTCCTCAATATTTCTGGACTGCGCGTTAGTACGGTACAAAACAGCGATATGTTTATAATCCCGACCGTTGTTTATTTCATTCACCACCTGATCTGCCACAAACTGAGCTTCTTCTTTTTCACTTGATCCAGTAAAGCTAATAACTTTTTCCCCACTACCATTTTTTGTCCATAAATTTAGCGGAATATGAGTTGAGTTATTTTGAATAATATTTGTCGCAGCATCCAAAATAGTTTGAGTAGACCGATAATTTTGCTCTAAATTATAAATAGCGGCTTCAGGGTAGTCGCGCTGAAAATTCAAAATGTTTTTATAATCGGCCCCTCTAAACGAGTAAATCGCCTGAGACATGTCCCCTACAACAAACAAGTTCTTATGAGCTTGAGCCAGCAGTTTTGTCAACATGTACTGAGCCTTATTCGTATCTTGATACTCATCAACCAGTACATACTTAAATTGTTTTTGATATTTTTCTAAAACTTGAGGAACTTCTTTAAACAGATGAACGGTCTCAACCAATAAATCGTCAAAATCCAACGCATCATTTTTTCTCAGCCTTTTTTGATATTCAAAATATATCTTTGCGGCTGTTTTTTGAAAATAGCCTCTGGCCAAACTCTCGTAACTTTCCGGATTAACTAGCTCAGATTTAGCGCTAGAAATAGCATTTAGCACAGCATGTGGGTTGGTCTTTTTTGGATCAATTCCATAATCCTTCATTATCCCTTTAATTATTGAAAGCTGATCATCGGTGTCGTAGATTACAAAAGAAATTGGAATACCAAGGTTAAACCCATCTTTACGTAAAATACGTGAGCAGATTGAATGAAAAGTCCCCGCCCAAGAAAGGTTTGTATTAACTCTACTTTTAATCTCGCCTGCGGCTTTATTGGTAAAAGTTACACATAAAATGTTTGTTTCATGAGCCAAACCCTCGCTAATTAAATAACAAACCCTGTGGGTTAACACACGCGTTTTTCCGCTTCCCGGACCGGCAACGACAAGGGCGGGACCTGAGGTATGTTTAACCGCATCAATCTGAGGGGGGTTAAGGTTTTTGAATAGATCTTCGGGGTTATTTGAAACTGCTTTTGGCATGAGGGTATGATATCACGCATTTAAAACGTCAATGCAGGATGATCCGTTACAACACCCAAAGTTCCAAAAGCATGATCCAGCATCAAAATCATATCCCCTTTACGATCGTAGCTATTTAACACAACCCCCACAACATCGTGGTTATTATTAGACGCAAAAGTAACCAGACATAAACCTGCTTCCTCCGTATATCCGGTCTTCACTCCGAAAACTCCAGGATATGTTGTTAGTAAATTAGTTTGGTTTTGCATATAGATATACTTATGTGTCTCATCACTAAAAATCTCATACTCAAACGTTTTCACAATCTCTCTAAATTCAGGATTTTTTAGTGCATAACGAGTTAAACGTGCCAAATCCTCGACAGTACTATATGTATCATCATCCAACCCACTGGGATCTGCAAAATATGTGTTTTTCAACGCCAATTCTTTGGCTTTAAAATTCATCCATTCCACAAATTTATCGGAACTTCCAGCAACATTTTCTGCAATTGTATAAGCAGCGTCGTTTCCGGAATTAAGAATTAACCCGTACAGTAAATCTTCCATAGTGTAAATCTCCCCTTCGGTTAACCCCATTACATTCTCACCAATATTTGCAGATGTGGCAGAAACACTCATTTTGGTATCTAATTTTTCATGCTCCAACGCAACAACCGCAGTCATGATTTTTGTGAGACTTGCAATCTTACGTTTCTCAGTTGGGTTTTTTTCATATAAAATTTTTCCGGTATTAATATCTACAAGTACAGCGGAGGATCCTATGATTGTAGGTTCGTTGTATGTACCAAAGACTTCGCCAAACTGCCAACCCAAATCAGGATCATAAGTATCTATTTTTGTTCTCTCGTAGGCTAACTTTGTATTATCCCCAAAAAATTCAGCTAAACCAGAGACTACTTCCGATTTAGAGTGAAGTTTTCTGGTAGTAGCAACAAATAAAAAGACAACTAGTGGTAGGACAACGAAAATTACGGTTAGTATTTTTGAAAATCTTGACATATGGTTTTGAAAACTATGCTATCATAATTGGGTCTCAATAAAAATTAGTTTAAAAGTTTTTTGGAGGTTTTTATGATTCAATTACTAGACTTTTATGCTGATTGGTGCGGCCCCTGCCAAGTCATGAAGCCCATATTTAAAGAAATAGAAAAAGACTACGAAGGTAAAGTGGAGTTTAAAACGGTTGATGTAGAAACTAATGGTCAAACCGCATCCCAATACGGCGTGATGAGTATCCCAACTTTTGTTGTAGTTAAAGATAATAAAGAAGTATCCAGAAAAGTGGGCGCTATGCCTAAAGACGTGTTAAAGAGCTGGATTGATTCAAACCTTTGAAAGGCGCTCTAAAAGGCGATAAAATCTAACCATAATGTCTGCCCAAATTGCCATAAATGGTTTCGGTCGCATAGGCCGAGCCTCACTAAAAATAGCCTTAACAAAATCCAAACTTAAAGTTGTTGCTATAAACGACTTAACCAACCCCCGTATCTTAGCTCACCTATTAAAATACGACACTGCATACGGTGTTTATGATAAAGATGTATATTTGGAAGAAGATGGCAAGGAGATACGTCTAACAGACAATAAAAACGATAAAGACTTTTTTAAGACTACCGGTCAAAAAAACTACCTGGTAGTTGATGACAATAAAATTCAAGTATTTGCTGAAAAAGAACCCTCAAAACTCCCATGGAAAGCATTAAAAGTGGATGTGGTCTTGGAATGTACCGGCAGATTTACAGATAACGATAGTGCAAAGGCTCATATAGATGCGGGTGCTAAAAAAGTTATTGTATCTGCACCAACCAAAGGTGGCACTGCTCAAACCTTCTTGATTGGAGTAAATGATGATCAGTATTTAGGTCAAAACTTAATATCTAATGCCTCATGCACAACAAACTGTATTTCACCGGTGGTTAAAGTTATTCACGACAAATTTAAAATATTAAAGTCAGTAATGACCACTGTTCACGCCATTACCGCCGAACAAAATATTGTGGACGGGCCACCTCCCCCACTACACCCTGATATGCGTCGTGCAAGATCCGCAGGTTACAACATGATCCCAACAACAACAGGTGCGGCAAAAGCTACAACTCAGACTATTCCCGAACTTCAAGGATTGTTTGATGGAATTGCAATAAGAGTACCTATTATTACCGGATCGGTGACGGATATAACCATGTTGGTGTCTAAAAAAACAACGATTGAGGAGGTTAACAAAGCTTTGGAGGATGCCGCTTCAGATCCAAAATACAAAGGAGTATTAAAAGCAACTTATGAACCAATTGTGTCTTCGGACATAGTCGGAACCTCATACTCAGCCATAGCAGATCTTTCTATGACAAAAGTGGTTGACGGGGATTTGGTAAAGATTCTAGCCTGGTATGACAACGAATGGGGATACAGCAATAGACTGGTGGAAATGGCTGAACTAGTTATTTTATAATCCACATAACTGCATATAAACCGTAGAAGTAACCTTGCAAACAATGTAAAATTTCCCTATATGAAGCTTGCCCAGTTTAGGTTGTCCATAAAACTGTTTCTTTTTATTGGTGGCATTGTTTTTCTCCTCTGTACACCTATTTACGCATATGCAACTCCAGCACTTACAGAAAAAACCACCCTTACTGACGCTGGAGAAAGCGGTAATTGGGGCATTCCAACATTAAGCGGAGATATAAACGGGGATGGTTTTCAAGATATGGTGGTTGGAGATAACAGCAGGACTGTTGATGGTCATTGGGGTAGTGGGTCCGTATATATCTTCTACGGGGGAGAAACAAACAACAATGTTGCTGATGTTCGTATATATGGTGATATTAGTGAAGCACAATTCCCAGGATACTCATTTGCTGCAGGGATGAAGGTTGCAGATGTAAACCTCGATGGATGTGATGATATTATAGCCTCGCCACTTACCGACACTGTGACTGGTGATAGAAGTACCGTGTATGTTTTTTATGGCGCATCTGATTTACCAGATACAATACAAGCCAATGAAGCTGATCTAATTTTTGATTTTAATGGAATCGCTATTTACACCCTATCGAATTTTATTGGTAACTTTAATGGAGACTCTCTTCCTGATATTGCAATAATTACCACCAACAGTTACTCTGGTATTTCTGAAACATACGTCTACCTTCAAACAAACAATGGATTCAGCACAACCCAAGCAGACTATTCATTTTCAGCACCTACCAATACTCAGTTTGGGATATTTTCTTCTTTTTCAGGAGACGTTAATGGGGATTCAATAACAGACTTACTTGTGGGAGATCATTACAGCTCCTCAGGACATGGGGTTTATCTTTTCACGGGAAGACAGTCGGGATTCATAGAAACTCCAACAAGCCGTTTTATACCTCAAAATACAACCGATACGTTTACCAGAGAACATTCCCCAAGTAGCGGTGACATTGATCAGGATGGTATGGACGATATATGTATTGGGGCAATAACTTATTCAGGTGTTTCCACTAATCGTGGGCGGGTCTACTGCTGGTATGGACGAGAAGACTTTGAAACAGAGTATAACGCAGGAGATGCAGACATTAGAATCGACGGCCAGGCATCAAACGACAACTTTGGAAGAGTAACTCACCTGTACGATGTAACAAACGATGGAAGAGCTGACCTTCTTGTTGGGGCATACCAAAATAGTATGCCTAACGGCTCCAGACATGGAAAACTTTTTATTTATAAAAATAGCAATGGCGATTTTGAAGCAACCCCTTGGCTTAGTAAAATAAAAACCTCGGGAAATGCCCTTTTTGGTACGTATGTAAGAGGAACAGATTGGGATGCAGACGGTTGGGCAGATGTGGTTGTTACCGAACCTGCCGTGGCCCCAAGTAAAGTATATATCTACGAAATAACCCACGGCACGCCAACAGTAACTCTGGATACGGTAGACTCTGCAACTACAGATACAACTATCACAGGTACAGCATCAAACACTACCGAAGGATTCACTGTTAATGGGGTTGAATGGAGTACAGATAATGAGATGGATGGTACATGGGGTGCATGTTCCTCTGATGATGGGACATTTGATGAGAGTTCCGAAGACTTCTCCTGCGATATCTCATCTCTTGAGGACTCTTCCGGAAGAACCACATATGTTCGTTCCCACGATCAAGACGAACTATACATTCCTCCTCAGCTATACGGAACAACAGGAGAGTATGCATTAGATAGAGTATCCCCAACATCCGGATTAAAACTAAATATAAACTCAGAAGATGATAAGAAAGAACCCGGAAAGCTAGATATTAATGTTAACGATAGGGAGATGAAACTATACTTTAGTATATCTGATCAAACTACAGATATAGATAAAGTAATGATATCGGAACACCAAGACTTCAGAGGAGCATCCTGGAAGGATTATGACGGGGATATATCCTTTAAGCTATCTTCCAAAGATGGAAAGAAACACCTATACATTAAGTTTAAGGATGAAGCAGGAAACGAAACAGATACATACGTACAGCTTGTTAAACTAGATACAGTAAAACCAAACCTTGTTCTTGAGAAGGTGTGGGAGAATACATCCTTCTTCCTATACGAACCAGAGAAATACTCCACATACTGGACACATGATCAAACCCCTTCATTTGAAGGTACATCAGAAGAAAGATCTGAGGTAAAGATGTATGTAGATGGGGTAAAAGCATCTGAATTTGATGATATAGAAAAAGATGGTAAATGGGTCATAGCAGACTATGAATTCTCCTATGGAACACACGAGATCGAATTCAAGGGTGAAGACAGAGCTGGAAATGATAGTGATCCCATCAAATTCACCCTAGCAATACAAGAATACTTACCCACATACACCCAACAACCAACTCAAGAGGTTCGAGGAGTTTCTTCCCAAGTAACAGTAGAAAAACTTGAAACAAAACAAGAGACACCTACGCAGGAAAATATAATCGAAGCTGTAACAGAACCCAAAAAGAAAAATACCCTTAACACTATCCTGAAGTGGTTTGGCGTAGAAATGTAAACACCAACCCCCGACCTCTTTCTGCTAAAATAAACACATGCAAATTATCTCCCAAGCCCCAATTGTTCAAGGTACTAGAGTATTAGTTAGGTACGACCTGGACGTCCCTGTAAAAAAAGGAGAAGTACTAGAAAAATATCGACTGGAAACAGGTCTGGATACTTTGAACTACATCATTTCCAAAGGCGCAATACCTGTAATCTGTGGTCATTTAGGTAAACCTGACGGCAAAGCAATAAAAGAACTCTCCACTTTGCAATTTATCCCCTTCTTTGACAAAAAACTAGGCAAAAACACCTACGAAATTACTGAAAACCTCCGCTTTGATCCCCGAGAAGAAGAAAACAACCTAGACTTTGCCAAAGAACTAATATCAAAAACTCAAACCACACTTTACATAAACGAAAGCTTTGCTACTTCACACAGAAAACACGCCTCAATAGTTGCGGTAACCTCACTTCTCCCATCTTTTGCAGGTTTCAGATTAGTAAAAGAGGTCGAAACAATAACATCCGCTCTAACCAAACCTCAAAAACCATTGATCACAATTGTTGGAGGAGCAAAAATAGAAAGCAAACTCCCCACAATCAACAAATTTCTAGAAATATCTGACGCCGTACTACTTGGAGGAAAAATAGGTATTGAATGGCAGGCTACCCAAAAAGACTTTCCAAAAAACCTATACCTACCAACTGACTACGCTAAAAACAAGCTGGATATTGGCTCACTAACCATTGAAGGCTACACTCAAATAATAAGCACAGCAAAAACAATAATATGGGCAGGCCCACTTGGTGTTTATACAGATAAAAACTACATTTTAGGCACTAAAAAAATTGCTCAAGCTATTGTAAACTCAAAAGCATTCTCGCTTGTAGGCGGGGGCGACACAGTTACAGCCTTAAACATGCTTGGGTTATTGGATAAAGTCGGTTTTGCTTCTACCGGCGGAGGTGCTATGCTGGAGTTCGTTTCAAAGGGAACTCTGCCCGGTTTGGAGGTATTAGGATATCATGGCTAAATATTTAACAATAACATTTCCGGAAAAGTGCATAGGGTGCGAATTATGTGTGGCGGAAGCCCAAAGACAACTTGGTATCGTTGGTCTAAACAACGCCCTCATCAGAGTTTTTAAATCAAAAGAAGAGGGAGGAAAACCCACCTTCTCCGTCCAACTTGACCCATCCATTAACAAATCAAACATTCAAAAGATAAGGGATATATGCCCCGCTAAAGTTTTTACCATAGAGGAAGAGCAAGAACAAAATGAACTTACAAACTAAAAAAATATTATATATAGATCTACAAAGAAAACTGGCAGAAGTTAAATCAGATGCCAATCTTAAAAAATATATAGGAGGGGTAGGAATTGGGCTTAAACTCCTATCTGAAAACCAGGATCGCGATCCGGTGGTTTTTTCAATAGGACCACTTAACGGGTTTTTTCCTTTTTGCTCAAAAACATCTATAGTGTTAAACGACAACGGTACCATTGAGGATACATATATCGGAGGTTCGTTTGGTTCCCGCATGCAATTTGCAGGCATTGACTCAATAGTACTAACCGGAAGATCCAGAATACCGTTAACACTAGAAATTGAAGACGAAAGTGTAACATTTAGAGAAGCTGAAACCGATCTTGGCACAATCGGCCTTCCCGGCAAAAGAAGTATTTTATACTTTGACAAAAACTCTCAAGAGCTTTTGGTGGATAGATACTTTTCATCCCCCGAAAAATTTTTAGAACGCAAATTTTTAGAAAAAAACATATATAACGTTGTTGTGACCGGTACAAAAGTTTACGATATCCCTGATTCAGAAAAGTATGACGTGCTATACAATAAAATCTTAAATCAAAAAGACAACCTAACCGTTACCTCCGACTCATTCCCATCCTGCGTAGGTTGCCCAATGGGCTGTCAAAAATCCAAAATAGGCGAAGTCGGAGGAAATGTTCTTGCTCACTCACTTGTCGCATGTTCATACGCTGAAAAAATCTTTACGGATGTTGGAAACGTATTCTCATGTTTAAACATTTTAGGATATGATTACACACATGAAGACATTGAGAACTTCCCCGAACAAATTAGAAAAATTATGGAAACACTAAGTTAAGAGACGTATGAAATTACTAGTCGCAAACTGGAAATCAAATATGAATCTGTCAAAAGTGCAAGACTGGCTTAAAGAGTTTGCGCTAACTTCCGAAGAACAAAAATATGACAGTACAAAGATTGAAGTAATTATCGCCCCATCGGTTACTTTTTTGGAAATAATTAAAAACACCGGCCTTATAGTTAGTGCACAGGATGTATCAATTTATGAGCCGGGAGCACACACAGGTGAAATAACTGCAGAGGAATTAAAAACTTTTTGCAAATACTGCGTAGTTGGACATAGCGAAAGGAACGAACCGATCGAAATAGTAGAGCAAAAAAGAGATATATGTTTAGAACACGGTATTACACCAATCATTTGCTTTATAAAACCAACGGACGCAAAAAGGCTTTATAAACCAGGCTGCGTAATGACCTTGGAAAATCCAGATAACATTTCTCAAAACGGTAAGTATCGTCCCGATGACCCTGTAAGTATTAAAACAAAAGTTGATGAAGTTGAAAAACTCCTTCCAACACAAGCAAAAATCTTATACGGCGGATCTGTTAATAGACAAAACGTCTCTCAATTAGTTAATATTAAAAGACTTGACGGATTTTTGGTTGGTCAGGCCAGTCTTGACCCCTTGCACTTCTTTGAGCTAATATCCGCTGTCGAAGTCAGTATAAGCTAGAGCAAAAGAATTTATGAAATACGTGAATTTAAAAAGTCAAAATATTGAAAGAATGCCTACCCAACCGGTGCAAACACACTCTAAGAAAAAGATGTTTTTACTTACATTTGTAATTATCGGAGTTCTGGTCGGGGGTTTATTGCTTTGGAAAACTACAAAAGCCGCGTTCAACCCTGTTTCAATCATTACGGACGTTTCTGCACTAAACTTAAAAGAAACCGACGGTAGAACAAATATTTTAATCTTAGGTTCTGACGAACGTACTACCGGATCAGTAACCTCCGTTCTAACCGATACTTTAATAGTTGCCTCAATTGGCAGAGTAGAAGGAGATATTGTACTAATATCTATCCCCAGAGATTTGTGGGTACAAAACCCAATGGGCGGATATGAAAAGATTAACGCTATTTACTCGGTAGATGGATTAAAAGACGGCGGGGCTGAAAACCTAGAAGAAGTAATCGAAAATGTTTTGGGTATCCCCCTTCACTACTATGTAGTTGTTAACTTTAATATTTTTAAAGATACGGTAAATGTACTAGGCGGGATAAACGTAAATATTGAAAATTCTTTTGAAGATTACCAATACCCAGTTGAAGGAATGGAAGACAGTACTTGCGGAAAAAGCCAAAGCGAAATAGACAAATTACAAGATAGCCCGCTTTGGGTAATATATCCTTGCAGATACGAGCATCTGGTCTTTTCGGCAGGAATGCAAAAAATGGACGGGGAAACTGCGTTAAAATTTGCCAGATCCAGGCACGGCACAAATGACGAGGGAACTGATTTTGCCAGAGCAAAAAGACAACAAAAAGTAATTTTAGCGATCAAAGATAAAGCGTTGTCACTTAACACAATTTTAAATCCGGTTAAGCTAAAGGAACTTTATGACACATACGCAGAAAATGTTGATACGGACATAGATGTCACGGCAATACAAAATTTTTACACGCTATCCCAGCAGGTACAGTTTAGTAACATTAAATCAATTGTATTGGACGATCGAAGTTCGGCCGAGGTTGGAGGCCTGCTCTACTCTCCAACAGATAATAGTCTGTATGGAGGAAGATATGTGCTTATACCCAGAGCAGGAGATTTCTCTCAAGTACATGCCTATGTTCAAAGGTACTTGTTTGGCCAACCATAGTATCAAACTTTAAAGCATGATCTACATAGTACACGGAGAAAATTACACTTTCTCCAGAAATATTATTCTCAATCAACAAAAAAAACTTGGTAACGACAGGACAGAAATTGATGTGACACAAACCACACCCGGTCAGCTAAAGGATTTATGCTCCTCGAATGACCTTTTTGGAACTCCACCCTTTATTGTGCTGGACATTTCAAATGCCGGCAGGGCTAATCTAGATGCGTTTGTGGATGCCCTTAGTAATCTTTCTGCCGAAACAAATGTTATAGTGCTGTCCTCCAAGGAACTGACAAAAACAAATGCTTTTCTAAAAGCCGCAGACAAACTAGGGGCAAAAGTAATAAATAATCAAAAGCAAATCACCTCAAACATATTTAAATTTGTAGACACTCTATTTTTGGGCAACCGCAAACAAATATACACTGAATACACCAAACTCATAAACGATGACAACGATCCTTTTTATATTTTTTCTATGTTGCTGTACGGTGTTAGAAAGAATGCTCACAAAATGCCCAAACAAACTCTTAGCACACTGCTTTTAAATCTATATAATATCGACAAAGGAGTAAAAACGGGGGAATTGTCCGTAGACATGTACATTCCGCTTTCAATTGAAAAAATCTTAAATGCCCAACTTCAAGCCTAGCGTTTATATAAAAGATGAATCATTTGACCCATTTTATAAAAGTGTGAATTGGGTGTTTTTACTACGAACTCGAGTTCTACCTTTTAGTTTTCTTTTGTTAGGTCTTTTTGTCTTTGTAACGCAGGTTGTTGTTCCCGTTTATTTTTTTAAAGCTTACGATGAAATTCCAAGTCCCATTACCCACACTGTTTTAGCAACCGAGGTTGGTTTTAACACCTTTGAGTTTACTGAGCTTACCCAGACTATCCCCGTCGATACTCTTGATAATATAAATACGGATGATGTAATTAGCCGGCCTGCGAATGTGCCGGAATATTTTTATCTGTCGATTCCTGCATTGAAAATAAAAAATGCTTTGGTAGAAACTAATCCAACCGATCTTGACCCCGATAAAGCCCTTGGTAGGTACACCGGCACATCTCTTCCCGGAGAGGCAGGCACAATGTTTATATACGGCCACTCCGTACTACCCATGTTCTATAATCCAAGAAACTACAAAGCAATCTTTTCAACACTAGATACCTTAAAACAGGGGGATGAAGTAAATATCATGTACAACAACGTTGAGTACAGCTATAAAGTTGACGGGAAAATCTTGCAAGCACCGGAACAAGTGGATCCAAAGGCGCAGTTAAAACCAGGGCATCTTAACGAGTCCTCCCTTGTATTAATGACTTGCTATCCAGCGGGAACAAAAGCAAAAAGGTTACTTATAACAGCATCGGAAAAGAATTAGCGTAAGAAAGTTTTTATAGTCTACCTGTAACGTTTCTCTCAAAATTGGCTAAAGCCTTTTTCCTTGGACTAACAACAAGCATATAAAAACCAAAAGCAGTTAGACATAAAGAGGCGACAAATGCGTAGGTAATTTCCGTAGTTCCGGTTGCAGGAACAGTACTTTGAGTGGTCTCAGTAGAGGCAGCACCCAAAACCAACGGGGATGCGGTTTTTTGTTTGTTTAAAGCTTCAAAGGCACTTTGCTTAACAACAAATTCCCCACTAGAATCATTGGCAACAGCAGCCACTTTACCTACAGTAGTAGCATCCTTCTTTACTGATACAACATTTGAAGTATCACCCTTTTCAATATCAACCTTTAATGAAGAATCTGATGCTAAATAGTAAACCACACTAAACAGAACTAATGTTAACAAAAGCGTTATTAGGAAAGTTTTAAATCCATTTTTTGCTACTTCCGAATTATTCATGAGCAGGTTTAAATAAATTCACAAGATACTCTTTGTCTATTGTAGCACTAAACTCACCATACAAGTCAAGACTCTTTGGCAAAGAAAACAATCTTAAACTTATTACCGTCTCATTTGTGCTTCCGGAACGGTCAATTGTTAACGATTCTATGGAGGCAAGTCTTGAGGATGTTTCAATAAAATCAATCACTTTGTCGGCATTATCTGCATTACCCCGCAAAACTATTCTTAATAAAGTAGCGCCTTCTTTGGGAAAGTTATCGGAAGCCTGCCCATATTCATAAACAATAAAACCGTTTGCAGATGCAACGGCAACCACAGAAGATAAATATGAGTGAATATCGGATTCGTCAGGAATTGCTTCATCTAACTTAACAAGCTGGGGTGCCAGGGATTCTATTGTTTTAGAAGAATCTACTAAAAAAACTTTGGTTTGTTGTAAAGATCGTCTGTTGGCAAATTCTTTAATATACTCAGCGTTTTTTCTACCATATGAAGCCAGCGACAAGTACATGCCAAAAAACCCAAAAACAATTAAATCCACAAACGCGACAAGTAAGTAAACTTTTAAAGCTTTTTTGGGGTCAGCCAAATAATTAAGACTAAGTTTTAATTTGGCTTTATCAAACCACTTCATTTAAAAATAACCTCCATAGAAGAGTTATACACCCCTAACTTAGTGTCAAAAGAAGCGACGGTTAAAATAAGTTCTGACACCTCGTTTGAATTTGCATAGTTTGTTAAAAACTGAGATATCGAAAAAGGTCTACCGGATATAACAGTAATTGTTCCGGAAAGTTTTGTGATCTGCACCTTATACAAAAGCACATCCCCCGGAAGATTTGATTTTATACTCTGCAGTCTTGGGAAGGAGGTGTACTTTTCGCTCAAAGCTGCCTTGTATAAATCAGTCTTCGCAATAACTTTTTTTGTTACCTTACCAATTTCCACATATTCAGAAAGCTCAGCAGACAAAACAGAATTCTCCTCCTTAATAGCAGTCACTCGCTTATCCGCCCAGTCATTTAGTAGGAGTGAAAGCACAAATAAAGCCGGCAGGATAACAATGAAGATTTTTAGAAAAAGGATTAATTTTGCTACAAACTCATAATTATCAAGTAAGGAAATTGTGTATGAAACTAGAAGGTTGGGGCTTCTATCAGGATTTTGAGGATCTTGATTTTGTGGTTCTTGCTGGCTTTGCAGTAGGTTGTTTGGTTTGAGCAGTAAGTTTTTTAGCATATCTGGACTTTAAGCGGTTAGCTTTGTTTTTATGTATAGCTTTGGTTTTTGCAGCCTTATCTAATACTTTTTGAAGACTGACGAATTCCTTGTTTAGTATATCAGTATTAATATCCTTAGTCTCCACAGCAACTTTAAGGCTTTTGGACAACGCTTTGATCTTTCTTTTCCAAAAAAGATTGAAGGATTTTTTTCTATTAGATTGTCTTACAGCTTTTTCAGCCGATTTAGTATTCGCCATGCGGATGCTATGATAACATACAAATTGGCATGGTCAAGTCTGATATTTTTAAAGCGCAAAATACAATACTCTCCGCCGCAATTGTTTTAGCAGTGGCAACAGGAATTAACGCTGTGCTGGGTTTTGTAAAAAGCAGAGTATTAACAGCCAATTTTGGTACATCAACGGACCTTGCCATGTTCTATACCGCCGACCGAATCCCCAATCTTATATATTCGGTTTTGGTTTTAGGAGCTTTGTCCACCATCTTTATCCCCGTTTTCACTCAAGAGTACAAAAAGAATAAACAATTGGCCTGGAAAACCGCCTCCTCAATGATCAACAGCAGTTTGATCTTTTTTATTGTGATGGGGGTTGTTTTTTATCTTTTTTCTTATCAAATAATCAGTCTTCAGGCCTTAGGAAAATTTTCTCCCGAGTATATTGCGTTAGGATCCAACATGATGCGAATTATGCTAGCTGCTCAACTGATTTTAGTAATAAGCAGTTTTTTTACGTCGATTCTTCAATCTTTTAAATATTTTTTAATTCCAGCTCTGGCACCAATTGTTTATAACTTGGGAGTAGTTTTTGGCACCTTATTACTAGCACCTAAATTTGGCATCTATGGTCCGGTTTTTGGAGTATTAATTGGAGCAACACTGCACCTGCTTATCCAAATTCCCGCGATGATAAAAACAGACTTCCGTTTTTCTTTCTCTTTAAATTTTAAGGACAAAGGTATTAGAGATATTTTTGCGCTCATGCCTCCAAGAATTATTAGCGTGCTTATTGCCAATGTGATTTCTACGGTTAACAACTCTCTGGCAATTTTGGTATCAGCAACATCGGTTATTTATCTAAAATTTGCAGGTCAGCTTCAATTCTTTCCTGTCAATTTATTTGGGATATCAATTGCTTCTGCAGTCCTTCCTACCCTATCGGCAGAAACAGACGATCCGAATTATAAAACCTTTAAAAAAACTTTCTTAACATCCTTGCATCAAATGTTTTATCTAGTTATCCCCATTAGTGTAATTCTACTGGTATTAAGAGTTCCTGTTGTTAGACTTGTGTACGGAGTTTCTAGGTTTCCCTGGGAAGCTACAGTAAAAACATCCTATGCCCTTGCGTTTTATAGCATTTCAATATTTGCAGAAAGCGCCGTATATATACTAACCCGTGCGTTTTACGCCCTTAAAGACACTAAAACCCCCGTATTAGTGAGCGGGGTTACCATTGTTATAAACGTACTACTATCTCTACTATTTATTAAAGTCTTTGGTTTTGGAGTTTGGTCTGTAGCCTTTTCATTTTCTATCACATCTATTATCGACATGCTGGCAATGTTGTATTTACTATCTAAAAGAGTTGGTGGGTTTGGCGCCGGTAAATTACTTATTCCTTTTGTAAAAATAAGTTATGCGGCCGCAGTAATGGGAGTTTGTTTATACCTTCCACTTAAAACATTAGATGAGTTTGTGTTTGATACAACTCGTACCTTTAACCTAATGCTTCTTACAGGTATCGCCGGAGCTTTAGGTATGACTGCTTATTTATTTTTTACCAAGCTGTTTAAGGTTGAAGAAATTGAACTGTTTTATAAACTGATTCGTAGACTTACCCCTTTTAAAACAGAAAAAGTTGTGCCTATTGAAGAGGTGTCTCAGTAGGTGCTACTATTTATTTAACATATGGTCCTGCCACAAATATCTCAAGCTGTATATGCCGTAGAAAAAGTCGTTACTGATCCGGTTTCCGGATTGGGCATCACAAGTGTTGGCTCAATGGCAGGTTTTGCAATAAACATTATCTTAGGAGCAGGCTGGGCATTAACTTTTATCATGTTAGCCGCAGGTTTTATTAAATTCATTACTTCAAAGGGAGAAACAAAAGCAACCGACAGTGCAAAGCAGTGGTTAACAGCTGCTGCAGCAGGAGGCGTTGGGATGTTTTTCTTAACTGTAATAAAATCAATTGTTATGAATTTGCTTGGTGCAGATACTACTCCGGGTGGTGGCGATGAGTTTGATCCTTTTGGTGATAGTGGTGGCGGACCAAGCGACGGTACACCCTGCGGATCAAGTACGTGCACCAAAGGCCAGGAATGTTGTTGGGGCTCCAACGGTCAGCACTACTGCAGTTCTTCCGGTTGTTACTAAAGTTTTAACCAAAACGTTGTATTTCTGCTAAAATCACCCCATGTATTCCGGTATCGCTCAAAAAAACATTAGAGACTTTTGTATTATTGCCCACATAGACCACGGTAAATCCACCTTGGCAGACAGATTTTTGGAAATTACAAAAACCGTTGATAAAAGACACCTTAAATCTCAAACACTAGACAGCATGGAGCTGGAACGGGAAAAAGGCATCACTATAAAACTCAAGCCTGTTCGCATGATCTACCCGTTAAATGGTGAAACTTACCAATTAAACTTAATTGACACTCCGGGACATGTGGATTTCTCATACGAAGTATCAAGGTCACTTGCCGCTTGTGAAGGCGCTGTACTTGTAGTGGATGCAACACAGGGCATTCAAGCCCAAACCGTTTCAAATATATATAAAGCAATAGATGCCAAACTAAAAATCATTCCTGTACTAAACAAAATTGATTTGCCGGGGAGCAATTATGAAAAAGTTGCAGAAGATTTAACAAAAACCTTTGGATTTGATCCGGATGAAATATTAAAAGTATCTGCAAAAACCGGAGATGGCATTGCAGAATTACTAGAAACAATAATTAAAAAAGTCCCATCCCCCTCCGGAAATCCACAAGATCCCGCAAGAGGTCTGATCTTTGATACTTTTTACGACGAGTTCTTGGGAGTGGTTGCAGCAATTAAAGTGGTTGACGGTGATTTTACAAACGACCTAATTGCCAAAAGACAAAAAATCAAATTTATGGCCACAAGCGCAGTTTCGTATCCGGAAGATGTTGGCATCTTTATACCCCAAAGAAAATCTATTTCGGCTCTAAACACGGGCGAGGTAGGTTTTATTGCAACAGGACTAAAAGATATTCACTCCGTAAAAGTTGGTGATACTGTTTGTGTTTATAATCCAAATTCTGATCAGATTTTAAAACAACTACCTGGTTACAGAGAGGTCAAGCCATTTGTATTTGTTTCAATCTTTCCAATTGAAAACGATAAGTTTCCCCAATTAAGAGATGCACTAGAAAAACTATCTCTCTCAGACTCCTCATTAAGTTTTGAGCCGGAGAGTTCAAGTGCATTGGGTTTTGGATTCAGATGTGGATTTTTAGGTCTTTTACACGCAGATATTATTCAAGAAAGACTGGAACGTGAGTACAACTTGCATCTTATTTCTACTACACCATCGGTCGAGTATCAGGTAATAAAAAACAATGGAGATACTCTTTCGGTAAAAGCTGCCTCAGAACTTCCCGACCCAACAAGAATACAATCTGTGCTAGAACCGTGGATCGCACTTAATATTGTAACCCCCACAGAATATGTTGGGGGTGTAATCACTTTGTGTGAAGAAAGACGCGGCATTATGAAAAAGATGGACTACCCGACAGAATCCCGTGTGGTTTTTGAGTACGAATTACCTCTTGCAGAATTGGTTTATAACTTTTTTGACGATTTAAAAACAGTCTCCTCCGGCTTTGCTAGTCTAGACTATGAATTTTTAGGTTACAGAAAAGTGGATGCAGTAAAATTGGATATTTTGGTCCACAGCGAAATCATCTATCCCCTATCTCATATTGTATTAAAAAGTAAAGCGACTGAATTTGGAAAAAAATTACTAGCTAAATTAAAGGATGTTATTCCAAGACAACAGTTTAAGGTGGCTCTCCAAGCGGCTATTGGAGGTAAAATTGTTGCAAGAGAAGATATCCCGGCAATAAGTAAAAATGTACTAGCTAAAATGTCCGGCGGACATAGGGAACGTAAAGATAAACTGCTGGATATTCAAAAAAAGGGTAAAGAGCGTATGAAAAGGCTAGGGAGAGTGGATATTCCACAAGAAGCTTTTAGACAGGTTTTAAAAGCATGATCACAGATCACAGACAGAGCTTAAAAGCGACCTTACAAAAGTCATAACTTTATTTAACGGGTAACTTTTTGTTTTTATCTTCGGGAAGGAAATTTTTCTTGGAAACAATAGGGCGGCCAAGACGCTTTTCAAGCACCTTTCTAGCAACCCCCGCAATGTTTCCACCATCTTTAGCATCTTTTTTAAGTTTTGGCATGCCCGCTGAATCCTCGTTTCGGTGGATCTCCGTGGTCGCACGCTCTCCGAGCATAGTAAAAATCAATTCAAAGTCATCCATGTGATCCCGCAAGTTTTCCCGTTTTAAACCTTTCAATTTCTTATATTCCGTAGGAGTAATACCAAATGTAGCTTTAGATACTTCCGAGGTTAGGATTTCGTAGTCTCTTTGCTCTTTTGCCCCACGTTTTTGCCATTCATCCGTTAACTCTTCACGGATGGCAATTCCCCGCATTCTCTTCTCTATCCAATCATCGGAATAGCCCTTAGCTTTATACAAGGCTCTTGTTCTTTTAGAAGCTAATTCCGGATCTTCTATTTCTTGTACCCTTTCATAACCAACTTTCGCCAGCCAGCGTTTAAAGGGTTCCGCTTTGGGAGAGGGGATTGATTGGATAATTCTAAAAGTACCTTCAGTATTGGCACATCTTAGTTTTTGCTTACCACCAGTGGTTTCAATCAAAAGGGGGTGTTCAATTTGACCCCACCCTTCAGAAAGCTCCGCATCCCTATTGAGCATATTCTTAATGTATTGTTTTGGATTAGCGGAGTCTGCTAGTGCCGCAACCACGTCAACAATGACGAACCACCACTCGTTGTTATGAATTGTTTTTCTAATCCCTCTACCCTTGAAAATTGCAATCTTAGTTGTTTCATTCACAAATATATTTTTATCAGTTTCGGGAGAAAAATACAATACTATTGTACTAGCTCAGCATTACCAAAAACTTCCATAGCGGCACGAGCACTAATTAATGTACAAAGACTCAGAAAGCCTTTAGCCTCAGCATTAAGTGTGGCTTTCATACCCTTCAATTCAGTTTCCGTAAGTGTCTTATCGCTTACTTCATCTTGACACCTTTAGCACTCATGCTATCATACTGATAATTATGTTAACTGAAAGACAAATTCAATTGTTATCAACAATAATAAGTGAGTACATCGAGTCTTCAGAGCCGGTTGGTTCACAAGTTCTTGTTAGCAAATACAAACTAAAATGCTCCGCCGCAACTGTGAGAAACGAGATGGCAAGACTTTTGGAAGAAGGCTTTTTAGAAATGTTACACACCTCATCCGGCAGAGTTCCCACCCCTATGGCTTATAAAATGTTTTTAAGCGATATGATGCACGAAGAAGAAATCCCCATTTTACAAGAAGTGGCTATGAAACAAAAATTATGGCCGGCAAGATTTGAGTTTGAAAAAATGCTAAGACAAGCGGCTATTGCTTTGGCCGATGTCACCAAAGAGCTATCTATTGTGACAACCGACGATGGCTACATTGTGCATGCCGGTGCAGTCAATGTTTTAGATAACAAAGAGTTTTGGGATATTGAGGTAGCTCGCGCTGCACTTAACTTGCTAGATAGGTATGAACTGCTAGAACAAATTTTTAAAAGAGCGGCAGAAGGACGAGATGTAAGCTGTCTTTTTGGAGATGAAATGGGATATGACAAACTTGAAAAATGTGGTTTGATTTTTGCAAAATACGATACCGGAAATAATAAAGGATATATTGCAGTATTAGGACCCGCAAGAATGAAGTACCCCCAGATTATTCCCGCGGTGAGGTATACTAAAAAATTAGTTGAAGAATTAGGTGAATCCTGGTAATTCCAAAAAAACTATGTCAGATAATATGAATGACAATTTGAATACAGATCAAAACATGGGAAATAACCCAACAGATAGTAATACTCCGGACAATCTGGAGGCACGAGTTTTGGAATTGGAAAACAACTGGAAAAGAGCATTAGCCGACTACAAGAATTTGGAAAAAAGAGTTGCTGAAGAAAAAGAAGATATATTTGCTTTATCAAACTTAGTCGTAATTTCTCAGCTAATTCCAATACTGGATAACATGGAAATGCTGGAGGCACATATTAAAGACACCGGACTAATGCTTGTTTTAAAAGAGTTTAAACAGGTTCTAAAGAATAACGGCTTAGAGGAAATTGATGCAGTTGGAAAAGAATTTGATCCAACTACCATGGAAGCAGTAGAAATGGTTGAAGGAGAACCTAATAAAGTAATTTCGATTGATAATAAAGGTTATAAAATTAAAGAAAAGTTAGTTAGACCGGTCAGAGTAAAGGTTGGCCAGGTCAAAAGTTAATAAATTTAAGGAGTATTTATGTCAAAAATTTTAGGAATAGATTTAGGTACAACAAATAGTTGCATGGCTATCATGGAAAGTGGTCAGCCAAAGGTAATACCAAATGTTGAGGGTGGTAACACTACCCCATCCATTGTGGCCCCAACATCTACCCTTGTAGGTGTTCCTGCAAAAAGACAGCAAGTGGTAAATCCAAAAAATACAATATTCTCTATAAAAAGGCTTATGGGTCGAAGATTTACTGATCCGGAAGTTCAATCATTAAAAAAAGGCTATCCTTACGTAATTGTTGAGGGTAAAAACGGGATGGCTGCAGTAGAAATTGAGGGCAAAGTATATTCTCCTCAAGAAGTATCAGCCATGATCTTGTCAAAGCTTAAAGCTGATGCTGAAAAGTTTTTAGGTCAGCCTATAAAAGAAGCCGTTATTACTGTTCCGGCATACTTTAACGATTCGCAAAGAAGTGCTACCAAAGAAGCAGGGCAAATTGCAGGGCTTGATGTAAAAAGAATCATTAACGAACCAACAGCTGCGGCACTTGCTTACGGTCTGGACAAAAAGAAAAACGAAAAGATTGCTGTTTATGATTTGGGTGGAGGAACTTTTGATGTTTCTATCTTGGAAATTGGCGACGGTGTCTTTGAAGTTAAAGCAACAAACGGAGACACTCACTTAGGTGGAGACGATTTTGATAAAAGAGTCATTGACTGGTTGTTAACTGAATTTAAGCAAGAGCAAGGCGTTGATTTGTCTAACGATAGACAAGCCATGCAAAGACTTAAAGACGCAGCTGAAAAAGCAAAGATAGAGCTTTCCAGCACTATGGAAACAGAGATAAGCATTCCATTTATTACTGCAGATGCTTCCGGACCAAAACATTTAAGCATTAGACTATCTCGTGCCAAACTTGAATCATTGGTGGATGATTTGATTCAAAAAACTATTCAACCCATGGAAAATGCGTTAAAGGATGCCGGACTTAGCAAAACGGATATTGTTGAGGTTGTTATGGTTGG
>AMFJ01000428.1_pt1 | contig 26251 bp, 22 predicted proteins | sample 427208 | NCBI WGS metagenome assembly AMFJ01 (sample SAMN02954298, study PRJNA114691) | groundwater metagenome | biome: aquatic; feature: subsurface aquifer; material: sediment; isolation source: subsurface aquifer sediment | place: USA: Rifle, CO | collected 2008-08 | reverse complement strand
GAAGCTGAAGAATCGCTAGCTGAGAAGACTCATGAAACAGCGCCAAAAGGTCCAAAAAAACCAGAGGAGCTTTCCCCTACTACAACATTCGATATCATACGTCTGATTCAATTAGGGTACATACCGGTCGAAGCGCCAAAGAACCCAAAAGGCACTGCGTTTAGAAGTGCTATGAATGCTCCAAAATGGGTATTCATATGATTGAACAAGTGAAATGAATGGGGCAGATCATACACAGCAAAAACAATGGTAGATCTTTTTAAGCCTGTAGCCGGACATATATCATATAGGGCAATGCTCGATCAGGATATTTCCAATCTGCAAAAGCAATTATCAACCTTTCAAACTTCGACCGAACACCAATTTTGATATAAGGCAGAATTAGAAAAACAGCTGCAATTGCTTGAATCGATAGGGAATGAAAAAGATCCGAAAAAGATGCAATCACTGGCAGATGATTATATTTCTTCACGTACAAAAACCAGCTTTACTCGTTGAGCAGTAGGATTTGATGATCCGATAAGAAGAACAACGCCCCAACTCGATACTGAAATGACGATTGCCGAGAATAAAAAGAGAGTTGCGGAAGAGAAAGTCAAAACTAGGGAAAAAGAATTGGAAGCTTTAAAAAAATGATGAAAAAATAATAGATGAGAAACCGTAAGGACAAAAGATGATCTGCAAAAAGAATGAGAGTTGCGTAAGACTAGAATTAAGGAATGATATGACAATAGGATAGAAACAACTGAAAATGATATCACCAGAACCAAAGCTGAAGTATCAAAACTGCAAAATGATTATGATAAGATAGAAAAAACGATTCTCGCTAATCAGGAGGAATTATCAAAAATGACATGAAGGACGCCTACTTGAGAGGATTTTGCAACAGTTGACGCAAGAGTCAGAGCTATTTGAACTGAATTCGATATGAACGCTACTGAATTATGAAGAGTGAATACGAGGATTGAAACATTGGCTCAAAATGAATCAAATCTTATCAAATGAATTGAAGAATTGACTGAGGCACCAAGAAAAAACGCTCAAATAGATGTGCAAATACGTGCATTGGAATCGTCAAGAGATAGCACTCCGGATTGGGATAAGAATAAAAAAGCAAGTTTTCAACTTGAAATAGATAATCTTAAGAGTTCAAAAGTGGATATGGATGTGCTTCGGGCTAAATATTTGTCAGATAACCCAAAGGTATTAGAAGCTGAATTAAACAGGGTAAAGGCAGACTTAAGGATAAATAATAATTCAAGAAGCGCGCTTCTTGCTGAATTGCAGACATTAAAGGCTGATCATACTAATTTAAGGCAGCAAAATCACAGAAGAACTTTGCTTGAAGCTGAGTTAAGAAGACTGTGAACTATTGATTGAAGAGGAAATGTTGTCGCTCCTGCTGCTTGAGCAAGGACTGAGATTCATGATATCAATACCGAACTTGGAGCAAAAAAAAGAGACCTGTGAACATTAGAAAGAGGTCTGACAGAAATAAAAAGACAGAAAGGCAGACAAGCGGATAAGGCTGATAAAAACATTAACAATAAGTTGTCTAGGAGAGAAAAAGCCATTACTAAAGCAGAATGACAAGTGGTCAGATCAAAAGAGCTTTTGGAGAAAAGAAGGCTATCGGAAACGAAAATTCTTGAACTGAACACCGCAATTAAAAAAGTCCAATGAGACTTGGCTACTAGCACTTCGGCATTAGAAAGAAATAAGCTGCGACAAGAGCTCAAGCAATTATATGCCACAAAGAATGCGGAATCAATCGCATTGAAGACAGCACTTGATCAGCCAAGAAATAAGGCTTCGGTGCTTGATTTGCAAAGAAAAGAAGTAAAATTGGAACTAGATAAATTCCATGCCTTAAATAATGAAACTCTTGAACTGAAATGAAGGATAGATGCTATCGGTGCAGAGCTGGAGGCTGCAAAAAATGCTCTTAATAATGAAAAAGATCCTACCAAAGCTAAGGTGCTTCGTGATTCAATGCCCTGAAGAGTGCTTGCTGCAAATAAAGAAATTGCAAAATTGAACAAGGCTGCAAATAAATTAACTTCCAGTGCAAATATAAGTTGGAACAACATCCCAGAGATAGAAGCCAGAAGAACTCTTACTGCCAATCCTCTGCTAGCCGCAACGATAGCAGCTCCAGGATGATTCATAGCAAAAGTAGAGTCATTCGGGCATTCTCCAAGATGAGTCAAGACTGCAAATTTCATGTATGGCTGACTTCGTTGGGTTGCTGTTGCTGGTTCGGCAAGAGTCGTGGCTAATGAGATCAGGGAAAAAAGATATGCAGACGCTTGACGTGATGCCCTTGATGTTGGTATGTGATTCGTAGGGCTTGTACCAGTCGTATGAAACGTGGTATCATGATCATGGGATATCTGATGGTGAGTGAAACAATTAGTGACCTGAGAAGACATAAACCATAGAAAAGTGAGCAAAACTCAAAGCTTCGTACGTATCTGATTCTGAGTCGTAGGGCTTATACCAGTCATATGAAATGTTGCAAAATGAGCGGCTGCAGCAAGATGAGCAGTCAGAACTGTACATGCAGTCGAGGCAACTGAAAAAGTGGCAAACGCTTCTATCAAAACTATGGCAGCAGTTACTGCAGCTACAGTCTTGGTCGATGTCGTTAAAGTCGGAGGAAGTGCAATTAATAATTGACTTACAGATACTGCCATGTCGGTAATGTATTGAAAGCCATTGCCTCAAAAAAAGGCTGCCTAAAAGCACAATATTAAAAACAAATATTTTTCTAAAAAAATAATATGACAAATCCAAGTCCAGAAAGCGATAAAGTGAAGCCGACGGTTAAAACTCCTGAGCAGATAGCAATTGAGCTAGAAAAAAAAGCTAAAGTGCTTGAATCTGAATGAAAAACTGCAGATGCCAAAAGAAAAAGAGAATTAGCTAAAAAGGTTCGTGAAATCGGGACCGATACTGTTACTGGCACTACGGAACTGAAATTGCAAAATCTGCAGTCGCAACTTCCTGAACTTGAAAAAAAAGATCTTAAGGAAGCAAGAGAAGTTGCTGTTGTTGCTGTTGGAGCGGTGGGGCTTACTATGGCTGCGAAAAAGCTTTCTGACACCATTGACGAGACCTGACTTGATAAACTTGGCGTTAAAGATAGCATAAAAAAATGGATATCAGAAAATGCCGCAGATAAGCCTGGCGAGGATGACGGTTTTTTTGAGAAAATGATATATAAAATAAAAATGATATTTCTGATTCCTCTTGCAGCTGCATTTGGAGTCGATCTGGATAAGCTAAAATGAGAAACGGAGGATCAGACGGAGGAAAGTCTAGCGGAAAAAACACCCGAACAGCAAATTGATTACAAATATATAATTGTGACTCAGCTTTTTTCGAAAATGTTTTGAGGGCAGTTTGGGAAAAACGAATGATGCCTTAATAATTTGTTTTCGATGAAAGAATTCAGGAATAAAAAGTTTTCTGAACTGAGATCCGTTTATGATAAATATTATAAATCAAAAAATAAAGCCTGAATCTGAAAAGATTTATGAATTGCCTGATATAAGGATGAACAAATTTTTCTTGCTATGACTTCTTTGATGGCCTCAAACAGCAATTGATACAAATTAATAAATAATGTCTACAAGCATAAAAAACCAGAAGAACAAAATTTTGAAGATAAGTCTATAGAAGAAATCATGACCTGATTGCATGTCGATATGCATTTAATGAAAAACTTCGATAGGATAGAAAATCTGGAAGATGTCTTAACTTGAAAAATTTGAAACGCATTTGATCTGCATGCAGAAAAAAACGAGCAATGAGATGTCGTGATGTGAGGATGACTTGCTGAAAAAGCACGTTCTCTCTGATTGAACAAAAATCTTATATTTTATCTATTTTGAAGAAATCCTTCTTTGAGCAAGTTTAAAGATCCAAATTTTATAAATAGCATTTCTTCAAAGGAATTGAATGATGAAGATAAAAAAATCATCACTGAAAAAATAATTCCATTTTGACTCAAAATAGGCAACACTATAAATACCAAATTCAATCTGTGAGAGGATCTGACAGGTTATTTTAATGAAAACTCATTATCTTTGAGCCAAGTGATCTCGCTGTATATAATAACCTGAGGGAATTCTGATTATGATAAAATGAATTCTCTGGAAAAAACCTATCTTTATGCAAAAATACCTTGAATCATAGCAGAAAAGGATGTTACAAAATCCGCATCTTATGTTGCAGTGATAACCAAAAAATTAGAAATAGAATCTGAAATACCGGAAGAAGTGAAATCAATATTGTGAGGCATTTGAAATTCATTAAAAGATTCATTTGTAGAATGAACCTCAGATGTTATAAAATGAATATATTGATTTTGAGTAAAAAGACCTATTGTCACTACATTTGTGGCTTTGGCGATACTCTTTGCTCCTATTGCTAAAAGCAGAACCAGCTTATACCGTATAATAACGAAAAGATAGTTAGTCTTATTAAAGAATTCGCCCGATCAGTTTGTCCCGAATCTCTATTCTCCTATCGTTATCAGTAAATTTAAGCATATCATCATTGACTATGAGGCCGAAAGGGTCTCATAGTCTTTTTTTATGCGAAAGAGTCCGAGGCAGAAATATCTTCTTGAAAATAAAATCTTTAATATTGAGTATGCAGCTTTTATCGAATGAATTGAAATATTTAGGCGATCTGATAGCATATGCCTTATTGTCTCAATTAAGATTCAGCTCGCTTATTCAGAGTGACTTGTTTGCCTTTATAAATCTTTCATATGTAGAATCTCTATTGATTATAGGCTTCAGAAAATATATCCAATAATAAAGAAAAATGTCGTTTTGGATTGCTATCTTTGAGAAATCCATCGCATTTTCAGTAGTGAAGAAAGAAAGGCAGAATCTTTCTTTGATATTCTTTCAATAGCGCCTTACTCAAAGGATTTGAAAAATAATAGTAACTGAAATCCTTACAAGCCATAATCTTTTTGGGGCAGTTATTATGAATAGGTCTATGTCGCTTCATTCCTTCTTTGTTGCGTACATTGACAGAGAATTGCATACTGCAACCATCTTGAGTCAAGGGAGCCAAGAGATATACTGGCAATATTTTTGGGTTTTTGTAAAAAGCCCCACCTCATAAGGAGAGGGCTTATTCTTTATTCAAAATAGATTTATGAAATCTTTGAAGTATTCTCACATAATTATACTTTTTTAAAAACGAATAAATCATGTTAGATATTCTCAAAAGCGAAGAGATTTACATGAAAAACGAGTACCAAAGCGAGACGTGGCAGAGCCACGGAGAGCGGGAAGCGGTCCCGCAGACGGGATGAATGTAAATCTCAAGTTTTTCAGAATATCTTAATTATGGATTTTGTGGCATTTATAAACAAATGCTGGAGGTATATTTATGGGCTCCCAGCTTATTGAATGATTCTGGAAAGTATTGTGGATATCTTTTTTGTTTTGGAGGAAATATTGGAACTGGATAAATAATCATCCCATCTTCAGATGCTTATGTCATTCTGCAAGGATGATTTTTGTAAGATCTTTCGGAAGGCTTCAAAAAGGCAATCATGAAACAATCACATCAGCGATTTTTCAGTCGAGGTATTTTCATACGTTCTCAGCTCAATCATGGATTATTTGGACTCTCGGATCAGTTATCTTATTAAGCTCTTCTACGAATTCGTTTTGGATTTCAAAAACCAGAAGCCTAGAATCAGACGTTGCTTTTTTGAGTATTTGCTTTGTGAAATTTCCGATTCATGCTCAGTATTCCACTATGATGATATCTTGCGAAAAATCGACATGCTTTAGCATTGAATGGATAAGCTTTGGTGAGCTTGGGAATATTGAGCCGATTCATTTAGGGTTTTTTGCAAATTGCTTTAAAAATTTTCTCATATTTATTTTTTTGTATGATTTTCCTTAACTTCAAATAATATTGACATTGTAGCAATACTATGTTTTTTTCAAATTTAGTTGCTAATTACTATTTGACAAATATTTCATTTTATACCTGACTTAATCGAAATATGTCTTTAAAGGTTAGAATGGCTGATTTTTTGACAATTAGCATCAATTTATTATAATATACCCTCAGAATCAAAAAAAATATCTTTATTCAAAACCCTTTGTCAGACAATAAATTTTTTTCAAATAAAAACAAATATAAGCGCAATAGGCCATAAACAAAGCCCTTATTTGTTAAATTTCAAGATTATGATAGAAAGCGGACTATGATCCTTTGCTGATCATGAGAATCATATTTATGAATGATTCGAAGCGATATTTTCTAAGGTTAAAAAAGCGATTACGAATATTTTCAGCGGCACATTCTATAAAAAGCCTAAAACAACTTATAGTACATGACTAGACAAAATGAAAAGGGATTTTGTGATATGAACAATCCAGGCATGGGAAAGTGTTTCCTGTAGAATTCATTCATTAACTGAGGAGTTGGATTTGCTTAAGTTTGAAGAATGCCAATTCAAGCCGATTGATAGCCAGTCGAGGATAGAAAGAAGGATAAAAGAGGTGACGCTACAGAGAGATGAGCTTTTAAAGCATTTTACCTTGCTTAACGGTGAAATGTCTAAATATTCGTCATACATCGACGAAAACAATTTATATGAGGATCCTGAGGTCATAGGTATAACAAAATATGAGCCTCGTTTTCTCTGAAAAAACTATGATCACATTCGGCCCATGGAGCCTAAGCATGCCATTATTGAGATGGTGCCCTTAGAAAAGGCCTCAGAGGATATACCGGTAGTCGAGTCATTATGATTTGTTAACAGTAAAACAAACTTTTTGATTTATGGGGCGCTAGATGGATATTCAGCCCCAAATTCTCCGGAAATGTTTCATCAGATGGATAAATTATGCAATCATGAGACCGAGGAAATAGAAGAAAACACAGATCCTTCTCTTTTTAAGATAGGTGAAAGGGAATTTTCCATAGGCCAAAAGATTTTTTATAAGAACCAAAAATGAAAAACATGATTATATAAAATATTATGAAAATCTGAAGATAGGGATACGGGACTTATTCTAGAATCATATGATGGACATAGGAAATTTGCCATTTCAGGCAAAAGATTGGATGATGTTACTTCAATGACAAATCCAAGCAAAAATTGTCCTGCCACGGAATCATATGATGAGGGAAGGCTATATCTCTAGTATCTGATGCCATACCGGACTGTTATCATCGGACATTGAAATCGGGTATATTTTTCAACAAAAAACTTATCAATAGGAGTTGCTTATATAAACTTGCAAGTTCGAGACTTTTTCATACAATTAATGCGCTAAAAATAATAAATAATAGTTCGTAAATTTAAGAGATGGCAGATAATTATTATGATCTACTTTGAGTGGATAAGAATTCAAATCCCGATGATATAAAGAAAGCGTACCGCAAAAAAGCTATGGAATTGCATCCCGATAGACATTGATGAGACAAGCAGAAAGAAGCTGAATTCAAAAAGATCAATGAAGCTTATTCTATCTTAAGCGATGCTCAAAAGAAGGCTCATTATGACAGATTCTGAAGTACGGATTGAATGTGATGATTCTGACAATGATGATTCAATTGAGCTGATTTTGACATCTCTGATATTTTTGAGAGTTTCTTCTGATGATGATTTTCGCAAGGATGATGATCAAAAAGAAGAAAAGATGAATCTTGAGAAGATCTGGAGATGAGCGTCAGGCTTGATTTCAGTGAGGCGATTTTCGGTGGCAAGAAAACTCTGAAGTATGAGAAAAAGTTTGTTTGTGAGATCTGCAAATGAAGCTGAGCTAAGGCCTGAACTCAAGCTAAGACATGTGCAACATGCAATTGAACAGGACAAGTGAAAAGAAGGACACAATCCTTTTTCTGAGTCATAGAACAGGCTTCGATATGTCCGACATGCGGATGAAATTGAACGATAATAGATGTTCCATGTACTGAATGTCATGGTAAAAAAAGGGTGGGGAAAAAAGTTGAGAAAGAAATTGACATTCCTGCATGAATTGATGATGGCATGACAATAAAGATGAAATGAGAATGAAATGCTTGAGTGAACGGTAGGAATTGAGATCTCTACATAACTTTTGCCGTGCCGGATAATTTCGAATGACTTAAAAGGGATGAGGATAATCTGCATTTTGATCTGAAAATCGATCCGGTTGAGGCGGTTTTGGGTTCAAAAAGAAAAGAAAAAATCCCTCTTTTATGAGAAAGGATGATTGAAATCAAATCATGAACTCAGGATGGCGACATATTGAGATTCAAATGAGATTGAGTCAAAAATGTTTCTAAGGATGTAAAATGAGATTTGTTTCTCCATGTCATTATAAAAGTCCCTACGCACCTTTCAAAAAGGGAAAGAGAATTATATGAAGAGATTGCAAAAGAAAAATGAATAGATTTTGCAGACAACAAGTGAATTTTCGGTAAAATATTCTGATAACGCATAAAAAAACAGCTCCAGATTTCTGGAGCTGTTTTTAAAAATGCTTATTTAAAATTTCAAATCAATCTGTCATAGCTTGTTCTGACTATATCTGAGTATTCTTGCGCAGTATCTCTTGATCCTATATTTCAAGTTGAGTCGTATATCTTTGTGTTTTGAAACTGCATATTAAGATTATATACAAGATAATCAAAATCATTGATTATGGTGCTCATCTTGTAGTAAGATATCTTGTCGGCAAGATAGTAATCTTTGATTTTCGCCTTAAGAGCTTCTATATATCTTTTTGTATCATTATATTTGACTGTATTAGAAGAATATCTGAAAGTATATGGCTTTATGTTAATGGCATTCAATAAAAAGATTTCCTTATCTTTTCAAATGATATTCTTTTTGAAATAATCCTCCTTCTTTGTCTTATCTTCGCCTGGTCATCCTAGGTTGTTGAGATACAGGGTATTATAGTAATTCTCTTCCTTTGTTCTATTTCACAAATCGCAGTAATTGTAATCGCAGTAATCATAATCATAACTATAATCATAATAACTGTTGTTGTAGTTAATCGAATTACTGTTATATAATTGTGGATAAGAATATTGATAATTATTATATCAGCTGATACCAGTTGAGTTGGAATAATAAGAATCATACGAATTATTTCATTCGCAATATGTGACTATTCGGCCATAATAATAGGTATTCGGATGACACTCTGCATTTACAAGTTGTATTGCAAAAAAAGAAATTAGGCCTATAATGCTAATGACGGATTTTTTCATAAGTTATTGAGAGATTAGAGTATATATTATTATATATAATTGCTAATTACAATTTGTCAATTATATTTTAAATTAAAATAAAAATGAAAAAGAATCTTTTTTCTATGGTTATCCTAGTAAGCTCATTTTATGCTCTGATTTATTTATCGGGGCTATACTGATGATTAGAATTTTTAGTTTCATGTATCATATATGCCGCATTATTCTATTGCTGACATATGCTATTTTCTTATTTCAGGAAAAAAGAAAGGATGACTTTCAAGCAATTTGCCCCATATTTCGCCTATAGGATAAGCTCGCTAATAGTAGCGATTGTTCTCATATTCTGACTTTTCATATATTATGAAAATAAAGTCGAACCTGCAAGATTGCCTGAGTTTACTGTTTCAAATTGAAAAAAGACTGTGGTCTTCCAATGAATGGCACATATATGAAGCGATAAGTTCTATAAGGAAGTCCAAGAGAATATAAAGCAGAAAAAAAAGGAAGGATATGTCTTGTTTTATGAATGAGTGAAGCCTTGAACCAAGGAAAATATGGATAAATTCGATAAGCTTCTGGGTGTGAAATTCGATAAGAAGACTTATGTGAACCTGTCTAAGATCTACTGATTAAGGGCTCAGAATAATGCTGATTTCCTATGAATTGAAAATGAGCTCGATTTCAATGTCGATATTTGAATGGATGAGATAATCTCACTTTATGAAAAAAAATATTGAGGAGTCGACATGAACAAGAAGAATAATATCACAAATAATGCAGAACCGGTCTCTGTAGATAAGCTGATAGATTCAGCCGTAAGCCAGATGACGCCTAGAGAGCTTAATTTCCTGATTTATGTGAATCGCTCAATTATGAACTTTATAATAAAGAATGAAAACATCCAAAATACTATATTAGCTTGATCATGACAAAAGAATCTTTTTGATATAATACTCGATGATAGGAATAAGGTGATAATAGATTCCATAGGCAAGTCTGAGTACCAAAAAATATATATAACTTATTGATTGATGCATTTTAATGGCGTATGGTCATGATTGCAGAAACTTGATCCTTCTTGGAAACTGTTATCCATAAAATATCTCACTCCCATAGACTAAATAATTTGATTTTTACCAAGTTTTTAATACTATTACTTGGTTAAAGAGATTTAATGTTTTATTTCATTTTTGAATAAGGCATAGAATTCTAAATGTAGTACTAATTTAAAGGAAAAAATGAACAAAAAGAATAAGATTGATCTGATAGATAAGATTAAAGAAATCCAAAAAATGGATAAAAAGAAACCCGCTAAAAAGAAAAATAAAACTAATCCTTTCATAGTGCTTTTTTTGGTTGCTATTGTGATTTCTGTATTATACGGATTCTTCAATACGTGAACAAAAGAGGAGGTTAATGATAAGGTTGGTCTTTATCAGGTAGTATCCAATTATTCCTCATGATACTATGAAAAAATATCCATCGAGGGAAATAAGCTCTTCGCGACGAAAAAAGAGACCAAAGTTGAGATGGTCTGAAATCAGGCTAGAACCGTGAAATTTATCGATAAGGTTATCTTACCGCCAAATGATAGCTTATCTGATCTTGGATTCAATCAAAAATGAAATCCTACACAAATCCAAGTTGAGGATGATACCATGAGCAAGTTCTGGTCTGATTTCGCTCCGACTATCATCAGTATAATATTTATTGTCATACTTTTCATATTTCTTTTTTGAAGGATGTCCGGAGGAGCAAATTGACCTATGGCATTCATCAAATCAAGAGCCAAGCTTTATAATCCATGAGAAGAAAACAAGATAACTTTTGCTGATGTCGCTTGAGCAGAAGAGGAAAAAGAGGAGCTTGTCGAAGTTGTAGATTTCCTTAAGAACCCTAAAAAATATAAAGATCTTTGAGCAAAAATACCAAGATGAGTCCTTATGGTCGGTCCTCCGGGAACGGGTAAGACGCTTCTTGCAAGGGCTGTAGCTGGGGAGAGCGGAGTGCCTTTCTTCTCGATTTCAGGTTCTGAATTCGTTGAAATGTTCGTATGAGTCGGTGCCGCACGTGTGAGAGATTTATTTAAAGAAGCGAAAGAAAAAGCTCCTTCGATAATATTCATCGATGAGATAGACGCAATCGGAAAAAAACGTTCACCATGAATCGGATGAGGGCATGATGAGAGAGAGCAGACGCTTAATCAGATTCTTACGGAAATGGACGGATTCGACAATGATACTAATGTCATAGTGATGGCAGCCACAAATAGGGCTGATGTTCTAGACAAGGCATTATTGAGACCGGGGAGATTTGACCGTAAGATCACTATAAATCTTCCAAATCTTGAAGATAGATTCAAGATACTTGAAGTACACGCAAAGAATAAGCCTATAGATAAGAAACTTGATCTGAAGAAAATTGCCAGTGCATCTGTCTGATTCTCTGGAGCTGACTTGGCTAACTTGCTTAATGAAGCTGCAATTCTGGCATGAAAACTAGGAGCTAAAAGCATTACTGAAAAAATGGTTCAGCAATCAATAGAAAAAGTACTTATGTGAACAACAAAGAAATCGCTTAAGATGACTGAATACGAGAAAAAGCTTACAGCATATCATGAAGTCGGGCATGCGCTTATCGGTAAGATGTTGCCGAATCCTGATCCTGTTCACAAGATATCAATCCTATCAAGAGGTGCGGCACTTTGAATTACTTGGTTCTTGCCTGAAAAGGATAAGATTCTTGTATCAAAGGCTAAATATCTTGATGAAATCGCTACGCTTTACGGATGAAGAGTTTCTGAGGAAATATTCTTCTGAAAGGAAAATGTCACAACTTGAGCTTCAAACGATATTGAAAGGGCAACTGAGATTGCAAGAGCAATGGTAATGAAATTCGGGTTTGACGATGAGCTCGGCGCAGAGAATTTCGTAGAGGAACAGCTAGTAGGAAACTTCTTGGATTTCCAATGAAAGAATAAGGTGATAAGCGAGAAGACCCAAGAGAAAATAGATGAAAAAGTAAGAGAAATACTAAGAAAGGCATTCGAGACAGCAAAAAGCATTGTAGTGAAAAATAAGGATCTTCATGAAAAGATATCAAAGGTACTGGTAGAAAAAGAAGAAATATTAAGGGAAGAATTCGATGAGTTTTTTGTATGAGTAGAAGGTGTGCCAGAAAAAAATGCGTAATCTGATAATGAACAGATCATTTATATTAAGCTGAAGGGTAAGCAGGAGATGAACATCATGAGCAAACAGATTTTGAACAGAACCTATTGATATAAAAGGATAAATTAATTAAAATTACAGATGGAAAATAAGACACTGATATTACATGATACTTTTCTATACAAATGAGGCGGAGAACGCCTTATTTTGTTAATGGCAAAGGTTCTGGACACTGATTTGGCTTCAGGCTTCTTTGATAAATGAAGCTATGATCTCAGAGAACAATGATTCGAATGAAAAATGATCGAAATATCCTCTCCGATCTTTAAGAAATGATTCAGGCACATCAAGCTTAAATGGGCTTTCCTTTTTAAGACAAAATTCCTTAAGGATTATAAAAATGTGATCTTCAGCTGAGATTGTTTGGGTGCGGTGAGAAACTGCCCGAAGAATGTAAAAAAATATTATTATTGTCATACTCCGCCTAGATATATTTTTGATCAAAAAGAAGTCTATCTATCAAAGGTCCCACTTCTGATAAGGCCGATATATCTGATCCTACTTAAGCTGTTCAAAAATATGTATCTTTCTGACATCTCCAAGATGGATGTCATTTTCACTAATTCAAAAACTACACAAGCTAGAATAAAATTCTTTACTTGATACGATGCAGAAATAATTTATCCGCCTGTAGATATAACTTTTTTTAAGCCCTCAGAAATCAGAAAAGAATATTATTTCAGCTATGCCAGACTATCGGAAATCAAAAGGGTCGATAAGATAGTGGCAGCTTTTATGCAGATGCCTGATAAAGAACTTGTTTTTGCATATTGAAAGAATGATCCTGAAAAATGAAAAATACTTAAATCTGTAGAGTGATATAATAATATAACCCCAATTGAATCGCCTAGCGATGACGAGCTCAGGAAACTGATAAGAGAGTCAGTGGCGACAATATATATACCTGTAAATGAGGATTTTGGAATGAGCCCCGTTGAATCGATGGCTTGTGGGGTTCCGGTAATCTGAGTAAACGATTGATGATTGAAAGAAACAGTTTCTGATTGAGAAACTTGAATTCTCATATGAAAGGAGGCTAAAGTTAAAGATATTAAGGCTGCCGTAGAAAAGCTTTCATTGGAAGAAAGCATAAAGATGAAAGAGAAATGCATCATAAGGGCAAGCGATTTCAGCCTGGAATCCTTCGGAAGTTTATTAAGGGATAAAATGGATAATGGAAGAATTTAAAACAAGAATTATTGAATTCAACCAAGTAAATAATAAAGAAGAATTATTTGATAAGATTTCAATTCTGCTTGATTTTCCTGATCATTTCTGAGGGAATTGGGATGCTCTTTATGATTGTCTTACAGATATGTCATGGTCAGGGCATGAAAAAATTATCCTTTTCCATAAAAGAAGCTTTAAATTAGATGAAGAAGATTTTAAGATATATATGAATATTTGGGACGAAACTGTCAAATATTGGCTAGATAATGGTCATGTGCCATTTGAGGTCATATATTCTCAATGTCCGTATTGCAATGATTAAGAGTATTGAAATAAATATTGACAAAAGATAAAAAATATCTATATATCAATTATAGTTTTAACTTTATCGTTATGTCCGATAATTTCAATTATTGAAAAGCTTCTCCGGATTGGGAATTCCTTGAACAATTTTCTCAGGAGGAAAGAGATGAATTTTTTCAAAGCAAAGATTGAGTCGTGGAGGTGATGTCAAAATATCAGGTATATATAAGGTGACTTTCATGATTAAGCTGAATAACCCAGCAAAAGATTGCTGATTTCATATTCAGTGAACAAATCAAAAAAAGAAGATCAAATGAGAATTATAACGTGCCTCAAGGCACTCCAAAAAAAATCTTAGCAGTGCTTGAATCAGCTGCCGAACCCATAGCAGCGCAAGAACCGGAAATAAATCCTTCTGCAGATAAAGAATTAGAATTCAAAGACTCTCCTGCTTCCGAACCGGCAGAAGAATCGGGAGCTGATTGAATAATAGAGGCCTCTATTTCCGAACCGACAGAAGAATTTAAGAATGATTTACCCACAAGAGTTCCTGTTTCTGAACCAATACAAGAACTCAGCATCAGTTGATATGATATAGTTTGAGAATTAAAAGAATGAAGAAGAAGAGTCAGGAAAAACGGAAAGTATTGATTTTTGGATAGTGATAATAAAGAGGTTATAAAATGTAAATATGAGGATGTGAATGATTTTTGCGAATGAGCTGCTGTCGTGTATGGCGAAAATGGATTATATTGATTCATATGACTTGATTGAGAACAAATCACAGAATGCAAGTTTTCCGATGCTCTTGATTTCTCAGAGGGGCTTGCTGCAGTAAAGCTGAATAATAAATGGTGATACATAGACAAGACTTGAAAATTGGCAATCAAATATCTTTATACTGATGCTGAAAGCTTCAATGATTGAAAAGCCAAAGTAGAATTATGAAGACAATCAGTCTATATCAATAAAAGCTGATTCGCAGTTTAAAAAATTCAATTTGATAATTCTCTGACTTGTTTTTTTAATCTGTCCAAATCTGATCATCATACAGCCTCTTGATATCAATTGATAATATCTTTTCATGTTTGAGTCAGGACAGATAGGTGTGGCCAATTTCTTTTTGAGATATAATCCGTCAGTTCTGCCTCATCCATTAAAATTTTCGCTTCGCTTCACATGATCAATCTGGCGATGGCCCTTTTAATATCAATTCTTCTGCTGTAAATCAATTCTTTTTCAGCTATTTTAATTCTTTCTTCCTGATTGGCCATGCTATGTAATTCTGCCCATCATAGCTTATATTGCGGTGAGATGCCTTCTTCTCATATCTTCATTATGCAAGCCTCCAATCATCCATACCTAATATAGTCTGATTTGAGGACTTTTATTATATGAGTTATCTTCAAATATAGCTCATATTTTGCCTTATCAATGTCTCGAGGATCAGTTTTCAGTATATCGCAATATTTTTCAAAATCTTTTTCGATAAGTTCATATATATAAATCATTCAGACTTTATTTTCTTCGCTTCATGAATTCATATGTTCTAATCCTGCGTTTGATAGGGGCATAGATGTCGTTTAAATTGTATTAGTGATTTATATGGAAATTATTCATCGTGTCAAATCATATGCTAGAATAAGTCTTCGGGCTGCCGTATTGTTGAAGCTATTTCAGCTTATTTTCATATGCTAATTTTAATGCATTAATGTCTATTTTTTTCATTTTAAGCATCGCCTCTAATGCTCTATTTGATTTAGAGATATCAGGATCATTAATCATCTCATCTAAAATAGGAGGTATTATTTGCCATGCTACGCCGTATTTATCCCTAAGCCATCCGCATTGCTCTTCTTCGCCTCCTTCTGCAAGCCTCTTCCATAATTCATCTATTTCATCTTGATTATCACAATTCACCACAAAAGATGTAGCAAAGGAGAAAGTAAAAAGATGTTCCTTATCGCTATCCATACACATAAATTCCAATCAATCAAGAAAAAATATTCCGTGTTTTACAGTTCATTCGGTTTCCTCTTCATTCGGGCCGAAATGTTCAATGTTGATAATGCCTGAATCTTTAAATAGAGAAGTATAAAAATATATAGCTTCCTCCGCTTTCCCATGCTGATCTCCCACAAACATCAGGAATGGAGTGATTTTTTGATTCCTGCTTGCAAGATTGAGCTGCCAAGAAACGCCAAATTTGTCTTGAACCCATCAGAATCTTTCACTGAAGCTATATTTATCAAGCTCCATAAGCACTACTCATCCTTCGGATAATTTCTTCCAATGCATCTCCATTTCCTGTATGTTTTCGCAACTGACAAAAAAGGAAATCGCGGGTGTAAACTTAAACTCCGGACCTCCATTCAATGCAATCAATTCTTGTCAATCAAGCAGGAAATCAATAGTCATGATACTTCATTCTGGCCTTCAGGAAACCCCTGCGCCTGCTTTACTGTAATGCGTTGTAGTTAAAGGTTTGGAATTTTTAAAAACTGATGCGTAGAAATTGACTGCCTCTTCAGCCTTGTCATCAAACCATAAGAATGGCACGATCTTCTGTCTATATGATTTTTGTTCAACGGATTTCATATACTATTTTATTATGATTAAAACATCATCATATTTTACCATAATAATAAATGAATCAACATAAATTATGTAAAGAAAACGTGTGCTAAATATGAAGTTAATGTGAAGTTTTGAAGTTGATTCTGGAAGTCAATTGGCTTCTCGATATGAAGCTTTCATAAGATGAGGGGTTTCTTAATTAACTATACATTAAATACATAAATTGACAAATCATATATTTTATTATAATTATCAATAATATTCATTAAATTTTCTCACATGCAGAATAAGGTTCTTGATTCAGATCAAAAGACTCTGAATCCAATTTTCAATCTTAATGATTCCAATTCTTGACACAATGTCCTATTGCAATCGAAATATTTGAATAGAGTAAACGATATAATGGACTGAAGAACAATTGATGCTGTAGCTGAAGAAAATAAATATGAATTTTTTTGGAAGGAAGGGGACATATGCTCCCAATGGTACAAATCTGATTTTTTATGCGATTGAATCAATTTTAAAGTACATGATAATAGTTTTCATACTCAATTCAGAGACATTTTGGATGATAAGCTTATCGAATATTTTACCGGATGCGTAAAAGATAAAATAAGAGGGAGAGAAGATTTTAAGGAAGAAGATATAGAAAGGCTGAATTTTGATTTTTATGATTGAAAAGATATCAAGTTTACATGCGCTGAGCAATTTATGATGTTCTGTAAGGCTCTTTTATTTTGAGATGCATTTATTGCTTTCCAGATAATGTTAACCAATGATCCAAAGGAAATAAAGAGATTATGAAGAGAAATCGCATGATTCGATGAGGAGATTTGGAAGGAAAATAGAGAGAATATTGTATTTGTTTGAAATTCAAATAAATTCTTGCAGAATCCTGATCTGCTTAAATATTTATTGAAAACTGAATGAAAAGAGCTTGTAGAGGCAAGTCCTTTTGATAAGATATGGTGAATATGATTAGAAAAAGAAGACAAAAGAGCAAATGATAAATCAGAGTGGCTATGATTGAATCTATTATGAGGTGTAATAACCTCATTAAGAGATATCTTTTTGAAGATAATAATATGATCCAGATAAAAATATTCCACTTCTGAAGAAGTGGAATATTTTTTAAATAAGTTCCTGGGATTTTCCAGCAAAAAAGCCGGGCGAGCCGGCTTTTTGGCAGATGCAGAAGTTATTCGGGAACTTTTTTTTGCTTCCTCAGGAAACCTAGTACATAGCTGCAAATGAGCGAGCATATGTGAAAGCCGAAGTAAATGATGGCAAGCCATACGCCCGAAATCCCATATGTAAAGAGATCGCCATTTCTCAGGATTATTCCGAGGAAGTAACAGGGGGATGATATGAAGAAGACAATGAACGCCACCCTAAGAAGCCAGGGTAACTTTTTGAATTCTTTTATCAGTACTCTTGCAACCCGTGTTATTTTCTGCATAGTGTCCTCCTTTAAACACTTAGTTTTTTAACTTCATGTAAATTACATATTAATAAAATTTTAGATTTGTCAATAAGAATAACAAGAAAGTGATTTTAAAGCATTAGTAATATAAGATTACTAGACATTATTTTAATTATTGGAGTATTATTAAGGGGTACATCCAGTTGCTGTGGCTGGAGTATCAATGATTACCGCTCAGCTGTAGATGATGGAAATACACTCTCATGAAGGTCATTCGTTTGCTGCCTTAAAAGGACCGGATCAAGATTGCCACAGGGCGCTTGAATTTCATAGGGTTGTTAATCAAGAATTCGATCTTATGTCCAATATTCATAATGAAGTTAAATTCTTTAATTCAAGAGGCAGGTTTGTTAATGAATTATAACTTATGTCAAGTTTCCATAGATTAGATATCTCAGCAATTTCTTTTGGAATAGCGGTGAGCTTGTTGTATTGTGCGAATAGAAATAGATTGGGTCATCAAGGATTATTCAGATTTTTTATTTCGGGAGGCAATTCTGTAAGCTGATTAGCAGAGATTTGCAATGTTGTAAGCTTATTCATGCCTAAGATTTCTTTTGGCAGAGAAGTAAGTTTTCAGGCAGAAATATCCAAATAGGTCAGGTTTGTCAGCTGTGAAATTTCTTTCGGAACCGAAGTCATATTCGGATTATCATTCAAATACAGTGTTGTCAGATTTGTAAGATTGCCAATTTCCTTTGGAATTGACGTTATATTATTATTGGAATATAGTTGAAGGTTTGTCAGATTCGTAAGATAAAATAATTCTTGAGGGATGGTCAAGGCTTTCCAGCTATAAAGAGTTGTTCTTGCACACCAATAATCAAGGTCTCAAGAATATCAGTCTGCATTGAAGGTATTATTTAGATTTGTCACTTCTGCAGTAGTCATTTCTCCGCAACTTTTAAGTGCCACAACCTCTTCCTCTACTTCTTTGTATCATACCGGACGAGTATACCAAATAGTGCTTTCAACTGTAACTCAAGTATATCAAATTATATTATTAGACGCCACCACCAATGTCGGATTTGGATCAAGGACATTCACGGATGTAATTGCCACTCATCAGCTAAATGCGTCTTGAATAGGCGTGTAGGTCGATCAGCTCTTGTATAATATGATTCAAAGCCCGTCTCATTTGATGAATGGATATCTGCCAGTATAGTCTTTGGCTGAGACTTGCCCGAAAGGCCGAAAATCATAGCTTAAGCTCCTTTCGCTCTCTAGGAATGCCATCAGCTCATATTTTGATTTCGTCTTATTCGTGGAATAGGTGTATCTGACTTTATCAAGGGGATCTAAAAATGAAGTTGCAGACGAACTTATGTTTCTGAGCACATTTTCTCACGCATCACCCTCATATCATATTTCAGCGGATCAAGAATAAAAAATAACTTTTCTGTCCGGATCAGGGAAAGTGTTTGAAACCGCTGATTTTACCACTAATCCTTTTGCGATAGATGATATGTCTGACATTCTTACACTATCTCTTGCGACACTAGTATGGTTTTGGTATGACAGGAATGCAATTGTTGCTAAAATTGCAAGTATTACTATCACAACGATAAGTTCAACTAAAGTAAAGGCGCTGTTCATTAAAGGTCGTTTTTGTTGTTTCATGCACAATAAGTTAAAATTTAAATTAATTTAAAGATATTCGATTTTTGAAGTTTTGTCAAAGAATAATTTTTTTATTTAAAAAACTCCCATTAACTTGATTTTTTAAAATAAAATCATATTACATATCAGATAACAATAACCGATTCAGATATGCAGGAAATAGAAGTGAAGATTTTTGAAATCGATAAGGATTTCCTTATTGGCAAAATTAAGAAACTGTGAGCAGAAAAAATATTTGAAGGTGAAATTGTCGCTGATTTCTATATTAATGATGCAGGAAAGAAGATAAGGCTCAGAAGGGCAGCATGAGAAAATATAATGACATACAAGGAAAAGATCACTGTAAATTCTATTATGGAAAATCTTGAATATGAAATAATATTCGATAAATACGAAAATCTATGCAATACTTTAGAATGCATTTGATTCAATAAATATTGAAACTCTTCCAAATACAGGATCGGATATAGGCTTTGAAATATCATATATGATTTTGACAAATATGAATGAATCCCGTGGTTCGTTGAAGTTGAGTCTGATAATCATGAAGATGTTATAAAATGAGTAGAGATTTTATGATATTGCATGGAAGACACAAATGCTTTAACAGAAAGATTGGTAAAGGAACATTATTGAGTTGTTTAATATAACATCACTTTTTTCCTATGATAATATTTCTCTTTTTTTCAACAATTGTTTTATCGATATATCTCGCAGTATTCTTGTGGCTGGTTTTCTATTTTTTCAGAGAATTGAAACAGACACTCTCATGATATGGGATCCCCTTTGTTCCGACCTCCGATCATAAGCTAGAAAGGTTTCTAGATTCAGTAAAGTTAAATTCCGGACAGGCATTTCTTGATATAGGGTGTTGAGACGGGAAAATCCTGCATGCTATTGAAATTCGTTTCCCATGAGTCCGTACGGTATGATTCGAAAAATCAAGTCATCCTTATGGCTTGGCAATAAAGAGGAAAGAAAAATATTGATGCAAATATGAAGTTTCAAAAACAGATTTCTTTAAATCCGATATACACGACATTGATGTTATTTATTCCTACATGCTGTCATATCTTATGGAAAAGATATGGAAGAAGATAAAATCCGAATGCAGGTCATGAACCATTCTTTATTCAAATAGTTTTCCTATTCCCGGAGTTCCAATTTATGAAACTTTGATTTTCGATAAGGATCAGAGCATATATGTTTATGTTGTGGAGTAGATTATTTTTAAAACTAAAGTGAATCAGAACACAATCGGGTGGTATTATTTTAACTTCAAAAATTCGATTCTTATGCTTTCTAAATCATGTAAAAATTTATCTAGTTTTTGTGTTTTATAGCTAGGATTAATTCTGGAAATATAATATTCTCTATAGATCATGAAATCAATATAACCTATGGTAAAATTAATCAATTCTCTGACTTTCTTTAATATTTCATCCCTTTTTTTGAATTGAATTCTTCATAAAATAGAATTGGCTTTTTTATATAGTCTTTCTATTTTTTTTCAACATCAAAAACACAGAAAATAAAAAAATATTTTTTCATTAAAATCATTTTTTGCTTCATCATTTTCAAATTTATGATTTACGATGTCTTCAAACATCCCATCTAATCAAATTCATCTTGAAAGCACAAAACAATCTAAAAAATTAGAGTTTAAGTAAAAGTGTCACCATAAGTTTAAGCCTTTGAACTCAGAGCTCAAGGGATCTACAATATTAATTACTTCAAATTCAGGGATAAAATATCACCTATGATCTCTTTCTAATTGGGTATTTATGTATGGGGCAAGCGGATACATTCATACACATGTATTTTGTCAAGCATGTTGAATTATAAAGTCATATCGTTCCACATAATCAGCCAATTTCATATTTGGATGAAAAATGGTATTGAATGGAATATAAATTCTAGGGTTATTTATATATTTATCATGGAACAAATTAAAATATTTAAATCATTCAATATATTTGTGCTCCTCAGCTATTTTTGATCATACTGTCCTTCATATGAATTCTCAGTCATCTTTATGATGAAAAGCGTCCATTGAAAATCAGATATGAATAGTCAAATTGGGCCATTTTTCAAGTAAATGATCTATTATTTTAGTTACTTTATTATAAGTCTCAAAATTCCCCATTCACATAAAATCACCAAAAAATGCTATTTCTTTGATTTTTGATAAGTCTAAAGATTTTAAGAATCTCTCAAATTTGTCGACATATTGAAATGGATTCGGATCGTCTATATCTAAAGATATTTTATCATTTTCAATTATGGAAATATATTTATTGCAATCAGTTATCGCATTATCAATATCACAATCCTTTAAGGGTATATTATCATGTATGTAATTTGCACAATAATGGCAATTGTTCAGGCAGGAATTATTGTTAATTGAAAAATGCAGTGCATTGCCGAGGCTATTGTAATAGAATGTCGTATTAATTTTTTTGCCTGGTTTTATTTCTCAGATTTCACCTTTTTGATGGGCAAAAATTAAATTTTGAGGAACTTCTCTTTCGGTCATTATTCTTAATAAACCATCTTTATCACGATAAAAAGAATCTGTATTTGATAATTTTCAAAAAAAATCTACAAATTCGGAAGCTCATCAAATATTTACAATATCAATTCAGTAATCAAAAACCTGATTCAAAAAAACTTCATCGGGTAAGGCATTAAAATCAGCTCATCAGATTATACATATAAGATTTTTATGCTCTTTCTTTAGTTCTTTTATGATTTTTGAGAGCCTTGGCAATAATTCATATCAACCCATAGATGAAAATCCTATAACAGGAATTTTTCAAACAAATTTTGCTATATTGCATGATTCTTTCAATCTCTTTTGATAATATTTATATACATCGTCCGGGTTATTGCTATCATTTTCATCAATTATAAAAGAGCCATTGTCTCATTCTAGCCAAACGGTCTTATTGTCTCATTTTTCCCTTATATCATCAAGAGCGCTCATTATGCTTTTCGAAGCAAGATTTTCTATCTCGAGCATAAAAAAAGGTTTTTGATTATCAATTTTATCATGATGTCATAAAATAGCGTGAATACTTATGACATATTGATCTGTCAGATTATTCGAACACAGATTTTGTTGCGTCTCAGATTTATCTGTGCTTATTTCTTCTTGTGGAGAGCTTATCGGCATGTAAATTTAAATTGTTTAATAAATTTTTATCAATGTATTCACTCCTTGATAAATGTCAAAATTAATCTATAGTATAAAAAAATGAGACTTCTCATTTTTTATTGAAAGGTCTTATTTAAAACAATTTTGCTCATTCGCTGCCAGATTTGCTGCGAAGCAAATGCTCTTGGGGTGCGAGCTGCGGTTCTTAAAATAGCTAACGCAATTTTACCCTTTTGTTCTTGCCACACACCCCCAAGCTCACATTTGAGATGAGGAGATATCCGAACTTATAATAAGGAAGATCGGGAAGAGTTTTGAGGGATGAATAACAAAATTATAATAATTTTTGTTAAATCGACTTTTTAGCTAAACTAGAATCATAATAACAATAATCAACAAAATTACATGAAAATATTCTTCCAATGAGAAAAATGAGCCTATTCTCATATTGCCAGCAAAATAATCTGAAAAGAGCTTGATATCCAAGATGAAAACATCATTGGGCTTGGGAATTTCTCTAAAGTCTGGGAAATGATAGATGATAATTCAATTTGAGTTTTGCCCATAGAAAATTCTTATGCAGGTTCGATTCATGAAAATATGTACAAGTTTCTGAGATTTGATCACAAGGTTATCTGAGAGGTGAACCTTGATATCAGGCATTGTCTCATGAGCAAATGAAATGACATTTCTAAGATAAAAAAAGTATATTCGCATCAACAGGCATTGTCGCAGTGCTATAATTTCCTGAGTGAGCATTCTATGGATGCCATTTCATACTTTGACACTGCCACGGCAGCCAAAATGGTGAGTGAAAATGATGATGAGTCAATCGCTGCCATAGCTTCCTCAGAGGCTGCAAAATTATATGGGCTCAATGTGCTCAAAGAATGAATTCAAGACCAAATCGGCAATACAACTAGATTTTTCATTGTCGCAAATAAAAAAAATAATATCAAACTGACTCAGAAATCAGATAAGATAACAATAATATTTGAAGCGCACAATATTCCAGCCTCCTTATATAAATGCCTTTGAGCATTCGCTACAAACAATCTGAATCTTTCTAAAATCGAGAGCCTGCCAAGCCTTAAAGATCCATTTTCTTATATGTTCTGGTTGGACTTCAAAGGAAAGTTAGGAGACACCAAAGTAGAAAATGCATTGAAGGAATTGAAATTTTTCACTAAGGATTATTTTATAATTTGAGAATACTAGTACAAAATGTTTAATCATATAATAAACAGCCTCACGCTTGAGACAAAGGCAAAAGATATGTCGTTAAAGGATATATTATTCTCATTATTCGAGAACCAGGAACTCAAAGATAAGTATCTGAACGAAATAAGGAGAAGCACTATAATCTGACAAATTGCAAATGATGTCTTGAAAGAGATTTGAATTAAAGATCCATGCAAGATAATGGCAATCTGAGATGTGGAATATTTCTGAGAGTTAAAAGCCGAATGGGAAAAATTAGTCAAAAGAAGCCTTTCAGATTTAAATGTTTCTGATTTGTCCGGATATGATTTATCCGGACAATGAACTCCTGATTTGAGAAATGCGCTTTTCGGATATATGAACAGTTATTATGATCTCAGCAAACAGAATAAACAAGAAATAACTGATTCCATAATCCCCACATATGGCTGAACTGATGGATTTGTCTCTATAATGGACACTCTTAAGCTGATTTATTCTGATAGAAAGATAAATTTCATTTATCCTGAAGCCAGTTTTATTGCAAATGTAAAAATCGCTGAATCATATTTTTGAGAATCAAACCTGATAAAGCTCGATAAGCCGGATAAGGATGATTTTTTCTTCTCCGAAACTCAAATAAAAGCATTATATGAAAATAATGACACGATAAATATTTTCTATTTAACAACAGTCGGGAATCCAACATGAAGCAAGATCGATAAGGATGATTTTATCAGCGTCATGAAAAAAATAATATCAATCGACAGTGAGGCTATATTCATACTTGATAATGTTTATGTAGGAATACTTGAACATGATAATTCTGTGAATATGTTTGAGGAAGTGTTTAATGATAATGAGCCTTTAAAAAGGATAATCTTCACTGAAAGCTTATCCAAGACTCTTGGCACCACATGACTCAGGCTTGGCTGGATATGGACATTGAATAAAGAGTATTCGGGCGAATTGAAAAAGAATATCATCCTAAAAAAGGCATGATTCAGCAAAATACTTAATGGCTTCATTATCAATCTGCTGAAAAACAGAGAAGAAGTGATGGATTTCCAAAACAAGGTTTACGGCTTTTGGTCTTCACAAAGATTAAAGTTCATGGACTACATAAACGAGAATTATCCTCATTTCTACGTATTCGAATCAAGCCCCAATGTAATCGAGAGGGAATGAATTTATATACTTTTAAAAGTAAAGGAGTGATATAGGACAGAAGAAGTTTTTGCTGAAACATGAATAATCGGAGTGTGAGTAAGGCTGTCTGATTGATTGTATATCAGGTACGCCTTCTGAAATGTAAATTATTTTTAAACTGAAAAAATGAAAAATCTAAAGATAGTCATAATCTGATGAACTTCCAAATTCTGACAATTTTGGCAGAGATATTTTGAGGGGAAGTGACATGAGGTCATAGTCTCTTCAAAAAATACTCCCATCAAACCAGAAGAGGCCGTGAAATTATGAGATATAATAATCTTTTCAGTCAGCATTCGCGCTACGATAAGCGCAATCAGAGAATTAATCCCCCTTATCCCGCCAAACAGGCTGATAATGGATTTCACCTGAATTAAGATAGAAGCGACAGATGAGCTCAGGAAATATGCCTTATGAGAAGTTGTCGCAACTCATCCCATGTTCGGCCCTTGGGTAAAATCCCTCAAGGGTCAGAACATAGCATTTGATCCGGTATTAAAATGAGAGAAGTGGGAATATATCAGCAATCTATGGAAAGACGATGAAGCAAACCTCATTGAGCTTGAATCCTCTAAGCACGATGAGTTTGTAGCAATAGTCCAGTCAAGCGTTCATTTCATAAATCTCCTCATCGGACATATCCTAAAGAAACGGGATATCCATCCTGATAAGCTGATGGCAATATCAACCCCGAATTCTAGAATGCAGCTACTCATATTATCACGCTTCCTTAATCAGGAAGCAAAACTCTATGCTGATATGCAGATGTGCAATACTGTTTATAAAAATGAGATAATACCAGAGATAAAAGAATACAGCGAATACCTGACAAAGATAATAACAGACAAAGAAGAGGCTAAATTTGAAGAAGAATTCAATTCAGTCAAGGATTTTATAGGAGTGGAATTCTTAGACAATGCTCTTAAGATAACTTCTAAGATAGACGAGGAATTGAAGAGGAGTGTTTAGACTATAATATCTTACAGGGTAAATAAATTGCCTTCATCTGTTGCCTAACTCAAATGAAAATCAAAAACACCCAAGCTTCAAACAGGTATCATCTATGGG
>AMFJ01024981.1_pt1 | contig 26295 bp, 25 predicted proteins | sample 427208 | NCBI WGS metagenome assembly AMFJ01 (sample SAMN02954298, study PRJNA114691) | groundwater metagenome | biome: aquatic; feature: subsurface aquifer; material: sediment; isolation source: subsurface aquifer sediment | place: USA: Rifle, CO | collected 2008-08 | reverse complement strand
ATGAATTATTTTTTAACCAAAATTATTAGTTTGCAGTAGAAAGATTATTTTGTAATAAATCTAATACACATGATGGGAGTGAATATGGCAGATCAAATAGTAAATAATCAAACAGACAATACTTCTAATAATCCTGTTCCTGCTGATACAACTGTAGCAACAGCTCCAGTAAGTCAAAGTAAACCAGTTGAAGATATGTTTAATACACCTGTTGCTGTTGTAGCTGCTCAAGATCAACCTCAAGCTAAGCCTGTTGTGCAAACGGAACCAGTAGCTAATGAGCAATCACAAAGTGTGCCAACGCCTGCAGTTCAAAATACGCCAGTAGCTGAATCAGTTGTGGAGCCAGATCAACAAGTTGTTACCGAAGAACCAACTGAAAAACCAGCAGAGCAACTAGTCGCAGAAACTCCTGATCCACAAGCAGTTAAACAAGAAGAATCAACAAAAATAGCTAATGATCAAATGAGGCAAGGTATGGAGAAAAGGTTAGAGGCAACTAGCGTAGCAGCAGGCATTGCACCAGTAGTAGCTGAGGAAACTTCCAAGCCAATCGTAGATATACTAAATGCTGCGCCACATGAACAAGAAAGTTATATTAATCAAAATCCGTCATCAATATAGAATATAGATTAATTCTGAAAACAAAAACCAAATAAAGGATTATATGAACAACTATGGTCAAGTAATAGTTGACAAGCAGGACCCTGTAACTGGATGGGTTCTTCCTTTAGTTGGTATAGCTGGAGGAATACTATTAATACTGATTATAATCTGGCTTGTTGTCAGATATTTTCGTAGTAGCAAAATTAGGAGAGCTGATAATTGGACAATGTTTCAAATAAACATGCCCAGAGAAATTAAAAGGCCTGACGATCCAAATAATAATAAATCCGAGGATTTTAGACAGTTAATTGCAGTCGCTGATAACTTTTTTTCATCTATGGCGGGACTTTACAAAAGCGGAAGTAGAGGGTGGCTAGGTCAACCAAAACTTAGTTTTGAGATTGTTGCCAAGAATGGAGAGATATATTTTTTTATTGGTGTACCTAAAGAGTTAATTACGTATTTAGAAAAACAAGTAAATAGCCATTTCCCTCACGCTCAGCTTGAGAGGACTGATAATTTTAAAATTTTTACCCCTGAGACTAAAATATCATATTCATCTCTAAGATTATCTAGAAAATTTGTTTACCCGCTAAAAACATATAAAGTATTAGATAGTGACCCATTAAATGGCCTAACTAATATTATGAGTAAACTTAAAGACGGTGATACGGCCACAGTTCAGATATTAGCTAGACCAAGTAGCGGTACATGGCGCCATGCATGTGTTAGGGCAGTATCAGCTGTTAAAGATGGTAAGCAAATTTATGATAACAATTTTATTTGGTTTATGTATGGAATTCTTGATTTTGTTAGTGGCGCATTAAGTAGTATGAATAGCAAAAAAAATCCTGAGCAACAAAACAATAATTATAGGTTTACTCCTCATCAAGATGAATTGATGAAGGCAATAAACGAGAAAGCAGGTAAAGTTGGTTTTCAATCTCAAATTAGAATAATTGCAACAAGCAAGACACAAGAAGAAGCAGATCTAAACAATAGTAATATTGTGAGTGCTTTTTCTCAGTACAAAGCTCCAGAGTGGAATGGATTTAAAAAAGTTGGTATATTACCAAACAAAAAAAAGTTTTTAACTAATTTTATTTTGAGGGAGTTTAATTTTAGACCATATAGTATCTTAAATTCAGAAGAGTTATCCACTATTTGGCATCCACCAAATAAGTATACAGAAACCCCAAATATCTTTTGGATGAAATCAAGATTACTGGCTCCTCCAGCTGATATGCCAACAGAGGGTTTAATGATAGGGGAGAGCCACTATCGCGGTGAGGTTAAAAATGTTTATATAAAACAAGATGATAGACGTCGTCATATGTTTATGATTGGTAAGACTGGTGTAGGTAAAACTACTCTTTATCTGAACATGATTAAACAGGATATTGAAAAGGGTTATGGATGTTGTTTTATTGATCCTAACGGTGATGCTGCTGACTTGGTATTAAAATTTGTGCCCAAAGAACGTGCAGAAGATGTAATTTACTTTGATCCATCTGATGCCGAACGCCCGATGGGATTAAATATGTTAGACTGGAAACGCCCAGAAGATAAAGATTTTCTAATTTCAGAATGGCTAGAAATTTTTTATAAACTATTTGATCCAAATAAAACTGGTATGGTTGGCCCTCAATTCGAGCATTGGGGACGCAATGCTTCACTTACTATTATGGCACAACCAGAGGGAGGATCATTAATTGAGATTCCTAGACTTTTTACCGATGATGCATTCAGAGAAAAATGTATATCATACGTCAAAGATCCTGTGGTGTTGGCATTTTGGAATCAACAAATGGCTAAAACTGCCGATTTTCACAAATCAGAGATGTTCAACTACTTTATCTCTAAATTTGGTCGCTTTATGACTAATGATTTAGTTAGAAATATTATTGGACAAGCAAAATCAGCTTTTGACATTCGCGAAGCTATGGATAGTGGCAAAATACTAGTTATTAATTTATCTAAAGGTAAATTGGGCGAAATGAACTCATATTTACTTGGTATGATTTTAGTATCAAAAATACAAGTAGCAGCTTTTCAACGAGCAGATATGCCAGAAGAGCAGAGAAAAGATTTTTATCTCTATGTCGATGAGTTTCAAAACTTTACCACTAACTCATTTAAAACAATTTTGTCTGAAGCCAGAAAGTATAGATTAAATTTAGCAATAACTAATCAGTATATTAAACAGTTAACAGAGGAAATCCGTGATGCTGCCATTGGTAACGCAGGTACTTTACTTTGCTACAGAATGGGTGCCGAGGATGCTGAATTTATGGTTAAAGAATTTCCTGGTGTGACTGAGCAGGATTTAACTAATCTTCCATTTGCGTCCCTTTATGTTAAACTACTAATTAATGGGACACCATCAAAACCTTTCAGTATGAAGGGTGTAAAAGCAGTGCCAACTCAAACAGATGAGCAAACCAAGGCAATCAAAGAATTATCTAGATTAAAATATGGTAAAAACAAGTTAGAAGTAGAAGAGGATATTAGAAAGAGAACGCTATCACAAGATAATGCGGCTCCACCAGAGAGTACGCCGCGGGAGGCATCATATGGATAAAAATTCTAAAGGGGTGGTTAAAAATGAGGGTGAATTGGATTTAGAGCAAATCAATCAGTTAATAAATTCTATTGAGAATAGTCTAACTGATTTAAAAAAGTTGTTGTTTGATAGTAATTACGAAAAAATCGCTAAAACAAAACTATCAAAACATGAAAAGAATAACGGTAAAATTGTAGAGGGAGTTTTTAATGGAGAAGAGATGATTGACGGTAATGGCAAGCATTATCAAGTTCCACCTAACTACGCTTCTAAGTCAAAGTTAGTAGCAGGAGATATTCTAAAATTAACTGTATCATCGGATGGTAGTTTTATTTACAAACAGATTGGTCCAGTTGATAGAGAAAAAATTGTTGGGCAAATTCACGAGAAAAGCGGTAAGTTTCAAGTTGATGCCAATGGTAAAGTTTTTAATGTTTTGCAAGCCAGTGTTACTTTTTTTAAGGCTAAGTCAGGGGATCGAGTAACTATCGTTGTACCCAAAAATCAAGAATGCAGTTGGGCAGCAATCGAAAATTTGATAAATTAATAGATTGATTTATGATTTTTGATTGATGATTTATGATTTAATATAAATTTTATAAATCTGCAATCTTAAATCTAAAATCTTAAATTATTTTATATGCAAATTAGTATATCCTTACAAATTATTTTATCAATTTTAGTACTAATTATTTTAGTTAAACTGATATTGTCTTGGATTAAAAAAAATGAGCGTAATAAAAAAATAGAATGGATGGAGTCTCAAAAATATACTATTCTCCACATTCTAGTCCCCAGGGATAACGAAAAATCTCCAACTGCAGCAGAACAGATGTTTGCAAGTTTGCACGGAATATTTCACCCCGATGCCAAGTGGCAAGAGCAAATCAGTTTTGAGATAATTTCTCGAGATAAATACATCCATTTTTATGCTCATGTGCCAACCCATTTTAAAGATTTTTTAGAAGGTCAGATATATGCTCAGTATCCAACAGTCGAGATTTCTGAGGTAGAGGATTATACTGATGATGATTTTAGTTATTTAAAAGCAGTGGGCTGTGAGCTAATATTAAATAAAAATGATGCGTACCCCATTAAGACTTTTCAAAGTTTTGAGGTTGATCCGTTGTCGGCTATTACTAGTGTGTTGACTAAGGTTAATGATGATGAGCAAATTTGGATTCAAATTATTGTAAAACCTGTTTCAGATTCTTGGCAAGAACGGGGGATCAAATTTGTTGAATCAATTAGGGGCGGCCATTCATCAGAAAAAAAGAATATTTTACTTTCAATTATAAAATCATTTATAAATTTTGTCTTTGAATTAATTAGTGTAGCGGGAAGTTCTAGTGCAGAAGCTAAACCGGTTGAAAAAGTGAGTGAGGTTAAACTGTCTGGTCCTCAGGAGGCAGCGCTTAAATCAGTTGAAGAGAAAATTGTAAAGTTGGGTTTTTCTACAAAAATGAGAGTAGCTTTGTTATCACCTGATGAATATGCCGGGAAGGCAAAAACGGCCATTGTTGCCGGAGTTTTTAAGCAATTTAACACTAACAATTTAAATGGTTTTGAACCAACAAAAATTGTTAGTGGTCGAGAATTTATTAAATCATATCAAAAAAGAGAATTTTATGATGATGGTTATGTGTTAAATATAGAGGAGTTGGCATCATTATTTCACCTACCAACAGTTGCGGTAGAAACTCCAAGTATTGTTTGGGCTGGTAGTAAAAAAGGGGAGCCACCAGCTGATTTACCAATTGAAGGGAGCGCTGATCCAGACGAACTAACAATTTTTGCTAAATCGGATTTTCGTCATTTAGTACACAGATTTGGTATTAAAATAAGAGATAGACGACTTCATATGTATGCAGTAGGTAAAACTGGTACTGGTAAATCTACAATGCTAGAAAACATGATTATTGACGATATTGTTAAAGGCAAAGGTGTGGCAGTTGTTGATCCTCATGGTGATTTAATCAATCATGTATTGAACTTTATTCCAAATTCTCGGGTTAATGATGTAGTATATTTTAATCCCGCAGATCGTGATTGGCCGGTTGGCTTTAATGTCCTAGAAAATGTTGATCCTGATTTAAAAAATATCGTAGCATCGGGCGTGGTAGGAATTTTCAAAAAAATCTTTGGCGAGAGTTGGGGTCCAAGATTAGAATATATTTTAAGAAATACAATATTAGCGCTATTAGATAATCCTGATTCTACAATGCTAGGAATTATGAAGATATTAACTGACAAAGATTATCGTAAAAAAATTATTGAGCATGTTAAAGACCCTGTTATCAGAGACTTTTTCTTAAACGAATATGAAAAATATGATCCAAAGTTTCGTACCGAGGCGATTGCTCCTATACAAAATAAAGTTGGTCAATTTTTATCTTCATCAACGATTCGTAACATTGTTGGTCAACCAAAATCTTCTATTGATATCGAAAAAATAATGAATGAGGGAAAAATTCTTTTATTAGATTTATCTATTGGAAGAATTGGGGAGGATAATAGTGCTCTCTTGGGTGCAATGATGATTACAAAAATTCAATTAGCAGCTATGAGACGCACAAATATTCCCGAAGAAGAGCGTAGAGACTTTTTTCTTTACGTTGATGAGTTTCAAAATTTTGCTACAGAGTCATTTGCTGTTATACTTTCTGAGGCCAGAAAATATCGCCTAGGACTAATTATGACTAATCAATTTATTGCTCAAATGGATGAAGTAGTAGCTAAAGCGATCTTTGGAAATGTAGGGAGTATAGTTTCATTTAGAGTGGGGGCAACCGATGCTAGTTTTTTAACCAAAGAATTTGAGCCAGTTTTTGAACCTAACGATCTGGTGAATTTAGATAACTACCATGTATATATAAAAATGGCGATTAATGGAGTAACCAGACCAGCTTTTTCTGCCATAACTTTGTCACCAAGTAAAGGAGAGACTACTAATATCGAAAAAATTATCAATGTCTCGCGAGAGCGTTATGCCAAACCACGCAGTTTTGTGGAAGAGAAGATTCAAGCATGGTCAGATGAACAATATAGACTAGCTAAAAATGATTTTGCCGATAAGGATGAAAAAATCAGAAAAATTCTATATGATGAAAGGAAGGGTAGTAAGGTTATCAACGGATATAATGAGATAAAGGATCAGGCTGGCAAAAAATGGTATATTGCCCAAGAGGCAGGTGCAAAGAAATCTGAAGAAAATCAACCAGTGGAAAGTCCCGTTAAGAACAAAGCAAAAGTTGAAGAAGTGATTGAAGATAAAAAGGAATCTCGGACGAGCGACGAAGCTCGAGATCAGGAAAATATTAAGCCTGATAATTCCAATAACAATCATCATCAAAATCACAACCAGAGGGTAAAAGAAACTTTTACTAGAAATAAAAAAACTCCAGACACACGCGAATTAAAATCAATTTTAGCACCTATTTTAGAACGTAAGTTTCAATCTCGTAAACAAAAAGATACAAATCAGGGGTTAATTAATGTCGATGATCTTAAAAAGTTCACTAATCCACCTTCCAACATAAATAATTCAGTTATTAATAATGACAATGATATTAAAACCTTAAAGGCTGATGAAGTCATCAAATTCAAATAATATAGAATAAGATTATTCATCCGCCTATGGCGGATGACACCTGGCGCCAATAAGCGCATAAGGAGGTTAAATTGTCAAAAAAACAAATTATTACATTACTATTGATTATTTTGATACTAGTTTTAGGTTACATTGCAATTTATATTTTAAACGCTCGAGGATATATTAAAATTTTCGGATCAACAAATTATTATCAAAAAATTGAGTCAATTGAGAGCTATAATGATTGGCAAAATGCTACTAGCTACAGTGGTCTTGATTATGATGGGGGTGTATTAAAACTTAAGGTTTCAAATACCCAGGCCCAAACCGAGCAACAGCAGGTTAATCAATATTTAAATAAAGCCCAAGGGGCACAAGGCAATAATTATAGTGTGGTATTAGACAATAAAAGCATTTATTTTGAATCTACCACTAATCGAGTAGCTATCACTAATTTTGATCTTGATGATGTTGGTTATGTTGAAGTTAATGGTAACAGAGTAATTGACTTATATCAATATCCAGGTTGGTGTTGGGATATGAATCAGCCAGAAAATACCCGAATCTTGAGAAAATGTATGGGTTCGTACGGAGGATGCCCGAGTCAGGCAGGTTATATTGGCACTGTTGATATAACTAGCTATTTACATTTACCAGGTAGCAATACTTTTAAGATTTATGCAAAAGATTGGTGCGGTGGTAATGTAGGCTATAGTGTTCAACTGACGGAATATAAAAATATTACTACTCCGGCCTCAGTAAGTTATACTAAATCCGGTAATTATATCAGTAAAATTATTGGTGGCGAGGATCTTAGTAGTTTTGATAAGTTAGTAGTAAGCGGTGAAAATAAACCAGCGAATACTGATGTATATTATCAATTTAGATTCTCTAATACTCCTAATTTTGATCCAACCGAGGTTTATAAATGCGCTAGTAACACTATTGGGATAAAAACAGCTAACGCCTGTGTTGAGACAAAATATTATCCAACAAATGGTGAAATCGATTTAAAATCAATTGCCAGTAGAACAAATGCCAAATATATGGCAGTAAAAATCTTCTTAACTTCTAGTGATGGTGCTAATTCATCGAGCCTAGATGGATTTAAAGTTTACTATACGACCAAAGAAGAAGTTGTCCCACCGCCTCAATACAAACTAGATTTTAACCTTTCCTATCAATCAAAAAGTAAAACCCAATCAAAATTAGTTAAATTCAAAGTTACAGACAGCAATAAAATTCCCAAACAATCTTTTGATTCCACACTTGATGAGAATAATAAAGGAAGTTACTTACTTGTTTTAAACATTAGTGGTAGCTTAAAAATATTTGCTAAAGGTATGAAACATCTTTCAAAGAAGATTGATAAAACTATCAATGCCGATTCACAGTTAGATTATGGTCAATTACTAGCAGGTGACATGAATAATGATGATACCGTTAATAGTTTAGATTGGAGTTTAATGAATAAATATTGGCAAACTACTCAGCCAGATTATGAGCTAACAGGAGACGATATTGTTAATAGCTTGGATTGGAGTATTATGAATAGTAACTGGGGGAAAAGAGGAGAGGCATTAACAGATAATTTAAATTTCTAAATATTAATAGATTAAAAATAAAAAACCAAAAGTTAAAAATGCAAACCAAAAATATATAAATTTTAATATCTTTAATCTGTGTTTTTGATCTTTAATCTTTTATTTTTAATTTTGTAAGAAGGAGGTTTATGAAAAAAAACAGTTTATTTCTAGCGTTAGTGGTTCTAGCGATTTTATTGGTTCCAAAATTGACACAAGCAGCTAAATTATATTGGTGTAGCGGCATAGTTACACAAACTGATCCACCAGGTTATAGTCCACTTCAGGCAACAGTAGGGGAGACATTTACAGGTGCGATTTGTTTAAATACCGAGGGGCAAGCAGTTGATGGAGTAGATGTTCATTATTTGAACTATGACAAAACAAAATTAGAGGTAGTTGGCACTACAATCACAGCGGGGTCACTATTTGCTAGTACGCCAGCAAATTCGGTTGACGCAACTAATGGAAAGATTAATTTTTCTCAAGTCGCTTCAGGTGGAACAACGTATAATGGTAGTGGAACATTGGCGACTATTACTTTTAAAGCTTTAGCAGTAGGTAATACTAACTTAACTTTTGATTTTACCTCTGGCTCAACTACTGATAGTAATGTGGCAGCTAGTGGGTCAGATTTACTAGATGGTGTCACTAATGGTGTAATAAAAATTGTTGCTGCAACACCAGATGATTCATCCAACAATCCAATTTCATCCAACATATCTTCATCTGGCAGTTCATCTTCAAATAGTTCAACAAGTACAGATTCAAAAGCAACTGCTGCAACCAGTAGCGATAGTAAAGCAAAATTAGTCTCTACTGGTCCAGCCAGTTGGGCGATATTAGGATTGTCAATAGCATTTGCATCATTTCTATCGGCATATCTTTATCATCGCAGAGAACTATTTAAGAGTATTAAAATTGGCAAATCAGCAAAAAATTAGTTGCCAAATAATTAATAAGTTGTAAACTATGAATAAAAGATCACAATTGATCGTAATTATTATTGTTCTCTGTCTGTTGGTTTTTGGAGTAGGAGTGTTGCTATTAGATAGAAAAGGTTATATTAACATTTTTGCTGATACAGTAGATTCGAATGTAAGTTCAAATATTAATCAGAATTTTAGTATTAAAAAGAGTCAATTGGCTACCATAGATTCAGAAAAATTAGTTGCATATATCTCAGAAATTAAGGATAATAGATGTCCACTTCAGGTTATCTGTTTTTGGCCAGGGACAGTAGATATTAAACTAAATTTGGTCAAAAACGGGCGAGTACTGAGTACATTAGATTTTTCATCATACACAGATTTAGAAATGAAGCCTGATATAGCAATTGCCAGCACTAGATTTAAAAATGTTGGTAATTATAAAATTTTCTTAACAGGAGTAGGGCAGCAGACTCAAAATAATGATTCAGGTAACTTGAATGCAACTTTTTACATTTCTTTATTTAATCAAGGTGTAGCAAAAAGCATGATATTTAAAACTGGGCTACCAAGCATGAATGGTAAAGTCTTGACCGCTTATCAAGATGGTAATGTATATATCGACGATTTTAATGTCAAGGCCAATAGCATTGATGGAACCCAGCCATATCAATATATCACCACAAGTCAGTCAGAAAAACTCTATTTTAAACCCAACAAATATTTGTCTCAAAAAAAGGAGTATAGTTTTAAAGATACTGATAATATAACTTTTGAGTTTATGAATCTCTTGATAGGGGATTTGAACAAAGACGATACAATCAACTCATTAGATTGGAGTTTATTAAACGGGTTTTGGCAACAAAATAATTCTAGTTTTGATTTAACAGGGGATAGTGTTATTAATTCTTTAGATTGGAGTTTAATGAATATCAATTGGAATAAGCAGGGAGACGGGCTTAAAGAAGGTTGGCAGATGTATTTAGATAATAAAGGATAATTTAGCTAACAAATATTATAAAATAATTATTACAAAAAATAAACTTAAAATAAATTTATTTTTTTTGCTTTATTATGTATAAATTTAATTACACGTAATTCGAAGTTGGTATTTTTGAGTTGTAATAATTTAGTACATACTGAGATATCATATTTTAGCACTAAATACAGAACACCGTTAAAAAACCCATAACCAACTTAAAGAGCAGAGCTGAACTATGTCGCACAATGTATCTTGTGCGACATATTCTTGAGTGGAGTACTGGGGGAGTGCTTATAATTAATCTAACTAATAAATGTTTTTTCATCTTTGATCTCTTCTTCCACGCGTTTTTTACCAAGAAATCTAGTTAAAAAAGAGTAGCGAATAGTGCCAATATTTGCAAAAATTCTTAATGTAAATACAACTAAAACTGCTAAATATAAATCAAGTCCTAATCTATCCCCAAAATATGTAATTAACATTGCCAGAATCATATTAAATATTAGGCCTGATATAAAAATCGTTATGTTGTACCTCCCCTGCAAATCAGCTCTTATCGCTCCTAGAATTGAGTCTAGAATACCAAGAATTCCAACTGCTGTATAACGCACAAATTCTACCGGAATTTCTAGTGGGGCTCCAATGCCGACTGCAACACCTATTAATAATCCAATCAATACATATAACATAAAACCCCTTATAGTTATTAGTTAATTGGTTGATTGGTTAATTAGTTTATTTTATCGGAGATAATTATTACAAATCAACATTTTAACTAGTTAACAAATTAACTTTTATATGGTTTAAAACCGCTGTAAGGCTCTATAATGTGTTAATTATATCACGTACGATAAATGTATCATTAAGACGGTTAATATTTGTTAATAAATAGTTAATAAACGTTAATATTGGTTACTTAACAATCGTTAACCATTATTAACTCATGTTAACTATTATTAACTTTTTTATTTGATCTATTTTGCCATACAACAAGTAATGGTGTGGCAGTAAATATTGAGCTGTAGGTACCGATAGTAACCCCAACAAGTAATGCAGCAATAAATGATGTAATAGTGCTTCCACCTAATAGTAGCATAGTGAGCAATACTATTATTAATGTTAGAGATGTATTTAATGATCTAGCAAGAGTTTGAAGTACGCTTTCATTAGCAACAGTAATAAAATCTTTACTCGGATAACGTTTAAGATTCTCACGTATGCGATCAAATACAACTATAGTATCATGAACAGAAAAACCCATAACTGTTAAAAGTGCAGTAATAAATAGGGCATTAACCTCAAATCCATAAACATGTCCAAGCAATGAATATATGCCCACGCTTACTAGAAGATCATGAAGCAGGGCGATTACTGCACAAACTCCAAATCGCCATGAATTTGCAGGTTTAGGAACAGATCTAAAAGCGTATGCAATGTATAAAATTATAGCTAAGGATGCTAAAGTTAAAGCCCATATGGCTTTATTTTTTAGATTGTTACTGATTGTTGGCCCAACAGTTTCTAATCTTAAAGGTTGATTCTCCCCTACTTTGGTTGAAAGTGTAGATTCTAATAAATTTACCTGATCTTTATCGAGTGGTATGGTTCGAATTAAAAATGATCTATCCCCTGTTTTTTGTAATGTATAATTGTTTTTTGTAAAATCGATGTTGTCTAATTCTTGAGCAACTTTATTACTTTCAACTTGATTTTTAAAGGATAATTCTAAAAGTGTTCCGCCTTTAAAATCTATTCCTAATCTTAAACCCCAAATTGACCAAGATACAATACCCACAATAATAATTGCTAATGATATCGCAAACCAAATCTTATTTTTACGTTGGCTAATTATTTCCATAATATCCTTTACTTTTTCTGCATAAGAATTAATAATAAATTTTTACTAACAGTAATTGCAGTAAACATAGAAACCAGGATACCAATAATTAATGTTACGGCAAAACCTCTAATTAAGCCAGAGGTTGTAAAATATAGAATTACACAAGTAATTAATGATGAGACATTAGAATCTTTGATTGATGACCATGCCCTTCTAAAACCCTCATCAATGGCAGCACTAAGAGTTTTTCCTGCTCTTAATTCCTCTGTCATGCGTTCAAAAATCAAGATATTAGCATCAACTGCCATACCAATTGATAAGATAAAACCAGCAATTCCAGCTAAAGTTAGAGTTATAGGAATAATTTTGAATAAAGCTAGTACTATTAAAGAATATATTCCCAATGCAAGAATTGCGATTAATCCACGGAAGCGATAGCGTAAAATCATAAATAATGCAATTAATATTAAACCAATAATTCCTGCAATAACACTTTGTTTGACCGAATCTGAGCCTAATGTCGCTTCAACATTGCGTTGCTCAATAATTTTGATTGGTACTGGTAGAGCTCCAGCGTTAAGTAATTTAGCTAAGTCTTTTGCCTCTTGTAGGGTGAATTTACCAGTAATTACTGCTTTACCATCACTAATTACAGATTGCACAGTTGGGGCCGAGATCATTTGATTATCGAGTACAATTGCAACTGGTTTTTGCAAATTTTGTTCGGTAATCGTTTTAAATAAATCTTTACCTGTATCATTAAATTCAATAGCGACTTGTGGGTCATTTGAATTTTGGTTATATGTTACCTCGGCTTTTCTTAAATGTGCACCTGTTAAACCAGTCTCTTGCCAACCTGCAGTTTGGGCAGTTGTATCCGCTCCAATTGCAGCCGATTGTTGCCAAAAAGTCAGTTGAGCAGTTTTACCAATTAAATTAGTAGCTTGATTAACATCTTTTATACCAGGCAATTCAACTATAACAGCTTGTTTATCCCCTATTTTAGCTGATTGGATTACTGGTTCTGAAACTCCCAGGGTGTTAATTCTTTTATCAATAACATTAATTACTGCTTGGGTGGCAGAATCTTTATCTTTGGTATCAATTTTTGAGGTATCAAGCTCGTATACTAAATGAGTACCACCTTGCAAATCTAAACCCTCATGTATTTTAAGCTCTTTAAAATATGAGCCAATTTTAATATTTGGACCACTTGGCCAATCAACAATACTAGCTCCAATAGTAAGGAGTAAAATAAAAATAAATGTTATCCAAAGTTTTCGTTTCATAAAATTCCTATGTGTTAATCTCCACTAATTAAATATATGGAATTTATCCCCGCTAATCTTATTGCACCTGCCTCGCCAATACGAGTCAAGGCGGGCGAATGCCACGAAATTATTAGTGAAATTTGTAAAGAGAGATTAGTGGAGTTTTATTCATTATAAATATTCTTCTAACCCTTTTTCTTTAAGCTTATCAATAATCTTTTTAACGTCTTGACTGCGATTTTTATGACAAATTAGTGTTGCATTAGGTGTGTCAACAATAATAACATCTTCTAATCCCACTGTGGCGATTAGCTTATCTTGAGCATACACTAAACAATTTTTATTGTCTAGCCCTATGTGATTACCGCGCTCAATAACATTTTTTCCAGATAGATTGGCCATGATTTCTTGTAAAACTTGCCAGCTGCCAATATCATCCCAACCAAGATCAGCTGGGATTAATGATACTTTATCAAGTTGTTCAACAATATAATCTATTGCTAAGTCTGGCATTAAATTAAATTCGTCAGTAATGACTTGATTTTCTTGATCAGTCCCAATAGCTTTAATAATTTTTTCAAGATGAATATAAATATCTGGCTGGTGTAATTTAATAATATCTAATAAATTTTTTGCTTGCCAAGTAAAATAACTAGCATTCCAAAAAAAATTACCACTATCAACGTATTTTTGCGCAGTTTCTAAATTTGGTTTTTCTACAAACTGTTTAATATTATAAACTTCGACGTTATTCAATAATTTCTCATTTTTCATTTTTAATTTTTCACTTTTCTCAATATATCCTAGCCCAGTATGAGCGAAAGTTGGTTTTAAGCCGATTGTATTAATATATTCTGGATTTTTATCTATTACTTCAAACGCAGCTTTAATTACGCTGACAAAATTTTCTTTATTATTTACTAAATGGTCTGATGCTAGAGTTGTTATAACGGCATCGCTGTCACGTTTAATAATGTAAGATGCAATTAATCCCATAGCTGGCGCCGTGTTACGTGATACGGGTTCAAGAATGTAGTTATTTTCTGGTATTTCTGGTAATTGCTTCATGATCTGCGTTTTATAACGATTATTAGTAGAAATTAAAATATTTACTACTGGCACAATTTCTTTAACCCGATCAAAAGTTTCTTGAATCATGCTTTGATTACCGACAAAAGTTTGTAATTGTTTTGGACTAGATTTTCGACTTAACGGCCAAAGACGAGTTCCTACCCCCCCAGCCATAATAACAATATAGTTTGACATATTACTCCTCTCTAATCGATCTCTAGTTTTTACACTAATACTAATATTAAAACATAGACATGTATGCTTTTATCTTATCATGTATATTTATTGATTTCAATAATATTTTGTGCTATCATATTATGAGTGTAAGAACCTTAACAATGGAGGTATAAAATATTATGGTAGATAATAAATGTTATTATTGTGCTAAACCAAAAGCAAAATTACCTCGCCGTGATCCGGAAACCAAAAATAGAATCTGTACAACATGTTATAGGTTCATCAAGAAATTGACAATAAGGGCAGTTTGCTCAGAATGCGGTTTGGGTCCCAAGGAACTCGACAGAATTCATCCTAAAACTAAGAAAAAAATTTGTCGGGGGTGTTTCAGAAATATAATTGGGAGAATAGAAATTGGAGAATGTTCAAATTGTAGAAAAAATTCTAGAAAACTTTATCATATTGATTCTGTAACTGGTTTAAAAATATGTCAGGAGTGTCACAAAAGAGCGCAGGGGTTAATTGTTCATGGAATTTGTCCTAAGTGTAAGAAAGGATCCAAACGATTAGATCGTGTTCACCCCGTGATAAAAGTAAATATTTGTAGAAAATGTTTTTTGAATCTAGATTATAAGCAGGATCGAAAAAGACTGAAAGGAATTTGTCCTGTATGCAATTTGGGTCCAAAACTTTTAAAGTGGAAGCGCCCTGACTCAGATTCCTCTGTTTGTTATAGTTGTCACAAAAAATCACGACTGGTTGTGAAAAAGCAAACTTATTTAGTTGAAATTTGCCCACGTTGTAACCGTGGACCAAAAAAATTATCTCGTCGATCAGGAACTAATGAATTAATTTGTGAAAGATGTGCTAATATCCTAGATAATAAGATTAATATTTGTCCACTATGTCAAATTAAATTTTATAGATCTAAAAATCATAGTTATAATTTAGATGGATTATATATCTGCAAGAAATGCTATAATACTAAGAAACTGATGGTGTATGAAGACATGTCAGTAGTTAGTTATTATAGTTTAGTACTCAATTCAATTATGATGAAACTCAAAAAAAAGTTCGAATAGTTTCAAATGTGTTGGATATTACAACGGTTTCTGGTCAGTCCGGTAGCCGTTTTTTTATTAATGATGATTTGTGATTAAATTTGAGTTTGATTTGCGATGATATCTAATATTTGATCTATCGCTTTTTCGGGATGTCCTTCATAATTTATTATAGAATGATCGTAGTATTTTTCAAAAGTCATTTCGCGGATAAAACTTTCTTTACGGGTTTGTAACTCCTCTTTTGTAATTTCTTGTCGGTTTGTTTTAAGTCGTTTTTCAAATAATTCAGTTTTTTCGTATTTAATAAAAAAGGTCGTAACATCTGTTTTTGGTAACAAATCATTAGCGTCAATCTGTGTTTTGCCAACTCGAAAATTCTGCGTCAATTTGCGTTTGTACTCAAGAGTACCATCAACATTAACGTCCATAATTACATTTTGCCCAACGTTGGTATGTCGCACAATATCGCTTGTTTTACGGCCATAATACCATTTATCATGAACACGTTGCCACTCGATCATCTCCCCTGCTTTAATCATATCTTTAAATTCTTTTTCTGTAACAAAAATTCTATTGCCAACTTCATTTGACACTCTGGGTGGTCTGGTTGTATAACTTGGCACCATTACAAAATTTGGATATTTCCCCAGTATCCCTTTTATAATAGTGTCCTTCCCTACCCCGGCTGGCCCGGCGATTATAAATATTTTACCTAATTTCATTTTTTCTCCGCTCCTGTGTGTAGTTACTACTACAACTCAGGAAGTCCTTCCGAAAGGTGCTATTGTAATAACAGAACGTAGTTCGATTTACAATAAGCCTGAAGGTGGACATACAATTATTTATTCGCAATTAAATATATTCCTAATGCTTTATCGATTGAAGTTTTCTCACCATGTTTTGAGGCAGCTACTTTAATATTTTTGAATCCAGCTTTTTTGGCTAGATTTTTTAGTTCTGTGGGCGTGAAAACACAAATGTACCGAAACTGCCCAGTTTGACGCCAAGGAATAATTTGATCATTTTGGTCCAATTCTTTAGATTCGAATAACTTATCAATTTTATCATTTTGACTTTTGACTGGCGCCTGCCCCGTCATTTGCGGGGACTTTTGACTTTGTAATTTAATATATCTGGTTTGTAGTCTATTCCAAACTGAGATTAACACTTCCCCACCATGTTTTAATGAATTATAAATATTTTGTAAAAATTGTAGTTGTAGTTCTTCAGAAGGTATATGATGCAAAACTGCAATAGAAATTACATGATCAAATTTATTTTCATATTTTAGCGTAAGCCCATCCCCTACTTTGAAAATCGCGGAAATTTGTGGAACTATAGCAGAACCGATACTGAACTTTGTTTTATTCATTTCAATTAGCTTTTTACTTGGGTCGATTCCCAGGTAGCTGATATCTAATTTTTTATTTTTTAGTTGTGGTTTTAAGTTTTTAGTTTTTAGTTTTAAGATTTTATCCAGTAGTCGTCCGTTTCCACACCCTAAATCTAAAACACTTGATCCTGGTTCTATATTATCAACAAAATCCAAAATTTCCCTTTCCCAAACTTCTTTTCGGGTATCAGAAAATGCCTGAGCCTCATTTTCGTAAAGTTCGCGAGTCATCTTTAACAATTTTTTGGCAGTTGATATTTTCATATAATTAACAAATCAACTGATTAACGATTCAACTTCCTCTTATCTTCTTTTATCATTTTTATAATTTCTGGAAATTTTGAAATTCTAAAATGTCCGTTTTTATTTTTATATATTATAATTTTGGCATTTTTAAGTTTTTTGTGATATTTTTCGGCGTGTGATACTGGTACAACGTCGTCATCTTGCGAAAATAGTAATTTAATATTTGAACAATTTTTTTCGAGTAATGACAGATTAGATTTTAATCGAAATCGATTGGTTAAATAATCGCCAGGCAATGTATTATCAAATGGTGGACAAACTAAATAAACTGATAGTATTTTTTTAGGAAATTTGTTTTCTGATAAATATTTTGCTAGGAATATCCCACCAAGCGAGTTACCAATCAAGATAATATCATCTCGTAAAAATGGGAAATATTGCTCAAAATGAATTTCCCAGTCGTCATATTTGGCATTATCTCGCAATGGCATACGAGGTCTAATGATTTCAAAATCCTTGCTTAATTTTTGGTCTGAATAGTCATCGTACCACTTGATTTTTTTCTCAATCGAAATGGGTCTTGTCCTCAAAAACTTCAAATATTCTTTTTTGTTTTTAAAGGTATCTCCGCCATGAATGATAAATATTTGTGTTTTTTGCATTACAAAACCTTTCTTTTTATTAAATCTGGGATAATTTTATTTCTGATAATTGGTGAAAATCGTAGGTTTACTACATCTTTCTCACCGACCCAATAAAATTTTATTATTTCTTGTGATAGAGTCGGTTCGCCAATAATTCCACCTACATAAAGTTGGTTCCATTATTATTTAATATAATTAACCCCACTTTATTAAAATATGCCATATATTTAATTTTCCGTGAATCAACCATATTCGACATCGGAAGTCAAATATGGTTCAGTAGTCATTAACTTTATTTATTTATTAACTCTAATATAGTAAATGTTTTTTAATAATTGATAATTTTTTTTGATAATCTTTTTGGCTCAGAACAAATCTTTTATAAACTCCTGGTTTGATATCAAGAATATCATGATAATTGCACAAGTTATTTCTATTGGGTTCTAAATATTCTTTGTATGATGAGTATTGCCAATCTATTGGATCAGAAACAATGCTTGCAGTAGTTGGATTTAAGTGGATATATCTTGTTAAATGTAATAATTGCTCGTCATCTTTTACTAACACATTTTTGAACTTTCCTTGCCACAAGGGTCCTTGTCGCTTATGTCTAACATTAAAATATCTTGCATAACCGTTTGAGATATTGGCAATGTATTTAGATATTCCATTTGATATTAACTGTTGTAGAATTAAATGAAAGTGTGTTGGCATTAGGCAGTATGCGATGATTTGTACTATTTTCTTTCTATTATAATTATCTAAAAGTATTAGTTCTTGGTCTTGTTGAGATAATTTAATGAATCTAGAGTAACAAACAGATGGGTTTTCTATCAGATAATATTGTATTATATTTAGCATTCTTGAAAATTCAATGTCATTATTAAAAATTGTATATCCTGCAATACTTTTATTTAGAATGTGATATATTTCATTATTAACTAATAAATCTTGTCTCATAAATCAATTTTACCACAATAAAGTTATTAATACAAAAAGTTAAGTAAACCTGAACCTTATTTGACATCGGAAGTCGAATATGGTTACATTATTATACATTATTATAATCAGTATTAGTAATTTTATTCGAAATAACTTTTACCAATCGAGGTTTCGCGTATGGTGAATTGTTTTTGATAAATTGGATCATAAATTTCGGTAATTTTGTATTTGCCGGAAGTTGAAAGTTTGTTTGGATTATCACTGTGAATGGTTTGTTCAATTATAACAATTTTACCCCAATATAACCATTTACCGTTAATGTTATGAGCCAAGAAACATCTGCATGGTGGCATATGGTAAATGCGAGCATTTGGTTTATTATGAAATTCAAATATTTTATTTTTTACTTCATTGATTGAAATAGGATTTTTTTGATGCTTTTCTATATCTAAAATATCAGCCGGAAAACCCTGCTTTGTGGTAATCTGTAATGTGTCATTTAATTCAAAATAACTGCCCATTTTAGACTCCTATAAAACATTATCAAAATAAGTTTTAGCAACTGCGATATTAACAGGGCGTTGTTTAATCGCTGCAATTAATTTTGGGTTTAACCCACGACTTTGTATAACGCTCTCGATTTGTTGAGATTGTTTTTCGATCTCACTATCAGTTCCAGCATTAATTCTAACGTCAGTTTTTGATAGACTATCACATAAAAATAAGATTCCCATTTCTTCTTTAAAGTCTGGGTATCTTTGAGCAATTTCTATACATGCTTCTTTGCAGTTTTCGCCTTCTGCAAAAACAAGGTTATATCCAGACTCAGATTTTTTAGCTGCTCTTTTAGTTTTTCCTAATTCAAAATGAAGTCCGGCACATCTAGCAATGTATTTAATTTGATTTTCAGTAAGTTTGTAATCATTTTTAAGTAATGTTTGGATTTGCTCGTTTCCTTTTATCAATTCCTCAGATTTAGCTTCATGATCCGTAAAATTGGGTTTAAATTTATTATCTTTATGCGTGAAGCTACGGGCAAATTTTCCTAAATCATGAAGAATCATACTTATCCTTAATAATTCTTTTTTTGTTTTGCCGTCAATTTGTTCGGAAATTTTTTGATTTATTTTTTCTTTAATGCCCCATTTTTGAAAATATTCTTGTGCTTCTATATCAAATGAGTTAACAAATTTTTCTGAATGCGTAATAATCCCAAATTGATGCCAGCCTGGGTTATGTTCATCAGGATCATCAGGGTTTTGCTTAAAATTATCATTTTCTGGTATATCCAACATTACACTTTTGGCTAGTTCTGGTAATCTATGTAATAAATCTTGAATTACAAACTCAGGGCTTTTAGCGCCTGATAATTCTGGATTTTGTTCGAATGATAATGGCTCCATGGAAACTCCTGCTATTATTTTCGATTAATCATATCTTAAACTTCTAATAATGGTTTATTTCTTATTGGATTATTTATATCAAGTTCATCTATTTTGCTAGTAGGTATAAAATTAGCTATAGACTCTGTATCTTTCCACTTTGAGAGTATTTTCCAAATATCCCCATTATCTAAGCTATCCGTATATATTTTATCTTTAATTGATTTATATTCAGGATATAATGAGCTGTCTGGTTTTTTAACGAATCTTTCTGAAAAATCATTTATCCCGTTATATATGTCTATAATCCATTCTGGTTCTATTTCAAGTGTATCAACTTCCTTCTCACTTTCGTCATTTAGAGTACCATTATCTACAAATATTTTATTACTCGGAATTGATAATTCAATGACCGGTAGCCCCCCCTTAAATTCAGTACTTTGTATACACGGATCGACTGGAGGTTGATACGGTGCCCCAACAGAAATTGATTTTAACCCGGTTATACCTGAAAAAAGTCCGCCAGCAGTTCCTTTATGTAGCTTAAAAAGAATATTCCTTGGTAATTTATGCTGTATAAAATATCTATAATTTTGGAGAGTGGGATTGTTATTTAATTCTCCAAAATCATCCTTAAAAGTCTCATAAACTTTTTCTCTTTTTAGTAATGATTCTAATTCATGAAGTATTGTTTCAGAATTTTCATTAAATAAATTATAAGTTACAGGATTTTCTAGATTTTTACTTTTGCTAACATCTAATATTGATTCTAATTCTTTGCAGCTTAATAATCTAAAATATCTAACAGGTTTGCCTTTAGCGTCTTTATCGGCAGAAGCTAGAGTTTCTTGTTTACGTTGTTCGGAAAATAGTTTCTTTGTTATAGATATTCTATCTTCTAGTGATGTTCCATCAGAAGTTAGTTGCATGACTAAGGAATTTTTATCGATGATTTCTGATTCATGATAATGTATATTTTCTGGCATAATTCTCCAATAAGTATTTATTCAGTAATAAGTTTTTGAATTTCTATAATATCATCAACTAGATAATCTGGGTTAGATTTGGCAAGAACATCATGATCTTGGACGCCCCACGTAATGCCAATGGTTTTAACTTTTGCAAATTGTTCTGCCTCAATATCTCCTGTCGTATCACCAACGTAAAATGTATTATTGGTGTCTAGGTTGTGGTCTTTGACAAGTGAGGTTATAACATCTTTTTTATCGTGTACATCGCTTATTGCTTTAGTAATAAGTATAGAAAAACCAGATTTTGCAATCTCGATAAGAAATTTGGATGCTGGGTCAGAACTCACAATAAAAACTTGATATCCTCTATCTTTGACATAATTGATTATTTTTTTAACATTTTTGTATAGCTTCGGTTCTCCCAGCTGGTCGCTTGATTGGTGGATATATTTTTCATATAATATGCACTGTTTTTTTCGTGTTAAATTTGGGAAATATTTGTTATAAAATTTCATATATGGCAGCGTAAAATTTAACTTTATTTCTTTTTGCGATAACGGTTTGCCACCTAAATCCTTAAAAATTGAATTAACAACATTAAAAAATAGATGCATATTGTTACTTAATGTCCCCGACCAGTCAAAAATAAATGCTTTGTTTTTCATATTGTGTTCTATTCAATTATTCTCATACCTAATTTTTCGAATAACTCTTCAATTTCTTTTACTATAGAATTTTTATCGGGAAAGTAATTAAACATGATTTCATTATTGTGAGTCAAAAATAAACTTTGTAGTTTATTATCACAATCATAAACTTTAAATTTGTCTTTTTCATATTTTTTAAAATAAATACCATCTCCATTTGCATTTACAAAACCGTTATCTAATCGTGTAAAAGTTTTACTAGCTAATTGATTAATTTCTAATAATGCACTTTTAAGTTCTTGAAAATTTAAACTTCCAAAATTTGGTTTTTTTGTTTCATCCATATTCTTACGTTCGGATGGTGCTGGTGTTAGTTCATTCATATTATTCTCCTAGCTATTATTAAATATCTTTTTCATTAATTTCATTAATTATTTTATCTGTGAGCCAAACACCAATAATTACTAGTAATATATCTGACAATGCCAATTTCAATAATTCTAACACGGAAACTTTAACGAGAAGTAGCGCAAATAAATTAAAAAGAATCCAATTTACGCCAATTATTATTCCACCGAAAATTAGTGCTTTTTTGAGTGGTGAAAATTTGTCGAGACTTTGTTTCAATAATATATATGATAAGCCCATCCAGAAGCCAATACCAAATGTCCAAAGCAAAGTGTAAATTAGTTTTAAGGGATACGCCAGTTCAATATCGAATATTAGATAAAATAAATATCGTCCAATAACATAGATTAAAGAAATAATTAGAATAGATAAAATAGTTTCAACAAATTTATTCTTAGTGGTTTGTTTATTATCGATGGCAAGAAATTGGCCAAAAAGTAATCCGAGAATTATTAAAGTTACAAAATCTAACCCGCCAACTGCTAATTCGGTTTTTATGGGAGAATTTAATATCAAGCTCATACCTAAAATTCCAAAAAACCACAGTCCCGCAAAAGAAATTCCAAAGCGTAAGCCTTTTTCGATTTTTGTCCCAGAAAGATTGTTTTGAATATAAACAAAAACAATTCCTAAAAGTATATAAGTTATAATCAATGCAATAACAGCCGATATTTCAAAAATACCATTATTAACAAAATAGCTGGGTGGGCTGTATTTGAATATTGGTGCCCACAGGGCGTGAGCTAGTGAATTAAAAATTGTGCAAATTAAAGAAATGATAAATATTTTTTTCCAAGTTTGTTTCAAAATAATCATATTTTTTATTCCAATTTATTATTTATTAAATACTTTTTTCATTATTTTTGTTGGGAAAAGTTTAGCGATTTTTGTCTGTTGCCATCTGGCGAATTTACTAATACAATCAGCGCAAATATCAATAGAGTGTATTTTGTCTATTTCAAAATGATTAAAATCTGTAGTGTAATTGTTTATTGTTTTGTTACAAAATATACATTTCATATAGATTGATAGTAAAAAGTTTTGCCTGATTTTATTGTATCTAAAAAATCACCTTGATTCAAGTGGTGATAGTTGTGCGCCTGCCCACCGAAAAGCACATTGTGATAACACTATGTAATAGGTTTAGGAGGGATGTCGCGTAGCGACAAGCCAACTGGCGGGAACCGGCGTGTTATATGATGTATGCTTTTCTTTTTGTTTCGCCTCAGCGATACCACTTTTCTGTAAAGAACAAATTTTATTTTCGTCTTGGCATGGGTACAATTGAAGGTTTTCTGGCATGTCCTTTAATTATTTTTTCCATCATGTCAAAATGCTTTTTAATCAATCTTTGTGATGTCTCTATTTTTTTCCTGTTTATCATAAATTTGTTATGCAGTAGATTATTTATTTCTTTGCTTAATATTCCGGCATTTTTAGGATTATGATATTCAATGCGGATGTTCCATTTTTTATTGACGCCAAGAGATTCCAATAGTTGATCCTTGCGGGAAGTTTTTTCTGGTTCAACATCGATAGAGATAAATGGAATATCTTGCAAAGCCGCAGCAATGATGCCATGGAAGGTATCATTTATCAAAAAATTAAAGCTACCTATTAATTTAAAACTTTCGATTGGATTATAGTATTTTTCCAAATAATGAAATTTATCCTTGAAAACATTTTTAATTTCTCTCACTGTTTTGAGATTGTCGTATTGTTGGCTATAAGCGAAGCAATAAACTTCATATTTATCTAAATCAATATTTTTTAGGGCTTCAATAAGTTCATTAACGAGTTTGGATCTAACAGCAATACCAAGTTTTGGTTTGTTTGTTTTTGCTATTGGAAGATTCATGTTTCGGATTTTTTTTAGATCCAAATCCAAGACAATATCAGGGACAAAATGTATTTTTTGTTTGATGCCCAATTTTTTCAATCTCTCCTTAATTGGTTTCGTTCTAACTGAAATATAACAAGCGCGAGAACAAGCTTGTTGGAATTTTTCTTTCATTAGTTGGATTCTTCGATCATCGTAGAAAGTATGTATACAATTAAATAAAACCTTTGTTTTTTTGGAGGCAATAAATTTTTTGGAATTAACGAAAAAAATATCATTGTCTTCAACAACATCATCTCCCCCCCAAACAATATCACCGCCAATAATTAAGGCATCGTATTCGCTTAAAACATTTTCCAGTAATCTTATCTGTATTTGGCGAGAGAAAAAAATTAGCGGCATCAAGCCAAATTTGTTTTCTTTAATTATTTTATTGCTGTTAAGTCTGTTTTGAATGGCAAAAAGATCAATTTTTTCTTTGGGAAATCTTTTTTTCATTTCACAGTAAGTTTTGTAGCCAACTAAAAAGCAGCCGGGATTGTATTCCTGCCACATCCCACCAAACATACCCAAGAGTGCGATTTTTAGGTTTGATTGTTTTTTCATAAAATAAAATTTGTTCATTATAGAAAAACGAATGGCGTTAGCCATAAAAGGAAAAGCATATTTCAGATAATTGCGCAAAATCTATGCAAGCGAAGCGATTTTGCATAACGGTGGCGACGGTAGACGCCACCGTTATGACGCTCTGAGCGATTGCGTCATAACTCGTTTTTGTGCGGAGTGTTTGCAAATTTTATACTATACCCTATATAATTAAATTTTCTTATATCTCGCGCTTCTGCCTTGTCCGATTCGTTCTATTTTTTTAAGCTTCAATAATACATCCAGTGCCTGTTTTACTGTTGGTCTTGGAATATTTGTACCATCAACAATGTCGCCAGTTCCAGCAATTTCAATTTGTTGAAGAAACTTCCAAACAGCAAGTTGCTTTTCTGATAATAATTTTTCAATATTTTCTTTTGACAACAATTCTATGGCAAATTGAGATTGTTTCAATAAAATCGTAAAAAAGAAATCAAGCCAAGGAGTAATATTTTCTTTCTTCGATTGAAATGTTTTTTGACTTCGTCTAAGGGCTAAATAATATTCAGTTTTATTATCTTCGACCAATTTTTCATGAGAAACATAAGGCATATACAAATAGCTTGCTTGCAATAAAAGGAGGTTTGTCAAAACTCTGGAAATTCTTCCATTTCCGTCCTGAAAAGGATGGATTTTCAAAAACTCAACTAAAAAATTAGCGATTATCAGTAATGGGTGATATTTTTTCTCAGTTAGCAAAAAATTAGTAGAATCGACGAGTTCCATCATTTCCTTGGGTGTAAGATGAGGTAATGTTGGATTGAAAATCACTCCAATTTCTTTTCCTTCATGATCGTACGCAACTACTTTGTTTGCTCCGAATTTGTAATCACCCAAATGCCCCTGGTCTTTATCTGAATATTTCAAAAGCTCTTTGTGAAAATGTTTAATTGAGCTCTCGTTAAATTTCAAACTATCCCAAGAATTAAAAATATTTTCTAATAGCTCATAATAACCTTTGACTTCTTGCTTATCTCGATCAGTAAATTTTTGAATATTTATGCCCCGCATCACTTTTTCAATATCTTCATCAGAAAGTTGCACACCCTCAATACGAGTTGATGCACCAGTAGAGGTAATCAAAACAGAACGCTTGAGGCGACCAAGGATTTGCGGACTTAGTTGAGCGCCAGTAATCCAACTGCCTTTTAGTTCATCGATTTTGGCAATTTTTGAAATTATTTCCGCAGGAATGCTACTGAGCCGTTTTGAGAATTTTTCCGCAATATTGCTATTTTTTTGTGCCTGTTTAGCCATAATGTTTGGATGTATTAACTATGTCCAATTATATCCAATTAACTAATCGCTGTCAAATATATGAGTAGATTTTTTTAAAAAAAGAAAGAATTTTATTTTGCCTAATGTGCGGCGGTTAAATTTCGATTGTGTTATCAGGGCAAACTCGGTTAACGATTATTTTGTATCACAATTTGTAAGTTATTTCCGTATAGCTGACAGTGATGCGCCTGCCCACCGAAAAGCACATTGTGATAACACTA
>AMFJ01025462.1_pt1 | contig 26342 bp, 31 predicted proteins | sample 427208 | NCBI WGS metagenome assembly AMFJ01 (sample SAMN02954298, study PRJNA114691) | groundwater metagenome | biome: aquatic; feature: subsurface aquifer; material: sediment; isolation source: subsurface aquifer sediment | place: USA: Rifle, CO | collected 2008-08 | reverse complement strand
TAAAGACTGGGTTGCTTCGCTTCGCTCGCAATGACGGCTTTTTTTCATCAACAAATTATCTAACCCTTAACCCAAACTCACCCCAATCCATTTTCCAATTAGAAAAGTAACAACCCCTGCAATCGTACCAATCATCAACATACGCAAGCCACCCAAAAAAGCGCTTCGATTGGTAAAAAGACTTAAAATTCCACCGATCAGAAATAAAGAGACTGCTGTTAATCCGATCGATCCGTAAATAATGGTATTATTTTGTGAGCCGCATAAAAAAGGTAAGAGTGGAATCAAAGCGCCTAACGTAAATGATAAAAAAGATGCGGCGGCCGCGCCTATTGGTGAACCCAGTTCATCAGGATTTAAACCGAGTTCTTCTCTTGCTAACGTACTTAATGCTTTATCAGGATCGCTGATAATCAATTCCGCCATTTTTTTTGCTTCATCAAAAGGCACACCGCGTGCGCGGTAGATACAAGCCAACTCATACGCTTCTTCGCTTGGATAAAGTTCAAGTTCTTCTTTTTCTAATTCAATTTGATATTCAAAAAATTCACGCTGCGAACGCATCGAAATATATTCGCCCGCTCCCATCGAAAAAGCACCTGCCAATAAACCTGCAATTCCTGAAAGCAAAACCATATGCAAGTTAGCATTTGCCCCAAAAACACCTAGCACTAAACTCATGTTAGAGACTAATCCATCATTCACACCAAAAACCGCTGCGCGTAAATTTCCTGCAGTATTTAATCCTTGATGACGCCGCTCGCCATGTGCTGAATGGCTGGTGATGCTACCTGAATAAATAGACATGCCGCGTACTTTCATCGCAGATAAAATAAAACGAACTTGATGCGCACCAAAAGCGATCACTAATAAACCCACTAAACGCGTGCGTATATCAGGTTTATAAATAAGCGAAACTTTTTTATCGATTTGTTCCGCCCAAATACTCGCTTGTTTTTCTGCGGCACTTTTCAATTCAAGAAATAATTTTTTATGAATAGCATCTGATTCATGATCAGCAATCAATTGATATAAATAAGCCGCCTGTCTTTCTTCCTGCCAATTTTTGATAGCTGACATGAACACCTCAACAACAATGATTGGTTAATTCATCCGGATTATTCACTGTTAACACGCTGCCTGTGACCGGATTTGGTCGAAAAATCGTGCACCCTTTAAGGCCTGCTTCGTAAGCTTGACTGTAAACATCACTTAATTCTTTAAAGGGAAAATCTTTCGGTAAATTAATTGTTTTAGAAATCGCTTGGTCCACATAACCTTGGATAGTGGCTTGCATGCGTAGATGCTGTTTTGGCGTTAAATCTTTGGTATCTACCCAAGCAGGCGGCAACGGTTCTTTATTTCCTGTCTTTTGCCATTCACGTAACGCATAATCTAAAACGGAAAATGTATGAGAAACTCCCTTAAAACCACGCACAGTACGCTCATAATTCACACTAAAAATGGGTTCAATCCCATGAGAAATATTATTCGCTAATAAACTAATCGTGCCCGTCGGTGCAATGGCATTATGATGACTATTGCGGATCCCATATTTTTCGATGTCTTGACAAAGGTCTGAAGATAATTGCTGCACAAAATTTCCTTGCGCATATTTTTGCGCATGAAAACCTCCAAATACACCCCGCTCTTTTGCTAATTCAACCGATGCTTGCCAGGTTTTTTCCATTAAAAATTTCATCAAACGATTCACTATCTTCAATGAAGCATCGCTTCCATAAGAAATACCTAACATCACTAACATGTCTGCAAGGCCTGTGACACCCAAACCGATACGCCGTGTAGCATACACTTCTTGTTTTTGCATTTTAAGCGGATAACGAGAAATATCAATGACGTTATCTAAAAAACGTGTTGCGGTAATAATTGTTTTTTCTAATTTTTTCCAATCAAGATCTGCATTCGATTGATAAGGTTTTATAACAAATTGTGTTAAATTAATTGAACCTAAATTACAAGCACCATAAATCGGCAAAGGAATTTCACCGCACGGATTGGTCGTGCTAATCCATTCTCGATACCACAAATTATTTTGCCGATTAATCGTATCTTCAAATAAAACACCGGGCTCTGCATATTCATAAGCAGAAGTCATTATTTTTTGCCACAATTCACGCGCTTTTACCCGCTTTAAAATTCGGCAAGGAACAGGTTCTGCACTATTACTCCAATGGCGCAGCACAGTATCGGTAAGATTTTCTTCAGATGCCGGGAAAATGAGTTCCCACTCGCGATTTTCTTTCACTGCCTGCATAAATGCATCAGATACGAGCACTGATACATTAAAATGGCGCAATTCTTTAGGATCTGCTTTTGCCGTCACAAATTCTTCAATGTCAGGATGGTCACAACGCAAGATGCCCATCATGGCGCCGCGCCTTGCGCCTGTTGATTCGAGTGTCGCACACATCGCATTCCAAATACGCATGAATGACACAGGGCCCGATGCTAATGTTCCTGCGTGCGCTGCCAGATAACCATTAGGTCTTAAAGTTGAAAAATCGTAACCGACTCCACCGCCTTGTTGCAGCGTTAATGCCGCCTCTTTTAAAGAATCAAAAATGCCTGTCAAAGAATCTTCTAAAATCGGCATCACAAAACAATTAAATAAAGTGACTGAATTTTTAGTACCGGCACCTGCAAGAATCCGCCCGCCTGGCAAAAAATGAAATCCTGCCAATACATCGTAAAATTCTTGCTGAAAGCGTGCCGCATTTTGAGTTTGCTCTGCTTTTGCAACTGCTTTTGCAACGCGAAGCCAAGTGTCTTCTATGGTGTGGTCCATGATTTTTTCTTGGAAACGATAACGATATTTATTGTCCCACACTTCTTCAGAGATCGTTTCTTGAAAAATATTCACATGACGCTCCTAAAAAACTTTAGCGGACCCAATGTCTTAGATGTTGCAGAAAAAATTCAGGAACGCGCCGCTCTAACCAATATTCGGCACGCCAGGGGAGAGATCCACTGACAAAACCAACATGTCCGCCCTTTTCCGTTAACTCAAGCGTGACATCTGGCGCAAGTTCTTGGTGATTCGGTAATAAATCTTCTGTCATAAAAGGATCATCTTTAGCTTGCACAAGTAATGTCGGAATCTTGATTTTATTTAAAAATTGCCGGCAGCTTGCTTTCGTATAATATTCATCAACATTCGCAAAACCATGCAAAGGTGCTGTGACTTTATCATCAAATTCACGAATCGTTTTAAGTTCTCCCAAAGATTCCAGCTTAAAGGGCGCGGGCTTGCTTGCAAATTTTTTACGGGTTTTTTGGCACAATTCTTTTAAAAAATAATGTTGATAAAGACGCGAAAATCCTTGCTGAATACGTTTTGATGACTTGTGTAATTCAAAAGGAACAGAAATACCAATGGCCGCTTTCAGCGGATTTTTATGGCCGGATTCTCCCAACCATTTTAACAAAACATTACCGCCCAAAGAAAATCCGATTGCTGCAATTTCAGTGCTTGGCTCTCGTATTTGAAATCCTGCAACGACTGACGCTACATCATCTGTTTCGCCCGAATGATAACTGCGCAAACTTCGATTAACCTCTCCGCTGCAGCCGCGAAAATGCATGAGCACACCGCGCCAACCATGTTCATGGATCACGCGTAACATGCCTTTTGCATAGGGTGAATTAATCGACCCTTCTAATCCATGCAATATTAAAATAATAGGACCGTGGCCCTGACCTATCCAATCTAAATCAACAAAATCACCATCCGGCAATTCAAAACGCTCTCGTCTTAATGAAATATTTTTAACAGGGCGCCTGCAAAGTGTCGGCCATAATGTTTGCAGATGAGGCCCCGGCAACCACCAAGCGGGTTTAAACGGAGATGAGGACGCTTTATTTATTTTTTCTAAACGCGGCTCTCTTGGTGGCATTTCAGATAAAGTATTTCGCTCTTTTATTTCCATATCAATTCCTCTATCCCTCTCATCTATTCATGATACTTGCGGCTAAGCCGATGCACCGCATCTACAAGGATTGCAACATTTTCCACCGGTACATCCGGCGTAATTCCATGTCCTAAATTAAAAATATGTCCCGAGCCCTGTCCATACTCACTTAAAATGCGCTCTACCCTCATTTGAATTTCAACGGGTGATTGCTGCAACACTTTAGGATCCATATTACCTTGTAACGCAACTTTATCTCCCACTTGTTTGCGCGCTTTGCCTAAATCGATTAGCCAATCAATACCAATCACATCACACTCTGACCTAATCATCAACTCTAACCATTGTCCGCCATTTTTAGTAAAAAGAATGCGGGGGATTTTTTGTCCTGCATATTCTTGCAAAAGCTTCTGCATGATTTTTTTAATGTAAAATAATGAATAATCCTCATACCGAGAGGTATCAAGCATTCCACCCCAGGTATCAAAGAGCATCACCACTTGAACGCCTGCTTTAATTTGGGCATTCAAATGCTCGGCAACAGCATCCGCCAAAAGATTTAATAATGAATGAAGTAATGCGGGTTCTTCTGCCAATAATCTTTGAATAGCGGGAAAATTTTTATTCGCACGTCCTTCGACCATGTAAGTTGCGAGCGTCCAGGGGCTCCCGCAAAAACCAATCAGAGGTACTTTGCCCGCCAAATCTTGTTGCACCATGCGCACTGTATCCAACACATATCGCAATTGGCTTTCAGGATCAGGAATACCTAAAGAAGCGACATCTCGTTTTGTTCGCACGGGACGCTCGAAAATGGGGCCTTCCCCTTCAATAAATTGCAATCCTAAGCCCATGGCATCTGGGATCGTTAAAATGTCAGAAAATAAAATAGCGGCATCAAGGGGAAAACGTTCTAAGGGTTGTAAAGTCACTTCACAAGCAAGCTCAGGTGTCTTACATAGCGTCAGAAAACTGCCCGCCTTTTCTCGAACTTTGCGATATTCCGGTAGATATCGTCCTGCCTGTCGCATAATCCAGATAGGCGTCCTATCCAGAGGTTCCCGCCAAATCGCGCGCAATAAACGATCATTTTTTAACTGTAGCATATAATACCCTAAGTATTCTGCTATTGTCCTGCGAATACGAATACCGTGCAACAAGCTTTGCACGTGCGTTTATTATAGGATACGATACTAAGTTCAAATTTTTTATTAACTTTCAAGTAAAAGGGAAATAACCTATGCGCAAACAGTTTATTATTGCCGCTTTAGCTGGGCTTTGTCTTGCAGTGACCGCTTGTGAACAAAAACCGAGTGATAACAATGCAACCACTCCTCCCGCAGATACCTCAGCAACAGCTACTCAAACAGCACAACCGCCCGTGACAGCAGATACCAGTACGCAGCCAACAACCGCAATACCGACACCTGCTGATGCTTCTACAACAGCGGCTGTTGCACCTCAATCACCGCCGACCGCAACTGACGGAACCAATGCTACAACAGCGACAGCCCCCGCCCCCCTCGCTGCTAATAATAATTCCACGACAACAACTCCGGATGCTACAACAGGCACAAGCGCGACACCTACCCCTGTGATTCCAAGCACGCCAACAGATAGCACAACCCCTACAACCACTCCGCCAACCACCGTCAGCGGTCCTAGCACAGTGTCCCCAGGACAATCAAACACATCAACACAATAAAGTTTTTGTTGTGTGAGAAGAAGCGTTGCAAAACAACGCTTCTTTCATATTTCGTCGCACCATGAAACATCATAATTCCCCATAGGCTATCATTAATTAAGATATGAAAATTAATTGTGATATAAATCAATGGGGCAACTTAATATGCATCATGACCACAACCCAATGAATGATCAAGAAAAGCTAAAATCTGTCGCAGAGAAGATATATCATCTATGGGATAAAGCACTCTCAAATAATGATGTCGAGGGTCTTTTAAGCCTCTATGCGGTTGACGCCACTATTGAAAGCCCTTTAATACCTCACCTATTAAAAATTGATAGTGGTATTTGTAAGGGTCGAGATGAGCTACATTTATTTATAGGGAAAGTTGCTCAGCGTAAGCCGCTTATACGTAAATATTTTAAAAAAAATTTCTTTACCGATGGAAAGACACTTATGTTTGAATATCCAAGACAAACGCCAGACGGCGAACAAATGGATTTTGTAGAGGTAATGGAAATAAAAGATGGACTAATCCAATATCATAGAGTCTACTGGGGATGGCGTGGTTTAAAAGTGATTCAAGAAGATTTGTACCATCGCTAGTTAATATTGGTATAAGACAATGAACTTAGATGAAGACATTGCAAAAGTTGCCAGTTTAATAGGCGATAAAACACGATCAGCGATATTGATAGCATTAATGGAGGGAAGAGCATTAACCGCTGGAGAGCTAGCTTTACGTGCGAACATCTCTCCACAAACTGCGAGTAATCATCTTAAAAAACTTCTAAACGCAGGATTAATCGAACTTATAAAAACACCAACGCGATATCGTTACTATAAAATCACTTCGCCTCTTGTTGCGGAAGCTCTCGAATCTTTAAGTTTGTTATCACCTGATAAAAAACGTCCGCCAAATCATGAAAAATTAGATCATGAAATTTGTTTCGCTAGAACTTGTTATGATCACCTAGCGGGCAAACTCGGTGTCAAAATAACAAATGCATTACAAAAAAAAGAATTGATCCAGATAGAAAATAATGAGTTTACCTTCACACCAAAAGGTGAATCTTTTTTTAAAGAAATCGGTATTCATTGTAAAGAATTAATAAAACTGAAACGCCAATTTGCAAAACCTTGTCTTGATTGGACAGAAAGAGAATATCATCTCGCTGGTAGCTTAGGGAGTTCATTTCTGGAGTTCTTATTAAATAATAGGTTACTCATTCGTTCAAAAAACAAAGCGCGTGTAATTTTTTTAACTGAGAAAGGTAAAATGTGGCTTAAAAAACATTTTGCAATCGAATAAATAAAAAAATTAAGCAAGTAGCAAGCCTTGATGGAGCGATAGCTGTTCCATCAAGGCTGCTTGCTAATTAAGGAAAAGGCAGATTCGTTAATTAATTCTCTTGCTTAATAAATATCTTTAAGTTAAAGCTAAGCACCACGCCAATCCAAGAATAGTAGTAGCTTTTTTCCGTCAGGCAACAATTAGTGAAGCTTGACTTGATCGAAATGAGTTTGCACTAATTTATTTTTTTGCCTCTTCTAACCAATGAATAATATCGTCTGAGACTGCACGTACGCTGCGTTTATCTGTCAAAATACGAACATCTGCGAGCTCTTGATATAAAGGCTCGCGTTCGCCTTGTAATTTTTCTAATACTTCTTGACGATTATCGACACGCAATAAAGGACGCCGGCTATCATTAACCGTGCGAGTGTCTTGATACTGAAGTGATACCTCTAAGTACACAATCACGCCATGCGTCCGTAATAATGCACGGCACTCTGGAGACAAAATAGTCCCGCCCCCTGTCGCCAAAATAATATTCGATAATCCGGCGAGTTCAGCAACAATGGTTTCCTCGCGTTTACGAAAACCCATCTCCCCTTCTAAATCAAAAATCCAGCCAATATCAACACCGGTACGCTTTTCAATTTCTTCATCGGTATCATAGAATTCCATATTCAGTTGGGTTGCCAAATATTTTCCAACGCTGCTTTTTCCTGCACCCATTGGCCCAATTAAAAAAATATTGGTCTGTTTAGCGTGTTTCACTCGTTCTCATCCTGTATCGTTTATAATTTTAGGTGTCACAAAAATTAACAACTCTCTCTTACTTTGAATGACACTATGCTGCTTAAATAACCAGCCCACAAAAGGGATTTCGCTGATAAAAGGCACTGCTTCGTTACTATTATCTTTATTAGACTCGAAAATACCACCGAGAACAATTGTTTGTCCATTTTGAGCTAACACATTTGTCATAATTTGCCGTGTAGCGATCGCAGGCACACCCAGGATGATGCGGTTACTGGGTTTATCTTGGTTAATTTGCAGTTGAAGCAATACACTGTTATTAGGCAAGATATGCGGCGTCACTTTTAAGCTAAGCACCGCTTTTTTAAATGCAACGCCCGTCGCACCGCTTCGACTGATTTCTTGATAAGGAATTTCTTCCCCCGCTTCAATCGATGCTGTTTCTTGATTGGCCGTCAATAAACGAGGGCTCGAGATCAACTCCCCATGCCCCTCATTTTGAAGCGCTGCCAATTTGACATCAAGCAAAGACCCGTCTGCTAATTTGGCAACGGCCAGCCCATATTGCGAAGAAAGCGTATGATCATCTAAAAAACCTGTTGAATTTTGGGTAGATGAATCTTTTGCATGAATTGAAAAAAGAATCCCTAATTCGCGCTCAAAATCACTATCCACACTCGCCAAACGTGTTTCAATTAACACTTGTTTAACAGGAACATCGAGATGATTGACAAGATCATTGATCACAGAAATCTGTTTCGCAATATCATATACGTACAAACGATTTGTACGCTCATCTATTTGCACAAAACCGCGTTTGGATAATAAAGAACGATTGTTATCTTGAATAATATGCAGAATATTTTTGGCGGTTGCATAATGAATTTGCCAAATCTTAGAGATTAAAGGTTCGGTTGCTGTGAGAATATCTTGCAGTTTCTGTTGTTCTTCTTTTTGTCGCATTAATTCTTCTGCTGGCACAATAAACCAAACATTATTTTCCGGGTATTGAATTAATTTTTGTGATGTTAAAATCAATTGCAGTGCTTCCTTAGCGGATATATGATGAAAATGTACGGAAATATTTCCTGCAATCAAAGGACTAATCATCACATTTCGTTTAGACAATTTTGCGAGCATGTGCAGCACATCTTTAACAGGAACACTTTGCAAATCAATCGAAATAAATCCGCTGTCAGCATCAATATTTTCCGCACAGATAGGTTGAAGTAATATAAAAAAAATAAAAAAAATTAACCCAGAGTATTTATATTTTTCCATAATATCCCAATTTTATTTTGTTTCGCCAATAAACAGTAAAAGCGTTTTCTATGTGTATTATTTTATTATTTTGTTGTAACAAAACTTCTACTGGATTTACATCGATTACCCTTACAGATTCTTTTCCTATTTGATCATTTTTCTTGATCAAAACAAACTGTCCGTCGGGCAGCATCATAATGCCCCTCACATAGCGTCCCTCTTGCTCATAACCAATAAATTGTAAAGATTTAATCGAAAAATAATTAAATGAATGAAGTGAAGGAGTATTATTTGATACTTGATCTATCGCAAAAGGATCAAAAAAATGATAACTTTTTTTATGAGAGATACTATCTTGATAAATTCCAAATAACACCAATTGAAATGATGCTCTCAAAAAACCACGATAACTCATCCATTCGGCCCCATAAATTGACCAAGAAAGATGATGACGAGACAATTCATTGAAAAAATTTATTACACTGAAAAAACCACCTTGCAATAATAGATTCAATTGCATGCTGTCGCTACTTTCCCCTGGAAAATCTTTTGTTTGTTTAATCGATTTAAAATTGACCCCGCTTTCTTTTAAAGCATCTAATAATGTTATCATGATTTCTGTTTTGTTAGTGTTTAATGAAAACGATCTTGATATCTTTTTTCGATCTTTCAGCGAGCTCATTAAAAAATTAATACTCTTCTCATTTTTTATAATAGAAATCACTTTAGATCCCTGGACCACAATATCTGTCGTAGCCATTAAAATAATCATGATCACTAACAAAGTTAATCCTATAAATTGATTTTCCATTAAAAAATCCCGGTTAAATAAAAATATAACATCTCAATGTATCTGATAAATGGATATGCTCTACACTGACAATACGGGCAATTCTTCCATGCAGTGATTGTTTATTAAAATCTTCAACCCAACCTATGACATCGGTGATATTTTTTGCTTCGATTATTATTTTAACTTCCCGGCCTGAATAGTTTATTTTATCTAAATACATACCATGAGAGCTCAGTAAACTCAGCTTATTTATCAAAAAAAACCAGTCAGCCTCTAACGCTTCATTTTTATTAAATAATATTTGAATTTTCTGTTCTTGGTCAGATAAAAAAAGATTATGTTGGTTAAAATCATATTGATATTTTAAATTACCAAGTAAGATACTATGTTTTTTTATCATTTGATTTAATCCGACATGTAATATGACCCACAAAATAATGATCATCAAAATGGTAAAAATGTATCGGTTCTTTTTTTGAAGTTTTTTATTTTGATTGACATAAAATCGCCATGGCAATAAATTAATTTCTACCATGTTGGATATTTCCTAAGCGTCAGACCAAATGCAACAATTAACTCCGGCGCTACGTGATATAATTTTTTATTTTCAACAGAATGAGTTCCTGCTATAAATGGATTTGAAATCTCTATTTTTAATTGTAATTTATCTTCAATCACTTTTACTAAAGGCAAAATAGAAATAACATTGCCGGACAATAAAATTGTCTTATCCCAGGGAACATTCGTTGTCGTGTTAAATAATTGAAGCAACCGCTCCATTTGCTGCAAAAAATTTTCATCAGAATTCAGAAAAATAGCGTAAGTAAAAATAATCTTATTCTTCTGCCATATAATAAATTGGCCAACCATTCCATCCATATCTAAAACTGCTTGAATAGGTGCTGATGAAATCAATTGAATGGCGCGATGAAGCGCATAAATATCAACATCCACTATCCGCACTTTGAGTTTTGCTTTTTCAACAGCATGAACAAAAGAAGTGATCTGTTCTTTACGTGCTGCCACCAGCAATACATTCTCTTCGGAGGATATTGATCGAACATAATCAAAATATAATTCCTCATTAATTCCGGGCAAATAATGCGAAATACGCGTTTCGATTTCAGCTTCACACTCCCTATCCGTTAGATAGTTAGGCAAAGTGATGCGTTTATGCAGCACATAGGCGCTTGGCAAACTGATGGCCGCATAAAAACCCTCTGAACCAGTCATTTGTATCAGTTGACGGATAAGGTGGGTGACTTTTTCTGGCTGTTTAATCTTGCCTTCTACAATAAAATCTGCCGGCAAAGGAAGACTTTCAAAACCTAAAACGCTATGTTGTTCTTTATATTTTTTTACTTTGACTAAAGTCAATTGCTGACGCCGCAGCGCAAGTCCTATCAAATAGGCAGGTTTGGAGCACGATAATATCACGGGGTAATTCCTTGAATATGACAAAGAGATAACACATAGGTTTTCAGGGAGATAAACTACGAAAAATAGAGCAACGGATTTTATTCATTGAGAATGACGAGAGGGATGCGTGTATACTGGCCATATTTGTAGTAAAATGCAAGTTTATTATTAAATTTTATTTGTGATTATGGCGCGTATCTGGCGTATTTTTAAAAAACTATTTATCTTCTCACTGATTTGCGCAAGTGTGCTTATTATTGGGGTAGGCTATTATCTCGAGTTTCAATTACCAGACATTGATGCATTAAGCACGATACAATTGCAAGTTCCCCTGCAAATTTTATCCAGTGATGGTAAATTAATCGCAGAATACGGGGAAAAGCGCCGCATCCCCATCCCTTACGAAAAAATTCCGCTGCCTCTCATTCAGGCCGTATTAGCAACAGAAGATCAGCGCTATTTTCAACATCCAGGAATTGATGTCCCGGGACTCCTGCGCGCCGGTTTAATTTTGATTACGACAGGTAAAAAAATTCAAGGCGGCAGCACAATTACAATGCAGGTCGCTAGAAGTTTTTATTTAAATCCTAAAAAAACATTTGGCCGTAAATTACGAGAAATTTTATTGGCACTAAAAATTGATCATAAGCTCAGTAAGCAAAAAATCCTTGAACTTTATCTCAATAAAATTTTTCTCGGTAACCGTGCGTATGGTGTCGCTGCTGCAGCGCAAATTTATTATGGCAAAACACTGGATCAACTGACACTGGATCAATACGCTATGTTAGCAGGCTTACCTAAAGCCCCTTCTGCCTTAAATCCCCTCGCAAATCCCGAAGCTGCCAAAAAACGCCGCGATCATGTTTTATCGCGCATGCATGAAGTTGGCTATATTGATGAGAAAACTTATAAAAATGCGCTGACTGCTCCAATCGATGGCCATTATCACGAATTACAAACAGAAGTCAAAGCACCTTATGCAGCAGAACTTGTACGCCAGCAGCTTGAACAAATGTATGGGGATGATATTTATACCAAAGGTTTTCACGTTTACACCACCATTGATAGTCATTTGCAAAATACAGCGAATGAAGCGGTGCGCAATGGACTTTTAAGCTACGATCAACGCCATGGTTACCGCGGTCCTGAGCGTAATTTGGGTTCGCCCAATTTAAATCATATGGAAGAATGGGAAACAACTTTAAATTCGATCCCCACATTTAACAATCTTGAACCTGCTGTCGTTGTTGACATGGCGGCGCACAGTGTCACTGCCTTGCGTGCCAATGGTTCATTGATCGTGATTCCTTGGCAAGGGCTATCATGGGCGCGCGCGCAAATTAATGCAAATTATCTTGGTAAAAAGCCAGGCACTGCGAGAGACATTTTGAAACTGGGCGATCTCATTCGCATTACACGAACACCTAATCAAATCTGGCGTCTTGCCCAATTACCGAAAGCAGAAGCGGGAATTGTCACACTTAACCCGATGAATGGCGCTATTCTTGCATTAAATGGCGGATTTGATTTTCAACACAGTAATTTTAACCGAATCACCGCTGCTGAACGTCAGCCGGGCTCCAGTTTCAAACCCTTTATTTATTCTGCTGCTTTAGAGAAAGGTTATACGCTGGCAACAGTCATTAATGATGCGCCAATTGTGGTTGAAAACCCAACTGACAATAGTTTATGGCGCCCGCAAAACGATGAAAAACGTTTCTATGGGCCAACACGATTACGTGAAGCACTGATTCATTCAATTAATTTAGTCTCTATCCGGTTATTAAACCAAATTAAAATTCCTTATGCTGTGAATTATGCGCAGCGTTTTGGGTTTAGCCCATCCCAATTACCACCCATGTTATCGCTGGCACTTGGCACTGCAAACGTCACTCCTCTACAAATGGCGGCGGGATATGCGGTATTTGCAAATGGCGGATTTAAAATCGCTCCATTTATCATTGACAATATCCGCGATTCGCAAGGAAATATTCTCTACCAAGCAAAACCGCCCATCGTCTGCAATAGCTGCACAGCCACAGAAAATACACCGCCCAATACCTATGCCCCGCGGGTCATCAGCGCACAAAATGCCTTTTTAATTACTTCGGCCTTACATGATGTTATTCAACACGGCACCGCATTTGAAGCGCGCAGTTTAAAGCGCAATGATTTGGCCGGCAAAACCGGTACCACGCAAAATCAAGTGGATGCTTGGTTTGTGGGCTATAATCCAGATTTAGTTGCATTGGCATGGGTTGGCTTTGATCAACCGCAATCACTCCATGAATACGGCGCACAAGCTGCATTACCGATCTGGATGGAATTCATGCAAACTGCTCTCAAAGATAAACCAGAACACCTGCTTGACCAGCCGCAAGGTATTGTCAGCATTAAGATTGATCCACTCACCGGCAGACGAGCAGCCGCCAATGATCCTGTCGCCCAGTTTGAATATTTCATGAAACCTTATGTGCCTGATGATGATAAGGCACCCGATGCCAACAACCCCATTCCAGAGGAAAGCAATATCGTCTCTGGAAGCGGCGGCCTTTATTAATCTCTAACTTTATAATTCTTAAAGATTTTTTATTTAATTCTGTTCTAATATTTATCAGTTATAATGAATAATGGTATCAAAGAAAAAATGAGGAGAATAATATGTGGAGAGCACTTAAAAAAACCCTAGGAGTTGTAGGGGGAATCATAGGAGGATTGATAGGAGCAGCGATAGGTATCGGCGTTGGCATTGCAGGTGCCATCATGCTTGGAGGGGTGGGTGGTGCTGCTCCTGCACTTTATGGCTTAGTCGGTATTTTTACAGGAATCGGATTAGGTGTTACAGAAGGGCTTGAACACGAAAGCTTTTGGCGGGGCATTTGGGGCGGTATTAAAGGAGGTGTAGCAGGCCCTGCCATGCTAGCCGCTGGGCTTGCGGGCGGTAATTTAGGCAGCTTTCGGTCATTAAGAGCACGCCCTCCACAGGCAGCACAAGTAAATCAACAACCTCTACTAATGAGAGAGGCGAGTGAAAACAGAAGCGAAAGAAAAAAATCGCAATCTCACCAGTCATCTCATGCAGCTATTGGCCAATCTATTCCAGGAGCAACTCAACAAAAACAACAAAGAAAAGAAGGCGAAACATCGCCTAAACATACGCCTCCTTCATCGCCAAGCTCCTTAAAACAAAATGGATATAATCTTTTGAGAAAAGGTGAAGAGCCCCAAAAAAACCCTCGCGTTACCAACAAAAGATAACAATTAATTTTAAAAAATATATCTCCTTAATTTAGTAAGAACATTTTTACTAAATAAGGAGATAATTTTTTTATTTAATTTTTTCATCAAAAATAAATTTAAATCCCAATTTTTTTAGAATTTCTTGATCATGTTCACTTAATAAAACATCCTGTAATTTAATAAACTCAAATTCATATCGATCAGGAAAAGTTTTTCGCAAATGATCAAACGCATTAGGGTTTTCAATCAAACTTTTTTTCATGTGATGGGATGTTTCTCGCGGATCAAAGATATTTAACACCACATCTTGCCAATCAAGCGCTTTATTATCAAAAGAAATAGTTTTTGTCGGATATTCAATATTCACTTTAGATGAAGAAGAAAATATTTTTTTCTCTAACGCTATTCGGTAAATCATTTCCACACCACGATATTTACTTTGCAGCGAATACCCTGCAATGTGAGGGGTTGCAACCATCGCTTGGTCCAATATTTCAAAATCAATAAGAGGCTCATTTTCAAAGACATCTAAGCACCACAATAATAATTGCCCATGTAATTTTAAATCATCAAATGAAATGACTTCACCGCGTGATGCATTTAAAAGAATCGAATTTTTATTTTGTCGTTCTAAAAAATTCCGTTCAATTAAATGATAAGTCGGATGCGCACCTTTTTTTGTTAAAGGCACGTGAAGAGTCATAAAATCAAGATCGCTTAATGCTTCAATCGGTGCTTGGACGATATCTTTTCGAAAAGGATCATATAAAACAACATCAAAACCTAGTAATTTAAGTTTTTTAGCAACTTCTTCCCCGATATCTCCAACACCAATCACGGCCGCCCGCGGTTTTTTTTGTAATAAAAAATTCATTTTCTGTAAAGCAGCAATCACTGCAATCACATATTGAACAACAGCCATTTTATTACTGCCTTTGGTAATACCCCATTGAATGCCAGCTTTTTGCAGCCAACCCACATCTAAATGATCAAACCCAGAAGTGGTGCTACCTACAAATTTAATTGGGGTATTTTGTAACAAATCTGAATTCACTTTGGTGATAGAGCGCACTAATAATATATCTGCATCTTGTAAATCATGTTTAGTAATCAAACGTCCCGGTTTACGTGCGATGATGTGCTCTTTAAAATAATTTTCAACAAATAAAATATTTTCATCTGCGACAATTTTCATGATAAAAAAATCCCCGCAAAAATAATCATTCCTATCCAATGGTTGTTTAAAAATGCTTTAAAACAATTGCCAGGATCACGATTTTTAATTAGCCATTGTTGATAAAAAAATAACATGCTTGTCAAAAATAATCCGAAAAAATAAATTGTTGGCAATTGAAATAAAAAACCAATATGCATTAATAATACGACAAACAAAATTTGCAGAAATCCAATAACCAATCGATCGGAGCGTCCAAACAAAATAGCAGATGATTTCACACCAATTTTAATATCATCTTGCCTATCGACCATCGCGTACATCGTGTCATAGATGATTGGCCAAATAAAAGCGGCGAGAAATATTTCCCATGCTACGATAGGAATCGTATTATTTTCCGCAGCAAATGCCATAGGCACTCCCCACGCAAATGCGATACCGAGTCCTGCTTGCGGTAAGTGAGTCACACGCTTTAAAAAAGGATAAATCATCGCAAACAAAATCGCTAAAAAAGAAAGCTCTATCGTCAAACGATTTAAAAAAAGAACCAATAAAAATGCAGTCGAAATGCAAAATAAAAATAAATAAAATGCTTCCATCACTTTAATATGTCCCAAAACAAGCGGCCGATTTTGTGTACGCAGAACATGTTTATCAAAATGCCGATCAGCGATATCATTAATGATGCAGCCTGCCGAACGCATTAAAATAACGCCCAACACAAAAATAATGACTATTTTGAAAGAAAGATTTCCCTGATTGGCCAACAAAAGTGCCCATAAGGTTGGCCACAACAATAAAAAAATCCCGATGGGTTTATCCAAGCGCATTAAATAAGCATAGTGTTTTAATTTCGTCACAATATTATATCTTTTTCTTTAAGTTTTTATAAAAATTTTGATGCGTGCCAAGAGATAATAGAGTGATTTCGTTACCATTGTTATAATAGTAAGCTAATAATATAAGCTGATTATGCAGATAAAATTTGTAAACTCGAATTCCAGCAAGATCGCCTTTCTTTAATTCGCCTATTTCTGGATCGTTCGCAATTTTATCTATTGCATTTTCTACTAATTTTATTTGGTTACGATGTACTTTCTTTATTATTTTTTCAAATGTTTTAGTTATCTTTATTTTCATTAAACATCCCGCGTTTATATTTCTTAACATTTCCCTCTTCTTGATCTTGCAAACCAAGCAAGATATCTTTTATCTGTGCATAAGTAAGATCAGGATTGTCTTCAGCAATATGTCCGATTCGTGCCCAATGCTCAATTTGTTTAGGAACAGAACGATGCAGCACCTTTGATTGAGCACGTGCTTCTTTAATTAAATCTTTATCCAAATTAATTGCGATACCCATAACAATCACCTTAATTATATTTTATTTATATGTTCTTATTATAATATAAAACAATATTTTATTGTAATATAAAATATATTATAATAATTTCATATCCGGCAAAAAAATTTCAATTAAAAGCAACGGCTTATTCTGCCAATAAAATAACGAGCGCCGAGCCCATAAACGATGATCTTGAAAACCTGCTGCTTTTAACAAGGCATGATAAGAATTTTTTATCGGCAAATAAGTCATCTCAAATTCACTGCGTGAAATAGCAGGCTCTTTAAATAAAACGGATCCTAATGCACGATTTTTTAATCCTGCCAATTGCCTTTGCTTGCCAGTCAACGTTTGTCGCGGCACGATGGTACGCGCAACCATCCATTTTTGGTCCTCACTTAAAATAAGTACTTCGCGGACCAAGGCGTAAGTTCTGTTTGGGATTCCTGTATATTGTTTTTCATCCGTTAAAGGAAATTGCCAAGATTGGTTGAGCAGCTGAACGCGCGCATCCAAAATGCCCTTTTGTTTTAAGTGTTTCATAAAGGAACCTTCATGCAATATCCAAGGATGCAAATAGGCAGGCACATTTAGGGATTCTCGGTATTTTTGCCAAATGGTATACTGCATCGCTGTATGTTTGAAACTTAGGTTAACCATGTCTCATCCCATTGTAATTATTGGCGCAGGCCTTGCTGGCTATCAGCTTGCGCGTGAATTTCGACGACTAGATCATAGTACACCGCTTTCCTTAGTCACAGCAGATGAGGGGGCGTATTATTCAAAGCCTTTGCTCTCAACGGCACTTACCCGCGGACAAACAGCCGAAACACTGCCCACAGCAACTGCGGAAAATATGGCGCACGAATTAAATGCAACGATGATGACAAAAACCGAAGTGACCGCCATCGACCCGCACGAAAAAGCTATTTTAATCGATGGTAACCATTTTTTTTATTCCCAATTGGTATTGGCATCTGGTGCTGAAGTCATTAAACCCTCTTTGACTGGTGATGCAGCAAAAGACGTACTTTCTATCAATCATCTTTATCATTATGCCGAATTTCGTCATCTCATTAAAAATAAAAAACACATTACGATTTTAGGTGCGGGCTTAATTGGCTGCGAATTTGCTAATGATTTGAGTAATGCAGGGTATGAAGTGCATCTGATTACGCCTGCAGAAGCACCTCTTGATTTATTAATTCCAGGAAAAATTGGTCATCTTTTACAAGGAGCACTCGAGCAAAATGGCGTACATTTTCATTTATCCGTTACAGCGCTTTCCGTGCAAAAAGGTGAAAATAAAAATTATGTCGTGACGCTCTCTGATGGAGAACAATTAAAGACAGAATTTATTCTTTCTGCCATCGGATTAAAACCACACACGACACTTGCAAAAACCGCCAATATCGTTGTCAATCGAGGGATTGTGGTCGACCGTTATCTTAAAACCAGCGTCGCTGATATCTATGCGTTAGGCGATTGCGCAGAAGTGGAAGGACATATCTTGCCTTATATCACCCCCTTATTAAATTGTTCGCGCGCACTCGCCAAAACATTGGCGGGCACACCAACGAGAGTTACTTATCCCGCCATGCCTATCGTTGTGAAAACACCCGCTCATCCCATTGCCGTTTGTCCGCCGCCTAAAAATTGTGAAGGCCATTGGAAAATTGAAACTGAAAATCATAGTGTACGCGCCTTATTTTATGATACTTCCCAAACATTGCGCGGATTTGTTTTAACACACGACGCTGTGAAAGAACGGCATGCGCTTGCTAAAGAACTGCCAAGCTTCTTTTAAAAACGCGAATTCTGGATAAGAAAGTAAATTTAAAACTTCGTCTTAAAACGAAATTTTATACAATTAGACTCACGGTGTCAGTGGATGTAGAAAGCTTCTGGAGTCTAAAGTGCTTTCGTTTGTATTCCATATATGAGTTCTTGTATGTTGAGTAGGTATTTTTATTTTAAAAAAACCTATCTTGGCAAGCATCCCGTTTTGAGTTGTAAGGGAAATTTTAGCATGGGTATCATGAGTAAAACTATGATTAGCACACCATCTCCACATGCTCATACCAACAAGGTGTTGGTGCAAATTAATATTAAAATCGCAGTTTAGCTCACCATGGGATTCCCGCAAAGAATAGATTTGATTCGTATTTAGTACAAGACCTCCCATAGCCAACGTAGAGGGTGTTGAGAAATAATCAGGAAAATTTCCATACCAGTGCATAGATGCATCTGGATGTTGTATGTCATAGGGATATGAAGTTCCCTTGTGATAACAACGTTGTTGAGTCACTGTATAAATCGTTTGGCCCCCACTACTACGCGAAAACATATTAAAATCGTGGATTTTCATTTCAGATCTAATGGCATTATAACCTTTTGTTACGTTAGCGTGAGCAGCACCAGAATCTATTCCGACAGTTACTTTCGCATCAGTATAAATCCGAACTATATTTTCTTTATTGTTTATATTGGCGGAAGAATCCAGATCACCTTTATATTTTATCAATGAACAGTGATTTGGAGTGATGGGGGAAACTATAATTCTAGCACGGTCTTGGAATGGTTCTAAGAATTGTGGAATATATACGTCATCTTTATAACCGGGGGGATCAAAACAAGCCGTTATATTTAAAGAAAGTTTAGGATTTTGATGATTTTCTAATTGTGTAGTTATTGAAAAACGTAAATCTGCTAGTTCAGGGAACGATACCCATGCATTTTTGTCTGATTCTGATTGTAGTAAATCACCATAACTCCATCTACTTGAGTCTGCTATAAAATCCTCTTTACAAAACCAATTTTTTACTTGAGGGTAATAGGAATAAGTATCATGGTACTCATTTGTATTAATTTCTTTAAATTGGACAGGATTTTCAATATTCTTTTCTTCTCCTGTGAGTTGATTAGTAGAGCTATTTCTTGATGAAGCCATTTTTCCCCTCTTTTGCTCGTATCAAACGTTTTTTTGTTGCTCGTGTAAGGTGTCTCAATAAATCTTGGATCGTAATTATACAGAATAAATACGTAATTTTCATTAATATTTTATTGTGTTAACAAAGATGAGATATACGTAAAAGATACGTATTTTGACAGAATAGAGATAAAGTGAGATATGCTGCTTCAAAGAAGTGAGTGCTGATTGGGGAGGTGTCGCGGCCATGGATGGCAAAAAGCGCCAAGAGCAGGACGCCCGTTCTCCCCAATAAGCATCACTTCCTTGAAGCAGCACCTAAAATTTGATGTTACACTATCCGTATTATTTTAAGAGGCAAGAAATGACGCTTTATACAGCTACAATTACGCTTATTTTAGTCATGGATCCATTAGGAAATATCCCTCTATTTTTATCCATCCTAAATAGTGTTAATCCTAAACGCCGTCAGCTGATTATTTTGCGTGAAGCCTGTATTGCTTTTGTTATTTTGGTTATTTTTTTATTTTTTGGAAAATATATTTTGGAAGGAATGCGTATATCAGGGCCTGCTTTAAGTATTGCGGGTGGAATTATTTTATTTTTAATTGCGATTCGTATGATTTTTCCGCATGAAGATCCTGAAAATAGAAGCCGGCAAATAACAGAACCTTTTATCGTGCCGCTCGCAATTCCATTAATTGCAGGGCCATCAACCATGACCATTGTCATGCTGCTTGCCAATCAACAACCGAAACACATTGGGTTATGGATGCTTGCTCTCTTCATTGCCTGGCTCATTACGACGATTATTTTAGTATTTGCTGATAAACTCAGAAAAGTATTTGGTGAAAAAGGATTAATTGCCATTGAAAAACTCATGGGAATGATTTTAACCACGATGGCAGTACAAATGTTTTTAACGGGCATTTCAGAATTTTTTCATGTATAAAAATTATTATTAAAGAGATATCACTATGGGCTTAATTGATAGAAACTTATTACCTGATGAACAAATTCTTTATCGCACTAAAAAACATATCATCATTTTTTTAACGCCTTTGATATGGATTATTGCTACTCTATTTTTTTTACTGAATCCAAACCCAATGGTCGTCAAAGTTGCCATTGCACCTGCTATTGCTGCCTTAATCACCGGTGTTAATCAATGGCTGGATTACATGACTTCTGATTTTGCGGTGACCAATAAACGTATTCTCATGAAAGAAGGATTTTTCTTTCGGCATACGAACGATTTACGCTTAGCCACGGTCTCAAATATTACCGTCAATCAAAGTTTGTTAGGCCAGATGCTTGACTATGGCACCGTCGTAATCAATCCTTTTGGCGGCGAGAATGACATTTTTACAGCGATAGCCCACCCGCTCACTTTTCAAAAGGAATCGCAAGCCCAGTTAGACAAAATGGTACGCTGAGCGACAATATAATTAAAAAAAGAATTTCAACGCGACTGCCAATACAATACCAGCGAGTGCAATTAATCCCATGAGCACCACTAAAGGAAGTCCATAAATCCGATAGGCACTTAAATCATTTTTTACTTTCTTTTTTGGGTTCATTTACTTTCATCATCCTTTGGTTCTGCTGAAACGGTAGAGATCGGTTTTTGATACCCTTCTGCTGCTTTAATAATACTATTCACTTGGCGTTCTAGTTTTTTTATTAGAGCTGCACGGGTTGTTTCTAATGTATTAAGTTCATTTAAAGTAGCGCGAATATCTGATAATACTTGATGTAACGGATCATCTCCTGAAAGCGGCTCCGTTTTTTTACCGACGGATTCGATGCCTGCTTTCACTTTATCAACCATACCGCCCAGTTTTACTGTTTTAGCGGAATCCATTAAATCAGAACCCATTTTCTTTAATTCGTCTAATCCAGGAATTTTAACCATATAACACCTCGCAATCACATAGCTCCTTCTACCATTTTAACATATGCCTAATAATCTTGTTTCATGGCCGCTTTAGCAAGCTTAAGTGTTTCATTCGCAATAGAATTTGCGTGCTCCGCCCCTTTTTGCAATATAGAAAGCACTCCGCCAGGATCTTTTTCATAGATTTCGCGGCGTTTTCGAATGGGTTCAATCACATTGACCAATACTTCAATTAAACGTTTTTTACACTCAACATCACCAATTTTTCCTTGTTGATAACGTGCCTTTGCTTCAGTTACCCAAGCATGATCAGGATTAAACGTATCGTGAAAAATCCACAAGGGATTATTGGTGAGAGTGCCAGGATCTGTTGCTTTCAAACGTTTGGGATCTGTGTACATCCCCATTACTTTGCGTGTGATGGCATCTGCATCATCACTTAATAAAATAGCATTGTTGAGTGACTTAGACATTTTTAATAAATTTCCAGAAGCATCGGGTGCTCCTGTCCCAACCAGGCGGCGTGCGCGGCCTAGTTTGACCTCGACAATCGGAAATAAACCGCCTTTTGTTAAATAATCTTTATCTTCCGTATGAGAATCAACGCCTAAATATAATTGATTAAAACGCCGCGCCACTTCACGCGTCATTTCAATGTGCGGCACTTGATCTTCGCCGACAGGCACAATTTCAGGTCTAAACGCTAAAATATCAGCGACTTGTCCAACTGGATAAAGCAAAAATCCAAATGGATAATTGTCCCCTAATCCTTTGTCTCGAATTTCATCTTTGACCGTTGGATTTCGCATTAAACGCGGATAAGGAATCAGCATGCTGAAAAAAAATGTGAGTTCTGCAATTGCGGGTATTTCAGATTGAATAAACATCGTACTTTTTTTAGGATCAATCCCGGCCGCCAGCCAATCCGTTGCGACATCAATGACGCTTTGGCGAATTTCATCGGGCTTATCCATGCGCGTCGTAAACGCATGCACGTTGGCAATAATAAAATAACAATCGTAGTGATCTTGCAGGGCAAGACGATTTTCCAATGACCCGACCCAATGTCCTAAGTGCAATCGACCCGTCGGTGTATCGCCCGTTAATAATCGTGGTTTTTTTTGAGATGCCATAATAATTACCCTATAATGCTCGCCGCAATGCTAAATGATATCTGACTTGACCTGCTCGCTTATTTTTAACCATTTCCCAATTCGAAGGTAACATGTTTTCTGTAATAGGATCTCGTGATTCTAAATAAATATAGGCTGTTTTTGCTAAAAAACCTTGCTCTTCTAAATAAAAACAACATGAAGACAGTATAGAATGTTTGAAGGGCGGATCAAGAAAAATAATATCAAAGGGTTTTTCAGGTTTTTTTAATTGCTCGGGCACTTTTGCCCGATAAAGTGTTGCGTTTTCCGCTTTAAAAAGTACTAATTCTGATTTTAATAGTTGGATCACAGCGGGTGAATCATCCACCAAAACAACATGCGCTGCACCTCGTGATAAAGCTTCAAATCCAAGCGCCCCGCTTCCTGCAAATGCATCCAAACAATAAGCGCCCGGCAAGATAGGCGCTAACCAATTAAAAAGAGTTTCACGGACCCGATCAGGTGTTGGGCGTAAATTCGGGACATCAGGCACTTTTAATTTGCGCCCGCGCCATTCACCCCCGATAATGCGTACTATGCCTTGACTCATGAGGATATGTTACCATTGACGTTTGATTTGCCGACACCAGGATACACCATGTTCAACATTTTAAAACGAAAAAAATCATCTTCAGATGGTGCCTCCTCCACTGAAAAAACGGGATTTTTTTCCCGCCTCAAAGCAGGTCTTTCAAAAACACGTACCAGCCTTACTGAAAATATTGCCAATATTATTCTCGGTAAAAAAAATCTTGATAAAGAAGTGCTTGATTTAATTGAAACTCAATTACTGACAGCAGATGTTGGCATTGATGCAACAGAACAATTGGTGTCACACCTCACTCAAAAACTTGCACGTAATGAATTAAATGATACTGAAGCCGCCCTTCATTGTTTGCAAGAGGACATGAAAGCTATTTTAAAACCGTGCGAAAAGCCTCTCATTATCCCTCAAAATAAAATACCTGCTGTTATTTTAGTCGTAGGCATTAACGGTTCAGGCAAAACAACTACCATTGGTAAATTAGCGAAGCATTTAAAATCTGAAGGAAAAAAAGTGATGTTAGCAGCGGGCGACACCTTTCGTGCAGCTGCCATTGAACAATTACAAATTTGGGGTGAACGTAATCACATCCCGGTCGTAGCCCAACAATCCGGTGCCGATACCGCCGCAGTCATCTATGATGCGATGGAATCAGCTAAAGCGCGCGGCATGGAAATATTAATTGCTGATACCGCCGGACGGTTGCACACACAAACCGGTTTGATGGATGAATTAAAAAAAGTAAAACGCGTGCTCGCAAAACTCGATCCAACCGCCCCTCATGAAATCTTGCTCGTATTGGATGCAAGCATTGGGCAAAATGCTTTAAATCAAGCAAAACAATTTAATGATGCCTTGGGCATTACGGGAATTGCACTGACTAAGCTTGATGGCACCGCAAAGGGGGGGATTATTTTTGCTATCGCAAAACAATTAACCATCCCTATTCGTTTTATTGGGGTGGGTGAAGGCATTGATGACTTAAGGCCCTTTAATGCTGATGAATTTGTAGCGGCTTTGTTTCAGCAAGACGCGCCAGGTCCCATGCATTGACTATAGAAAAAATTTAGATACTTTAACTTCAAATGTTCTAGCATGTTTATTAACGGATAAAGCCCTGTCAGGGATTCTAAGGATTTCACCCGCCATGCCTTGTAACACACTAATTCAAGCTACTTTTTTGATATCAAAATCTGGGAAAAGTAATACCGCTGGATGAACTTTCAATGCTTTTGCAAAAACAATGGCTCTTTCACGCCCCATTTGCCTAGCGTTACTTTCTAATGCTGAAATGTTTGACTGACTAATGCCTGTTATTTTAGATAAATCAGCTTGTGTCAGCCCTTGCAGCTCACGGAGCATTTTAAGTGCCTCACCAGGAGTGAGATGGGCATGGACCTTGGCCTTTACAAAATCTTTTTTATTAACCTTCATTATTCGCCTCATTAATATTTATGAGCATTGATATCGATGACATAAACCTCTAACTGTTCTTTCTCGGCCGTATAAATAATTCGCCATTTTAATGAAAGCCTTGAAGAACGGAACCCTTTCCATTCCCCTTTCAAAGGTTCATCATGATAGCCCTTAATTTCTCTTAGTCCTTGTATTCCTTGAAATTCAACAATTCTTTTCCAGATTTCATATTCTTTTCTGATACGTAAAGGAATAGTCTTAAGAGATTTAATAAGTGATTTTTTCTCGTATATTGTCCACATATATACAATAGTATATATTCACTATTGTATATAGTCAAGCACTGCCCGTCTTGCGCAATTCTAAGCACGCCGCATTTTAGCCATTGAGACTACGTTATTTATATCCATTTTTTCTATTTTAGCCGGCTGCTCAGCAAGCGGCTTGCCATAGCGGATTATTTGATCAACTCTGCTTGTGCGCACTAAGCAAGTTGGCATAGGCCCAAAAATTTAGTATATTAGCACTCTAAGTCAGAGAGTGCTAAAATCAACTTATGAGCAATAAAAGCCTACAAACCTTTAACCTTCATCTGCCCATTCATAGCATTGAGGCGTATATCCATTACGTCAATCAAATTCCGCTCTTAAGCCAAGATGAAGAGCTTGAGTTAGCAACAAGACTCCATAAAGATAATGACCTTGCGGCAGCAAAACAATTGGTCTTGGCGCATCTGCGTTATGTTGTACATGTTGCGCGCGGCTATTTAGGTTATGGATTACCGTTAAATGATTTGATTCAAGAAGGCAATATTGGCTTGATGAAAGCGGTCAAACGTTTCAATCCCAATGTGGGCGCACGCTTGGTTACTTTTGCGATGCATTGGATCAAAGCTGAAATTCACGAATTTGTATTACGCAATTGGCGCATTGTAAAAGTTGCAACGACTAAAGCACAACGCAAATTGTTTTTTAACTTACGCCAAATGAAAAAACAGCTCGGCTGGTTGACTCAAGATGAAGTCACAGAAGTTGCCAACTGCTTGCGGGTAAAACCTGAAACGGTGCGTGAAATGGAAATGCGCTTAAACAGCAGCGATATGCCATTTGATACTCAAGACGATGATGATGAAGATAATGCGTATATTCCTCCTAGCCGATTTTTAGAAGATCACCGCTACAATCCCGCTGAAAACTTTGAAAAAAATGATTGGTTAGAAAGTTCGCATGCTAATTTACACGCTGCATTAACCACATTAGATGAACGTTCTCAAGAAATATTACAGGCACGTTTTCTTTCGGATGGCAAAAAAACACTGCAAGATTTAGCGGATAAATATCGCGTTTCGGCAGAACGTATCCGACAATTAGAAAAAAATGCGCTGCAAAAATTAAAAATGGCGTTAAAGACGAATTAAGTGCCAACCACGTTTATTTTTTGAGATCGCAATTTGCGACCTCAATTTGTGTTTTCAGGCCGTAGGCCCTGAGACCCATTTAGCCCAG
>AMFJ01025972.1_pt1 | contig 26382 bp, 22 predicted proteins | sample 427208 | NCBI WGS metagenome assembly AMFJ01 (sample SAMN02954298, study PRJNA114691) | groundwater metagenome | biome: aquatic; feature: subsurface aquifer; material: sediment; isolation source: subsurface aquifer sediment | place: USA: Rifle, CO | collected 2008-08 | reverse complement strand
AAATTTGCTACCGCAAATTTTCGGGGATGTAGCTCAATTGGTAGAGCGCTTGAATGGCATTCAAGAGGTAGTCGGTTCGATCCCGATCATCTCCACGAAAAATGGCTCGCGTTAGCGAGACATTTTGAGTGAGCCCCGCGATGAGCGAAGCGAATTTTGCGGGGCCAGACTCGCTCGCCATCTCGTGGCAAGCCGCAACTGTTGCACACCAACTATCACTGGCAATTTGGCAGGACATGAATTATACGCCCCATGGGGTAACGATGTGAAAAAGTACGACAAAAACGTAAAGGCCATTCAGGATATGTTAAAAAAAAATGGCGTCAAGATGTCTGCCATCGAAATTCGGGAGCTCATGAAGACCAATGGACTTTCTGCCGATGAAGACAAAATAAAATCCTATGTCCGCCAACTTCGCCGCGGCTATTGATTTCCCTATCCACAACACAGACCCTTCTCCCTCCGGGTCTATCGTGCTGGACGGCCAAACAGTGAATTTTTGCATTCGGCAAAACAAACGCCTTCGGAGAACACGACTCCTTATCTCACCAGAACTTGGCGTGATCATCGAATCAAAGAAACATATTTCCGTCAGCGCGGCACAACAACTCGTCTTGTGCAAACAAGCCTGGCTAGTCAAAAACCTCGAAATCACCAACAATCGACGCGAACGTTTTGTCGCCCTCAAAAAGCTCCCAAACAGCACCCTCGTCTTCGGACAAGAAAAGATCATCGTCATCAAAACGGGCCTGCCACAGCAATGCGTCATGGAAACAGCGACACAGATCCTGCTTGGGTTTGCCGATCACCAGATCACAACCACACGCCTCAACAAGATCCTCTCAAATTGGTTGAAAGAAAAGGCCCGGAACTATCTCCCCACCAGGCTCCGTCACCTGAACCGACAGTTCTTCCCTGTCCACAAAAGCTGTGTGCGTGACCAAAAATCTCTGTGGGGATCCTGTAACTCAAAACACCATCTCAATTTGTCCTGGCGACTGGTCATGGCCCCCGTTCATGCCAGTGACTACATTCTGGTCCACGAGTTGTGTCACACGCAACACCTCAACCACTCAAAGTCCTTCTGGGCTCTGGTGCAAACACTCTTTCCGCAATACCAAAAAGCGGAGCAATGGTTCAAGGATTACGGTTTTGTGTTGCATTCCCTGCCTGAGAGCGCATTTCTCACTGTACTCGGTAAGCAATGCGGGCTAAAGGGCGTCTCATGAAAAAACCTTCTTGGAACAAAATAAAATCGGACGAGGTTTTCAACATTTCGGGCTGGGGCTCACCCTATTTCTCGATCAACCGTCACGGTGACGTGGCTGTTCACCCACGGGGAAAAAAGAATCGCTCATTCAGCCTAAAAATATTGGTCGATCAGATTATCGAAAGAAGCATCCAAACACCTTTCCTGCTCAGATTCAATGATATCCTGCTTCACAGATTGGCCTGCATCAAGCAGGCCTTCGAAACTTCAATCTCCGAATATGATTACAAAGGAGGACACTCCATCATTTATCCCATCAAGGTCAACCAACAAAGACATGTAGTAGAACGCATTGCGGACTTTAATCAAAAAAACAACAACGGCCTGGAGGCGGGTTCAAAGCCCGAACTCCTGGCCATCATGGCGCTTTCCAGGGATCCCAAAACCCCCATTGTGTGCAACGGCTACAAAGACGAAGAATATTTTGAAATCGCCCTCATGGGCATGAAGATCGGCAAGCAGATATACCCTGTCATCGAAAAATATTCGGAATTCGAAACCTTGATCAAGGTATCAAAAAAACTCAATATCAATCCCGAATTTGGTGTCCGCATCAAGCTCTCTACGAAAGGATCGGGCCGCTGGCAAAAGTCTGGCGGGTTTCGTTCGAAGTTTGGACTCACCATCAATGAAGTCGTAAAAGGCGTCGGCGTGCTGAAAAAAGCAGGCCTGCTCGATGGCTTCAAACTATTGCATTTTCACCAAGGCTCGCAAATCACCAACATCAGCACTATCAAGAGTTCGCTCAAGGAAGCGGGGCGCGTGTACGTCGAGCTGATTAAGCTGGGTGTGCCTCTGTCCATTTTAGATGTCGGCGGCGGTTTGGGCGTTGATTACAACGGAACCGGCACGAATGATGACAGCTCCGCCAACTACACTTTGCAGGAATACGCCAATGACATCATCTTTCAGGTCAAAGAAATCTGCGATGAAGCTGGTATTGATCACCCCACCATCTTTACCGAAAGCGGACGCGCGGTCGCGGCACATCACTCGGTGCTCGTTTTTGAGGTGTTGGGGTTTTCCGGTTATGATCGCTCGGACCTTCCCACAAAAACAAAAAAAGCCTGGACCAAACCACTCAAGGAATTATTTGAAATTCGCCAAGCCCTCAAGTGGGAAAAAGACAGCACCCGCACGATGGAACATTATCACGATTCCGTCTCTAATTTTCAAGAATGTCAAAATCTGTTTGGACTCGGCTACATGAACATCGAGGAGCGGGGCCTGGCGGAGGAGTTTTATTTCAGTTCCCTCAAGCGCTGTCTGACCATTCTGGAAAAAGACGAAGAATACAAAAACGAAGTGGCCGACCTGGAAGAGACACTGTCTGACACCTACTTTGGCAACTTTAGTGTGTTCCAATCATTACCCGACCATTGGGCCATTGGCCAACAATTTCCAATCATGCCCATTCACCGTCTTAACGAAGAACCCACCTCCTCCGCCATCATCGCCGACATCACCTGCGACAGCGACGGCAAGGTGGACCGCTTTGTGGGCGAAGGTGAAGGCAAACGAACCATCAAACTCCACCCACTGGATGATAAGGAATATTATCTCGGCGCGTTTCTGGTGGGTGCGTATCAGGAAACCCTGGGCGATTTGCACAATCTTTTCGGAGACACCAATGCCGTGCATGTGAGCATCGACAATAAAGGCCGACCGCTCATTGACACAATTGTCAAAGGTGATACCGTGAGAGAAATTCTGGGTTATGTACAGTACGACGTGGAATCTCTGTTGGACAAAATGCTCAAGCAGGTGGAAAAGGCCGTACACAAAGGGCTTATCTCGTTCAAGGAGTCAGGCACGCTTTTTAAATTCTACGAAACCGCCATTGAAGGTTACACCTATCTGGAAGACTGGGTGACACGGGGTGAGTATTGAAAAACCGGTTCCCTGTTCACTAAACTAGACTTTATATAGTCTGATTTATAAAGTTTGGTTTATGATTGGGACTACAAATCGTTTTGCGGCGGTAAATGTTGGGGATCACCAGTTTTTTGCCAAAATCGTTTATGGGCAAACTATTCATGTTCATAAAATGATTGGCCTATGTGCACATTGAGGGCGAAAATAACGCTTTTTAAATTTGATTGTGTAGGTTTTTTTTACATCACTATTGACAAATATATTTACATTGCTGATAATGGATGAATCAAGAACGGGGCTCCTGATATGCTGGCAAAATTCATTCAACAACAACGCCACCTGCACAAGCTGACGCAAGGCCATCTCGCCTCGCTGCTGGGCATTTCACGCCCCACCTACATTCAAATCGAACGCGGCGAACGGGAATTGACGATCACTGAAGCGAAAAAACTGGCAAACGTTTTCGATCTTTCTTTCGAAGATTTTCTAGCTGGCAAAACTCATCAACACAAAGTGATTCTGGAACAGAGTAAAAAAGTGGATGCTCCGATGACAAAACTTCAAATCCGCATCACAGAAAAAAATCTTGGTAAGTTCAAGCAGGTTTTGTTGTACATTCTGGGAAAAGTCGGGGGCAAACCGAACGTGGGCGAAACCGTTCTCCACAAGCTGCTCTACTTCATCGATTTCGATTACTACGAAAAATATGAAGAAAATCTGATGGGAGCCACCTACATCAAAAATTATCACGGCCCCACTTCCGTTGAGCTTGGCGCGGTTCTCAAGGATATGCAGAAAAACGGAGACCTCGAGGCCGTAACCAGCAACTATTTTAAGTACGAACAAAAAAAATATCTGCCGCACAAAAAGGCAAATCTGGCCCAGCTTTCGGCGCGCGAGATTGAACACATCGACAACGTCTTGGCCAGGCTTTCGGATAAAAATGCCAAAGAGATAGAAAATTATTCCCACGACGACATCCCGTGGAAAACAGCCAAAAAAGGCGAACCACTATCATACGAGAGCGTCTTTTATCGTGATGAAAAGTATTCCGTAAGAAATTATGACGATACGCTTTAACGAGTTGCCGTCTTTTGCAAAAGAATTTCGGCGACTCGCAAAAAAATACAAATCATTGCCAGCGGATCTAGAAGAATTTAAACACATTCTCTCTTCCCTGCCTTTGGGCACCAACAAACATTTCAATGTCATCACAAAAAATGAGCAATGCGTCGTTCTGAAAGCGCGCTTTTTTTGTCGCTACCTGAAAGGTTCATCGTTGCGAATCATTTACGGGTACAAAGAAAAAACAGCCTCCATCGATTTCATCGAAATATATTTCAAGGGCGAAAAAGAAAGTGAAGACCGAAATAAGATTTGTGAATATTTAGAATCCATTTGATTTACACCGACGCCACCATCAAGCGGGCGCGCTCTGCCAAACTGAGGCTGCTCAAGCCAAAAAACCGGTAAAGACGCTTGAAATATTCCACATCACCCAGAGCATCACGATACCCATTGAGCCTCACCAAACTTCCCAGCGGCAAAGAAATAACGGGACGGAATTTGAACTCCAAATCCATTCCCTGTTCCGCATAAATCGTCTCCAATTGATTTTGAATGAAAAACAATCTTTCGACAGGTTCATTGATTGCGGGCATATCGCGCATCCCCATAATCTGGCGTACAACAACCACAAAATCTTGAGGCACAGAATCCAGTTCAAATATCTCTCGCGCGTTCTCTGTTACATAAGAAACCATTTTCTCCTGTGAATCGGGTGTTACCGCAAACAACAACCGGAAAAGATTCTTGAAAAGCCCAATCCCCTGATTGGGCCCTGTCTCTATAGCAGAATCAAAACTACGATCAAAACGAGCATAATCTGTTCTGACCAGATGTTTGGGGGTCACCAATTTTATGCCAAAATCGTTTATGGGCAAACTATTCATGTGCATAAAATGATTTGTTGACTTATATGCACATTGATATAAAATGTGCATATAATGTTTCGTGACTTTTTATGCACATTTTATGAATTTTGAAACCAGAAAAAACAAAATCATTGAATTTCTTAAGACCTATGGACGCATCACCAGCAGAGATGTCCAGGGTTTGACAGGAGGGCATCGTAACACAGCGCTTCAGGATTTGAAAAAACTTGAGGAAGCGAAGATGATCCAGGCGTTTGGTGTCGGCAAAGGCACCTATTATCAACTCGTCCAACAAATCATTTTTGAGCCTGCTGTCATCCTGAAAATCTTTGAGAAAAAACAAAAAGAAAAGCTGGAAAAATATTTCAAACAGGCCGGCCGTCGTCCGGTTTTCTTTGATAGGGTTAAAGACTTGGCCTTACAGGCGGATTTTTCTGTGCCAGACCTTTTCAATCAAAAAATCAATGTGTTTAATTCGCGTGTTAATGACACAAAAAAACTTTTATCTGCTCACGAACAAAAAAGAAAAAAACAGAAACTGGTGATCGATTTGTCCTGGGCCTCTTCGCACATAGAAGGCAACACCTATTCTCTTTTGGAAACGGAGAGCTTGATCGAACATCAAGAAACGGCTCATGGCAAAAAGTATACCGAAGCCAAAATGATTCTCAATCATAAACAGGCCATCGAGCACATCAGGAAATACAAGGGTTATAAAACATTGCACAGAAGAGGGATTTTTGAATTGCACCAGATTCTTATTGATGGTCTGGATGTTGAAACGGGTTTGAGAAAACAGTTGGTCCGCATTTCAAACAGCAGTTTCGTGTCTTGTGACAATGAATTCCAGATCACCCAGACGCTGGATGAAATCATAACGGTGATCAATGAAAGAGAATCGGTTCTGGAAAAAGCCGTGATGGCTAATCTCCTCGTGGCCTTTCTACAACCCTTTGCTGACGGGAACAAAAGAACATCGCGCATGCTGGGCAACGCCATTCTGGTGTCACACGGGTTGTTGCCCATTTCATTTTCACACACACCGAAAGACGATTACATCAAAGCCATGCTCTTTTTTTACGAAAAGCAGAATCCCCGCTACTTTATGTCCCTTTTTTTCAACGAGCTGAATCAATCGTTTGTGGAGTACATTGGTTAATAAATTTTTCTTTCAGATAGTCTTGAGATACTTTTGATAAACCCAAGAGGAATATTGGCGTGAATGTTTCTTCAGTTTTTTTGTTCAACCGGTCACAATAAAGCATTTCAGTAAAGAGAGGCAAGACACTCCTACACTCCTAATTATTATTTTTTAGGAGCTTTTTGAGGAATTCCAGATCCTGCTTATCACGTGAGTCTCCTCGCGACGTGACGGCCAGTTGCTTGAGTTGAAAAAGGTGTGTTGGGGAAGCAATCCAAAATGTCTTTGAATCTATTTTTAGTTTTATGGCTTCTTTGAGGAGCTTTGACGCTGAAATGGGAAAATCGAATAGAAGGTCAATTTTTAGGCCTGTTTTGCTATTATAAAAGAAAGCACTTGTTGGCTTATTAATTTTTAAATGATGAATTGCCTCCTGTTTAGTTTTAAAAGTCTTTATAATTTGGCCACGATCGTTGATCTGAGACGCAAGAACAAATCCTTTTTTATAAAAGGTCTTCACGAATTCATCAATCCGGTGGCGTGGATTTTTTATCACGAAATCAACATCCCTGGTCACTCGCTCAGAACCAAGAATCACAAGTGCCAAGCCACCGATCATGACAGGCCGCCAACCCTGCACAACAAGATCGTTGAGAATATCGCCAATCATTGAAGGATCAATGAGACTGATTTTGTTTTTCATAAGCAGATCTTAAAGCGTCGATGGTGTTGACATAGGCAAAGTTCAATTTAATCCGCTTGGCTGCCAGTAGCGAAAAAGCACGGGCCTGGCCACCCATCGAGGCAATTTCTTTCTTTCTTTCAGGTAACAATTTTTTTGCCCGAGCCTGACCTCCCAAACTCCCCAGTTTTTTGGCCATGCTGTTGATTTTCATGATAATATTATACTTCGCGCTAAGCATAATTTCAAGAGACTTTTTCGATAATAGGTGGGGGGCTTTTTTGTCGACAGAACCAGAATGGCCTGCCGTTACCGTAACATTGACCGATCAGGAAAAAATTATTTTCTCTGATAATCAAAAATATTCCCGCGTCCAAAGATCCAATCGGGATCCCACTTGTTTTTGATGGCCAACATCTGGCGGATGACCTTGCTGTTGTGTTGCACCACCAGTAAATTGCGCTTGATCTTGCCGAGTCCATGTTCGCCAGCTACGCCGCCATCATAATAAACAACTTGTTCGCATTGTTGCCGCACAAAATCCAGGGCCTTTTGCCTCTGTTCGGCGTCTTTGGTCAAAAAGTTCCAATGAGGGTGGCCATCACCAATGTGTCCAAAAACAATGAAAGGGATTTTGAGTTCATTGGCTTTTTTATACACGCGTGTCATCATATCGTACAGATGTTGCGGTGGCACCCACCAATCGGTCCCCACCTTCCCGCCACCTTGCTCCGTGTATTTCATGTATTCCTCATTGACCATGAGCGGAATGTAATGACGGCTTTCGTGAATGTCCTTCATCTGCTGATCGGTCTTGGCCAAAAACACACGATCAATGGCCTCTTGGTCGCCAACTTGTCGGTAGATTTGTGTCAGCAACATGTACCAAACATCCAGCTGTTCTTTAAAATCGCTTTCGTGGGCATATTCTTCTTTGACGTACAAAAAACAAGCCTCATTGTGGAGTTCCGTGGGGCACGCCGGACAGGCCTTGAAATAGTCCACCGCACCCGGCCCAATCAGCTCAAGGGCCACAGGAAGCCGTTCCTTTTTTAACAACAAGGTGGCCGCCTTGATGCATTTTTCAAAGCCCGTGAAGGGCAACAAGAGCAAAAACTCATTAGAGCGCTCTCTCTTGATGATCTTCAATTTGATTTTTTTGATCAGACCCAAGGTGCCCTCAGAGCCAATCAATTCGTCGATCTCTTCGCCCTCTAAACAATAACCAGCGGTATTTTTGAGGATCATCATGGGCACGCGCTTTGCCCGAGATAATATTTTGATCTGTCCGTCTGGACGTAGAACCTCGATCTCGATCACATACTTGCGCGTGGCACCGTATTTGAGACTTCCCTCACCAGTAGCGTTGGTCGCTACCGTAGAGCCCACAAGGGCCTCCTGGTAACTGGTGGGATCCGGTGGATAATAATAACCCGCCTCCTGAACCGCCTTTTTCAAATCTCCCAAGATGACCCCCGGTTCAGTTACCACAAAGGCCTCGCCCGTTGCAGAGTCCGTACCAATATCGAGAATCTTGTTTTTGAGTGACAGGGCAATGGCCACACCGTTGTCGGCAACGGACGCACCTGTCATGGATGTCTGTGAGCCACAAAAGGTCACGGGGATTTTATGAGCGTGACAGTGCGCAACAACTTCCGCGACCGTCTCCCAATCACCCGCGCGGTACACATAATCGGGTTTGCCACGGTACACAGAATCCTTGGAATATCTTTCGAGCATTTCCGGATCGGAATAAAAATAGTCCTCAATGTTGATCTTGATTTTCATAGGCGTCTTTCCCTATCAAAACACAAACAACCCCGACCCTCCATCAACTTCAAAAATCTGCCCCGTCGTGTAATTGGCTTGTTCACTGCATAGAAACGTGATGGTGTTGGCGATGTCTTCGGGTTTGCCAAAGCGTCGCATGGGAATTGATTTTTTCATACGCTCCAACATGTCGCCGCGAATGAAGGTCATGGCAGCTTCGGTTTCCATGATCCCCGGCGCCACAACGTTCACTGTGATGTTCTTGCGCGCTCCCTCCAAGGCCAATGATTTGGCCAATCCGATGACGCCCGCCTTGGTCGCCGAATAACTCGTTTGGCCAGAACCACCGCGCGTTCCCGCCACACTGCTCATAAAAACCACTCGTCCCCATTCGTTCTTTAACAAATGGGGCCAAACCGCACGTGTGACATTGGCAGAACCAATCAGATTGACCTGTATATCACGATCCCATTTTTCGACCGGGATGTCGGCGAAAAAGCCAACCGTGTTGAGAATGCTGGCGTTGTTGATCACAATGTGAAGACCTCCCAAGTCTGTCACAATTTTTTCTACCGTCTTGGTCACATCGTTCACAGCGGCGATATCGCACTGGTAGCCCTTGATTGCTATTCCGAGGGCAGACAATTCGCTGACTGTTGCCGAAAGATCGGCGACGTCCATCACGGCAATCTTGGCCCCGGCCTTACCCAACGCCAGAGCATCGGCCCTTCCCAACCCTTTTCCCGCCGCACCCGTAATGAGCGCCACTTTTCCTGATAAATTGATATTCATACGAGGTCTCCTTTGTGACCATTGATACCTGCGACGGACGTGTGAAGCAAGATTTTATTCAAACACGAAATAGCGAAACAGCTCTTGTGGTTTTATAAAGGAAATATCAGAAGGGTGTAATGCCCCATGAGCCACACGTTGCGGTGCCGGTGAGGATGGGGGTGCAGGCCTTTGGATACGGTCAACTTGGACCGCATGGGTCTTGTCCTGGGTGCTTTGTGCCTGATGCTGTTGCACATAGGGCGTGAGATCATACCAGGCAACCTGTTGCTGTTGCTCTTGGGCATTGGGTTGTGCTCCAATCACAAGCAGAACCAATCCACCAACCAGACCAAACATATATAATACCGCGCGTTTCATATGCCAAACCTCCTTCTCTTGGAAGCACTCCGTGTATTTTGTGTGCAAGCACAATGCCAAAACAACACAAACATATCTCGTCGGAATCAAAGCGATTTTAGGCAACCCCCCGGTGGCGACCCGGTCGATTTTTTGACGTTTTTCTCGTTTTGATGGGCATTTTTTGTCCTCCTTGATAATATCCTGTTAGCATGATAGTTTGGGCGCTCCAGTAGTTCTTTGACTCGTGGATTTCTGACTATTCGGTATTTGCTGTTTTTTATTTGTGCGTATAGAATATGAATCTTGAAGCGCAATGCCCGAATTACGAACTATGAACCTAGAACTACGAAATTTGGCAGCTGCCAAATTTTCGGGGCCGATAACGGTTTCGACGGGGATGACGCGTGTATGATCGGCAGGCCGAGTTGAAGGCACTCGTTAAACGACTTCACAAATCCAATTGCAAACGATAACTTTGCACAGGCACCTGAGCTTGCTCTGGCTGCTTGACCTGATCTCATAGTAGATCACGTTCATGTTGTGGATCGCCTCAGTCGATGGCATGGGCGTAACCAATTGGGGCTCGCTTGGTAGTTTTGTCTACTGGCTACCGGGCTAAATAAAAATGGGCTGGCCAAAAAAATCCGGTCACGGGGAAACTTTTTTGGTAAGATTCAAACTGTGGCTAAGCTTGTAGAAGGCATACACAAACATTTTCGGACGTGGGTTCGACTCCCACCGGCTCCACTTTTTGGGTTGTTTCATACGATCCAATAACATTCAAAGAAATACTAAAAACCCACGTAACAGTGGGTTTTTTATTGCTTTTCATATCCTAGGACGTCTTTTTTTATGCGTTGACATCTTAGGGCTAGTTGAGGCAACTTTGGGGGCAACTGCAAAACGCGGAAAGGAGTTGCCCCCAAAATGAACTTAAGCAACACGCAAATCAATAACGCCAAATCTTTGGATTCACCCTACCGACTTTTTGATGGAGACGGTCTATATTTGGAAGTGCGCCCCAATGGTTGCAAGTGGTGGCGGTTCAAATTCAGATTTAACGGAAAAGAAAATCGCATCTCGTTTGGTGTGTATCCCGAAATCAGTCTTAAACGCGCACGCGAAAGACGCGAAGAGGCTCGTAGGCAAATTGCCGAGGGCATCAACCCAAGCGAACATCGCAAGGCCACCAAATTCGCCAAGGCAGAAAGTGACGCCATGACGTTTGAGGTGATTGCGCGAGAATGGATTGAGCATAAATCCAAAAACAAAAAACAGTCGGGTGGATTTGTAGAACGCTACGCCAAAGATTTGCTGAGACGAATTGAATACGATCTGTTTGGCCCTTTGGGCAAAAAACCGATCACCGAAATTACAGCACCAGAAATCTTGCGTGTTTTACGAAAGGTTGAAGAGCGCGGTGCGTACGAAACCGCTCACAGGCTTTTGCAAAACTGCGGACAGATTTTTCGTTACGCCATTTCTACCAGCCGTGCCAAATACGATCCGTCACGTGATCTTAAAGACGCCCTTGTGCCTGTTTTACGCAAACACCACGCCGCCATTATTGATCCCAACGGTGTAGCGCATCTTTTAAGGGCCATTGATGGTTACAAAGGCAGCCCCATTGTTCGCGCCGCTCTTAAGCTTGCCCCACTCTTTTTTGTGAGACCTGGGGAACTCAGAAAAGCAGAATGGACAGAGATCAACCTTGATACCGCCGAGTGGAACATCCCTGCCGAGCGGATGAAGATGAAACAACCGCATCTTGTGCCGTTGTGCAGACAAGCCATTGAGGTTTTAAAAGACCTGCACACCGTTACAGGTTCGGGACAATATCTGTTCCCCAATCCACGCTGCAGACTCAAACCCATGAGCGACAACGCCATCCTCGCCGCACTGCGCGGCATGGGGTACACAACTGATGAAATGACAGGTCATGGTTTTAGAGCAATGGCCAGAACGATTATGGATGAAGTGCTTGGCATCCGTCCTGATTTTATTGAACACCAACTCGCTCACGCTGTCCATGATCCCCTTGGCCGAGCGTATAACCGCACGTCACACCTTCTTGAACGCAAAAAAATGATGCAACAATGGGGGGATTATTTGGACAATCTTAGAATGAATGTGGGTGCGGAGGTGATACCGCTGAAAAGGGAGGCGCTGTGAAAACAAACGGCAAACTACTTCCACAGCAGACCCTGCTCATTGAACTTGAGCACGTTTTAGAAACATTCACATTGGAAGAACGCAAGAGCCTATTCGAGTACTGGGAGCATCGTGACAAATCACATGTGTTAAGAAGAGACTGGTGGCACCAAAAATTCTACCGCAGAAAAGATGAAAATGAAAAAAATGATGGTTTTGTTGAACAATCTTTTGCCCTGAAGAGCATTGTTGTTACAGAAAAACCATACACCAGAGAGATGTTTTATAATTCCGACGGAAGATTTGGTTTGCCTAATAAACCGGTTGCCTACTTTTCAGACTGGCTGACCGGCACATGTGAGATGCTACCCGCCTTTCGAGACAATCCTCTTCTGACATCAGAGGAGTTGGAATTATACATGTCACGCAAACTTGACCCTGATCCCACGGGGGGAAAGCTATGTGGTTATCCACGTGTATTCTTCTTACATCCTGATGTTGTGATACTAAATTTATCCAGGCCGACAGCTTCTTTTTTTAGTATTTTGCAAAACAAATCCAGAGATCTGTTTGGCTTTGTTGTCAGCAGTATAATGAGTAGAGACAAATCGTGTTATCTATTAACCCAGGTTATTTCTTCTTTTGCCCACAAGTTCGGATTTCATGGGGCATTATATCGCTCGGTTCGCATTCCTCGTGATTGGCACTTTACCGGTGGTGAAAATTTGGTTTTGTTTTGTGACCAAATCAATGGTGTGCCCATTGTAGAAAGAAGGATGGATAGGATTGAACGTAACAAAACTCACAACTTGAAAAACAATCAATGAATCAAAAGGAGTCTCATGGCTAAGGGTGGTCACAGGGAAGGTGCGGGGAGAAAAAAGGGAAGCGCAAACCTTCTTACTCAAAAACTTCGCGAACAGATCAACGCGCCCAGGCTGATTCGGTTGTTACAAGAAATTGCCGATGGCACGGTTGAAGGTGGTGCGTCTGTGGCCGAGAGAAAAGACGCGGCCATCGCCCTGCTACGCAAGGTATTGCCAGATTGCCGAACGGAAGATGTTGGGGCATCAACTGCCCCCACGACGGTTGTTATTCACAGCAATGTGCCGATGGGGTTTAGTAGGAATAAAGAGAATTTTGATCTAATAAAGCATCAGTAACCAGTTAAAATTATTCATTTTTTGATTAATATTCATCTAAAACCCATCTAAATTCATCTAATTTGAACGGGTGATCCGCCACCGTCCTTTAAGTGATGATCCGTCATAAAATATCTTTCCGTTCTTTTTTAGTTCCTGAAGTATGTTGGAAATATCTTGAGGCAGATATTCAGAGAAGCCACTGATCAGGTCTTCGCGCCTAGACGGTTTCCCGGCTCGTATATGATTCAGTACCAATTCTTTGATCTGGTCGCGAGTCAGGCCTTTTAATCTTGTATGTTTTCCACTTTGACCAATTGTTTCGTAATAGCGGTGGGAAAGAATGTATTTGGTACCACTCGTTTTACCAACAGCTTCAATAATACCCGCTTTAAGAAATTTTTTCTTTAAGTCGGCATTAACCATGGATTCCCCGCGTCTAACACGCTCCAATTCCAAAATTTCGTGAACATCCAAAAGAATTTGATTTTCGCGTGCGACCTTTTCCAAAAACAAAACAAACGACTTGTCCTGCACCTGTGCTGGAATTTTAATGACAACCGAATAATGGTCACTACTCGACAAATCAGGAAGCCCTTTGCCATCACGAATACAGTGCGCAAAAATATCGTCCATTCCCTGGCCGGATCGTTCGACGAGCCCCACCTTTTCAAGCGTTTCGGCAAGTCGTCGGTTACGCCAACTCTTTTGATCAATCACATTTTCGGGTGTAATGCCCGGCAAAAACCCACCGGGGCTTTCAATCGTAATGGACTTAGAATTGGCAAGAATGAATATCGAGCGACCACGGATTGAATAATCGCGGTGCGTGATGGCGTTTAACCAAGCCTCGCGAACTGATTTTTCATCAAACGCCATGATCTCTTTTTGAAAAAGCCCGTCTTGATACGGAATACGAAAGTTACGGGCATTAATAATCTGCCAAACGACATCATGAATTTTAAAATAGGGCTCGCGCCAACATTCGCGAAAGTCGTGGTGCGTCTGTTCCGCTGTGCTACGCCACTCAAAGATGATCTCTGAGTCAGCCAACAGTCTGTCCAAAAATGATTTTTTACCCAAGAGAATCAGGCAGGCGTAATTCAGCCGGTTGTTTTCTATGAGATTGAGGGCATCCAAAATTTTGTGGGTGCTGTAGTTGAGAATTTCTGGACGTTTCTTTTTGTCGGCCCAAATACTTTTTAAGTTCTTAAGCGCATCGGGATCAAGATCATCAGTGGTCATGCCCTCAACAATAGTGGCCGAAAAATCGGGCTGTACCTCATTAAGAATTTGACGTGTTTTATGGTCATCCATTTCAACAAGCGATTCACCGACTCTCATGGGATAGGTGTAATCGCCTGTTGATCGAACGCGCTGTCCTTTGTGTCTGGCGGGGATATGAAAGACGAGCACGCGCCCGTCTGAATGATTTAGTTCTTCAACATCGATTCTGATTTTAAGCTTTTGCAACAGTTCGTGTGGGAGTTTGTTATAAGTTCCAGAAAAGGCATTTGTGCCAACGACAACCCGACCATCGGTCACTCCCAATATCAGTTTGCCACCACCTTCGTTGGCTAGGGCTGCGCAATAATCGGGCAAATCCTTGTCTTTGCTAAAGCTGTTTTTTGCCGTCTTGAATTCAAGATTCAAGCCTTCTGGTTGTTTCAGCCAATGGGTGAATTGTTCGAGAGTGGTTTTCATTGGGTTGAACCCTCCAGCATTTTGATGGCATCCTCAGCATGGCCATAAGAACCCATGAATACCTTGTGTCTGTCTTTTGTGGTGTTGAAGAGGGTGGATTTGAGGGGGGGGGCGTTTTTTTGAGTCCTCGGCTTCTTGTTTTGTTTTGGTTTCATAATCTATCATTTCGAAAGATTGCAGAGTCACCACAATTCATCTGCAACGATTCCTGTAATGTCGGAAATAATTCTCTTTAATTCTTGAACTTTTGTATTTGTACTATCTTCAAGATACGTACTGAGGTCGTTTTGGCAAAAATTGATAACATGGAAGAGTCCCTTTTGAATGCCAAGATAAATTTCTAAATCACCTTCTTTTAAGACATAAGTTCCATTCGGATATTCCTCTTCAATTTTGGCAACAACATCAGTATGGTTTGCTAAAAATTGGGAAGCAAGTTGCACAGTATTTATTTTGGTAGCAGTTTCGGTTGGATAATACTTCCAAGCAGAGTCAAGGTCGGTTATAAAAAATGTTTTCAAACCAAACGGCTCAAATAAACTTCTCCATTTTGAATCGTTATTTTTGTCATTGATATCCAGAATTGTAATATCTTGAACTAACCCTTTTTTGATATTCATTTCTATCTCACCAAGTAAAGCGCGAAAAAAATATCGGTCAGAATCACCTTCAACGAGCAATATTTTGCTCCCAAAAAATGCGTGGGTAGATCGCTTGTTGTCCAGAATTTTTACGAGCCATTTTTGATCAGTGGTAATGTTAGGCCTATTGATTTTTGTGTAACCATTGTTATCAAGAGAAAGGCGTACCACATTACTAATAGTTGCAGAATTTATAAGAGATTCCGAATGGGTTACAAGAATATACTGGCAACCTTGTTCGATATTTAGTTTTTCTATGACACGGAGATATTCGCTCTGAAATTGATAGTGTAAATGGATTTCTGGCTCATCAATGATAACAAGGCCACCTTTCAAATCGCCTCGTCCATACGCCTCGAAAACTAAATGTGTTATGGCTTTTTGTCCTGCGCTTAGAGAGTTTATATTTGAAACGATTCTATTTCTTTTCGTATCAACAAATGAAAAAGTGAAGTTCCACTGGGAATAATCAAGGAGTTTAATTTCAACTTTGAGATTAACAATATTGAGCTTGTCATTAATGTTTTTTATAAAATCTAGATCGTTGGCTGCGGTTTCGCATTCTTTTTGATCTCTTTTGGTTCTTATCAAGTCAAAGCACGTTCCTGCCATTCTCAATCTAACCAAACTAAAAATTGATGGCTCGCTATTTTCGGCCGAGTTCATGCTCCTAGAGTATTCCGCCAATCTGATTTCTGAAATTTGTTTTGGGGCTGTATTCCCACCACCAAGAGAAACATGAGCAGCGTAGGAGTTGTAATTTCTATATCCGCCAATCAATGCAAATGATTCGGCTAAATTGTTTATTGGCGTGCCTGGATTTTCTTCGTTATATATTTCTATTATCTCTTTATACAAGTTGTATGCGCTTAAATATGTATAGCCAATGTCTTGGTTGGTTTGGATAGCATAAGTTTTATTCACGCTGTCTAAAGTGATATCAAGTTGATATTCTCCCTGAGGTGTGCCGTCAGCAAACATTTGTTCTGCAGAATAAAGGCCGATTATTGGTGCGAGCTTATCCTTATTGTTCTTGAGGTGTTGGATATTCGCTCGGTCAATATCATCCAATTCCACTACAACTCGAATTTTTTGTTCCCTGTCCTCAAAATCGTAATTTCTATCAAGACGAAAGTCCCGGTAATATTGAACATTCGTTATTTTCGATAAAATGTTCCTTTTGTCATTAACATTAATCGTTGTCCTTTTTGTGTATAAATCCGCATTTCTGTTGTACGGAACAAAAACAACTCTCCTAAAAATAAAATTGATCACTTCTAACACTGTTGATTTGCCAGAGCCATTTTGACCAATCAGAATGCTTAAATTTTCATCAAAGGTGATTTTTTGCGCATGCGCAATGTTAGCAACATAGGCGAAGCTAAGCACATTTGAAATTTGGAGAGCTTTGATTTTCATAAGCTTCTCTCCACAATTTTGATTTTATGTTCGGTGGGACCGTAGAGCTTGTCACCCGAATCATGTCGTTTCTTATGCTCCCCGTAATATTCGGTAAGTTTTGTGCATATACGGTTTTTCAGATCAGGAAATTCATTAAAGGGATAATATGTCACTGTGTTTTTTACTGACTCAAGAAAGGATTTTAATTCGCTGGTCTGCTGTGATTGGGCATCTGTAAACAAAAACCGGTGTTTGCTATGCGCAGCATTGAACTCTTTTTTAACCGCGGGTCTTATTTCATTACGAAACATTCCAATGTAAACGTCACAGTTCTTCACAGCTTCCAAATAAAGTTCTTCCGGGGGCTCTGGGGCTGGGCTGGCATCTGATTCGAATACAAACACATGATAGAGTCGTCCAATCACTGGATCAGTTTCTATGAGAAATTTTAGAAGTTTTCGTTCATGCAAAAACTCATCCTGTGCAGAACTCAAAAAAACCTTGAGTTTATCATTGAGCTTAAGGCCCATCTCTTCCCATAATATGTGACAGTTTAATTTTGTTTTGCTTATTTCTATCTCAATTTGATGTGCTTGTTGATCCTTTATTCTGCCGGCTGTCATTGTGTCACCACGCATCAAATCATCAATGACCTGAAATAGATGATCCTTGTTATGAAAAGAAAACAACTCCTGCTCAACCATCGTCCTAAAATCACCACTTGGCAGTACATTGTACTCCACACAAAGGCGCCTTACCTCGCCAATGCAATCATCGACAATTCTTCTTCTTGTGGCCATAAATAATTCAATCTGATTATGATGCCTCATGCCGGAATTTAATGTACCCCTTGCGTTATGCCCATTATCTATTTTTATTTTGTCCTTTCGTGACTCATCAAGGTGAGCTTCAGAAATTCTTGTTTTATGATTTTGCCACAAATCAAAAATGCGTTTTTCAAATGGATTAAGTTGATTGTTCATTTCCCCACCCCCTCCACAATTTTGATTTCGTCATCAGTGAGGCCGTAGAGGGAATAGACAAGCTGGTCGATTTTCTTTTCGTATTCTTTGACTTGAACCTGTTTTTGCGGATTTTTTAAGTAGTCATCGGATTTGGTGATCTCTAATATTTTATCAACAATTTCGATGAGGGGTTTTTGATTTGATTCTGAAACCGTTACAAGCGGCAAATTTATTAATGGCTCTTTATCAATCTGAAAATTATTTCCCTGCATTTTGCCTTTGTGGCGCAACCAAAATACAACTAACTTTGAATTTAACAAGGCAACCAAATATTTAAGACTCATTCTTTCCGTTTTGATTACATAAAATGTTGCGGAAACGTAACTGTCAAAATCAACATAACTAAAAGTTGGCTCTTCACACTTTCTTGCAACAATAATTTTTTCTCCGATAAAGTATCTCTCATCTCTGGATCTGTGCAACCCGTATGGTTTATTGTCAGAAGTGATTACTTTTGAAAATTGATCGAGATGTTTTTTGATATTGGGATAGCCTTCAATCTTTTTTACGTTTTTAAAACTTGAGTCGGTATAAATCACCCATTCTTTATTATTTGGATTCCCATACCAGCGAAATAATTCTTTGGTCGTATAAGATGGTTTAATTAGGCCACGCTCATTTTCTGTAAAAGGTATTCTCTCTCTTTCAGAATTGCTAAGTACAAATATGCCATCTCCAATACTGTAATTACCACCCAACTTTGTCTGGCTTGCTTTGTTAACATAATCTTGAGGATATACGATGCCTTGCTTAACCTCTGTATCACAATCCAACTGAATATTTTGTTTGGAACATATTTTTTCTAAAACTGGGCTGACAGCTGAATTGCTAAAAGTGAGGGGTTTATTCACCATCTCTGTTCTGATTATATTTGGTTCTAAGTATTCTGTTTTATTATTTTGGCATTTGCCCAAAACAGCTAGAACATCCTCGAACTGCAATTCCTGCTCAATGAGCCTGCGGAAATCAAAATTATAGTTTTCATTGCTAGCGTCTTTTTGAAAAATCATCACCATAGTTTGAATGCCTGCACATTCAAATATTTTGTAGTCTCCAAAATCAACTAAATGCAAAATCTGGGTGTCACTCATTATCTTGTTCCTGAGCACAGAGGCACCATAGCTCGTCACCCAGTTGTTTTGAGCAATAAAAGACAAAATGCCAGTGTTGTTTCTGAGAAGATCAATGCTCTTACATGCAAAGAAATACCACAGGTCCATTTTCCCCTGATAATAGGGGGACTTTCTAAGCCCATCGAAAGCCGATTTTTGGGTATATTCTTTAATATACGGCGGATTCGCGATTACGATATCGAACCCGCCATTCTCAAACACCTCAGCAAAGTGAAATTTCCAAAGAAAAAATGGTTTTGTTTTTGATTTCTTGAATTGCTCTAGTTTCTTGAGTTCTGAAGTTTTGTTTTGTTCCTGAAGCGTGGCTTCAATAAGGCACCATTCCATCTTATCGATTTGATTTCTCAGTTTCTTTTTATTCTCTTTTTCATTCGTTTCAAAATACTCTTTATGCAACCGTTTTAATTCGTCACTCAAAGATTGAGCCCCTAACTGTTCGTATAAGTTAAGCTCTCTTTGCTGCTTTGTCTTTTCAAAGCCTTTTAACTCGGTAGCTAAAGCCATTTTTCTCGCATCCAATGCTTTTCTACAATTTTCCAATACTAGTAAATCGGCAGGTTTTTCTAAGTTATTCTTCCTCATCCAATTCGGATTTCTCTGATAATACTTTAGCCGCTCACTATCATTTTCCTGCAATTGCAGATCAATTTTACTAATTTGAGCAACAATGTCTTGTTTTGATGTTTGAGAAAGATATTTTTCATCAAATAGTTTTACACCTTCATACTCCTCCAACAGACTATTGCCCTGCATGATTTTGAAATCCAAATTCGGTAAAGGCTGAATATCGTCTTTGTCCTCGTCAACCAATAGAGAAATAAAGAAACGTAACTTTGCTATTTCTACGGCAATTTGTTGAACGTCCACGCCGTAAATGCACCTTTGAATTAAATACAGCTTCCTCCAATAATCAGGTTTCTTTGTCTGAAAATATTCTTTTATCTCTTTTATTGTCTTGGCTTTAAGGTTTTGGTCGGGGATCGCATCTGCAGATTTTAGCTGGGCTTGTTCCCAGAGTTTATTGTCGCGATCTACTTTATTAAGAATGAAAACCAGTTTGTTGAGCACCCCCATGGGGAAGGCACCAGACCCAACCGCAGGATCAACAATTTTGACACTTTCAACCAGCTCTACCAACTTCTTTTTTTCCTGATCATTAAAAAGATTTTCTTGGCTCTCGACAGAGAATAATACGCCCAATTTTTCATCCAGATTTTCTATGCCCTCAAGGTGTGTTTTGAAATAGACTTTGAGCGATTCGCTCACCATGTAATCAACAATCTCCCTTCGCGTGTAATAACTACCTGTGGCCTTGCGAGCCGTGGTGGAGGTTTCGGGATTAAAGCTAGCCAGAAGGTTTTCAAAAACTCTACCCAAAAGTTCAGGGTCCAGGGCAACCTCGGCATCGTCTGGTGAGTTTTCGTCAATTGTGAAGTTAAACGAAGACAGAATATTTAGCAGTCCGCTGACCAGATATTTTTTGTTTTTAGTGTCAAAATCTTTATTGAGATCAACCTTTTTCTCTTGGCTGAAAAACAGTTCATTGGGAACAACTGGCTGATTTTTTTTTGTTCTAGAAAATCCGTCTATGATAATTCCATTGGGCCTATCATCCAAACACTCAAAGAGACCGCCGTTCAAAAATGGAATGCTCTCAAAATATTTTTTCAAATCTTCCGGACTTTTAAAAAGCTCCTGATAACGAAAGACGTATTGATTACCAAAATCGGAATTGTATCCTTTGTGTCCTCTCGCCTCGCTACCAAAGTCCCGTTCTTCTTTTTTGGTGCTCAGCGTCGCAAAAAACAAATTCTGAAGAATGCCCGTGTAATAAGTGGTAGCTTCATCATCTAAACTCTTGAGAATTGAATCGATGCTCTTTTTTTCAAACAATTCTCTTGGGACCAGACCTCGCTCTCGCATAAACCAGATAAAAATCATTCTGGTAATCAGTCTGATAACGGCAATGTTTTTGCCGTTATCCTCTGCTATCGCATCTTTGGGAAATTGGGTTGTTTTTACAGCCCAAAAATACCAATAAGAAATGCGCTCGTAGAATTCTTTGGTAACCTTATCTACCGAGAAAGCATCTTTAATTTTTTCTAAACTGGAAAAATCACCGTCGCCGATTCGTTGTTTAAATGTTTTATTCGTAACTTGCAGTTCAGAACTGACAAAATAAGTAAATCGGCGGAAATTATTCCACTGCCGACGGGTGCCGATTGATTCTGGATAGACGAGAGAAAAACGAAAGTTTCCACTTGGATCGTGGAAAACAAAAATACCTGCCGAAAACATCTGGTTTTCTGCCGACCTCAAGATGCTTTTAGCTTTTTCATACTGAGCCTTTTTGCCCAAACGCTCAGAAAGCTCTTTTTTAACCTTAAAGGAGCATACGATTAGACTGTCACCATCAGAAAAATTGATTTCACCAAGTTTCGTTCCATTTCCAAAGTCAGGGTCATCAAAGTGAGTATAATTCTCTCCGCCAGGCTTATATTGGCGGGTTTTTACTCGAAAATATTTGTTCAGCGTTTCAACAGAAAAATGTTCAATGAGGGCTTCTAAAATTTGTCTGGTTTCACTCATAGTTTCTTGTTTTCAATAGCAATGATGATTTCCCTTTTTTGATCTTTTAGCCGACTATTTTCTTTGACTAAATATTCTTCACCAAGTTCGTCTTTTAATTCCAAAAGATCTTTGACGAAAGCTTCTCTAATATTGGCAATTCGACGCAAGGTATAATCTGCCAAAGTGCCGTAGCTGAGAATGTCTTCTTTCAGCGTGCGCAGAAACTTTTTACAGGGCATCAGATTCTCGCTGGCGCTTTTGATCAGAAAGTTGAGATTGTTCAGCGCCTTCATCTCCAAGCTTTGCTCACTTGTTGGGCCTAAACGATAATTTCTGAAGTCCTGAATTGCCTGATAGGCCTGCCAAAATTGGTCGGTGTTCCATTGCAACGGTTTTTCATCCGGCAAACAAGCGATTTTTTCAAACACGTCTTCAAAAACAGTTTGATAGGATTCAACCTTTTCTGCGTCAGTGCGGGCTCCACTTACATACAGCCGCCCCTTTTTAAAAAACACCAAGAGTTCGTTTTCGTTGTACCCCTTCGAGGATTTAATGCGTGGCGGGTAATTATTAAGATTTTCTATCAATTCGGGATGTTCTTTTTTAATTCTCAAAAACTCCTTCAAAACCTTAGTATAAAAACCTTCCTCCTCTTGATCGTCCGGATTTTGCTGAATACGCTTAAATAGACCTGCAGGGGTAGGTTCCTCTTCTATGTCAAAAATTTTGCAGTCTTCACCAAGTGCGTTGTGAATCAGGAACATCTTGTTGGCCGCGATCTCACGCGACTTAACAAGTTCCGCACCCTGCTCCGTGGGGAAAAAGTTAACAATGTATAACTCCTCAAAAACCTTCTTGCTGATACGATTGATTCGCCCCAGTCGCTGGATCACGCGCACGGGATTCCAAGGAATATCGTAGTTGATGACCATTCCAGCCCGATTAAGGTTGAATCCTTCGGAAATCTTGTCTGAAGAAAGAAGAAGCTCAAAGTCATTCTCCTGCTCCGGATAAGAAGCATCGAAGTTTTTATTTATTTTAACAATTTTTGAAGCAGGCAAATCCCCTGCGACAACTAGCATTTTACCGCCATAATGTTTTGAGAGTTTTTTTTCTAAATAGAGCACTGTATCAACGTATTCTGTAAAAATAATAATTTTCCGTTTGGGGGCCCCCTTTTTCGACGGCTTGGAAAATTCATCCTCAAGGTGGTCTATTAGACAGGCTGCTTTTGGATCATGCTTTATCAAAGCTAATTTTGAAAGCTTGCATAATACTTCATCAAATAATTTTAAATCCAACTCTATTGCTTCAATAAACCCTGCTCTATTTTTGAATTCCTTGAGTTTATAGCGCTTGTGGCTTTTAGGGTATTCACCTCGACTAATTTTTTTCTCATACTCAAGCAGATATTTTTCAATCTCATCATCGCCCAATTCGTAAATTTTGTCCAAAAGAGCCCGATCCAGTATATATTCATCGGTTTTCTTGATAAATTGATAACTGTTTTCGGTAATTATTTTAAAATTCTTGATGCTTTGCTCAAAAGAGCCAAACGAACTTTCAAAACGCTTAACGAGCAAGCGGCGCATAAAATCAAACAAATTTCGTTGTTGAATAAACTGACGATTGTCTTCCTCATTCCTTTTTTCATGGGGATCTCTTTCATATTCAAACGGCCGGTAGATAGCTCCTTTGAAACGTCCACCATTTTCGGGGTCTCCAAAATAGTTTTCAATAATTTCTGAGTAAAATTCTGACTGTTCTTTGTTTAATTCAAAGAACCATTCTTTTGGGCCTGCAACTTTTGATAATTCTTTGACCTCGTTTTTATAAAATGGATTGTTTTGCAAATCCAAACGATTGCGCCTGATCGTCACCGGTTCAATGACATTCCTGATTTGCCTGGCTAGGTAATGCGCTCTTCCTGTGATTTTTTTGAGATCAACAGTTCCATCCCCAAATAAGGTCTTATAGTAATTTTGTGCTTTAGTTCTTTTGTTCACATCTGAAGAATTCCAATATTTTTTAATATAACCAAGTCGGTCAAAAACACCCTTAAAGCCTTTGAATTGGTCAACGAGATTGCTTTCCAATGTGATCGATGATTTTTTGGGGGTAATGAACAACTTAAGAAGCGAAAGAATGTCACCTGGTCGATTGTTAAATGGTGTTGCAGTCAATAGAATGACCTGTTTATTGCGGCAAATATTTTTGAGGATTTCATAATCTTGAGTGTCTTGATTTCTAAAACGATGGGCTTCATCAACAATCACAACCTCGATTTCTTTTGTTTTGTTAACATACTCTAGAGTGCTTTCCAGATCACCAAGGGACCGAACCTCCCAATTTTGAAGCCCGAATTCTTCGGTATATTTATTCCAACCTGAGTTCTTATTTCTGTCTCCAACAAGTCCGGGTGGACAGATAATGACGCCTCGCGTTTTGAGCTGTTTTGCAATGGCACAAGCAATGATGGTCTTACCGAGTCCCACAACATCAGCCACAATGACGCCATGATTGTTTTCTATAATAGACAGTGCCTGCCTGACCGCATCGAGTTGATATTGGTAGGGTATATAGCCATTTTCTTCCAATGTTTGAATCAAAGATGTGCCAATCTCTTTTTGTTCAAATGAATCTAAGTAAGTTTTTAGGACCAGACAAAACGCCTCAAAGGGAGTTACGTCTTTCACAAGAGTTTCTTTTTCTATAACCTCAACCAGTTTCTTCTTAACCTCCTCAATTTCAGTGATTTTTACAGCTGGTTCGTTCCAGAGATCCTCGAAATATTTTTCAGCATCTGCAAAACCATAATCACCAATCTCCACATTGAATTCATTTTGAGTAGAGAGACCCGCTTTTGTTAGATTACTACTGCCCGTAATAAATAAATTTTTCCTGCCTACTTGGCTTTGCTCCAGTTTAAAAAGATAGAGCTTGGCGTGATTAGGTTGACATGTTTTACGAATGATTAGCTTGTCTTTTTGAATCAACTCAATAAAAAATCTGACCTGTTCGTAAAATTCTTTATTGTCAAAGTTGGCAGTGTTGAATGATTTTCTTATTGACTCAAAAAACTTGTATGTCTTTTCTTCATCCGACAGTTCATCTCTTTCAGAGGTCTCAATAAGTTCGAAGTTAAAACGATCAACATTTAATCCAACCAAGACTTTTATTATGGTTGAGGGATTAGACTTCAGTCCTTCATAAAGCTCTCTAATTCCAGAGAAATAAAAAAAACCAACAAGAAACTTCAGTTCCTCGCTTTTCTCAATCAACTCAATCAGACGCTTTTTTAAATCACCAGTTCCGTTATTTGTAATGAAATTTGTCATTTAAGAAACCCCTTAACCAGTATTATTCCAGATTCTCTGGATCGTCGACCATCAGTACGGCTTTTTGTTCTGGTGTTTGCATGCTGCTATTTCTCAAATAAAACTTTAACCGTAATCAAGTTACAAAAGTTACAAACCTTAGTTCTTTATTTAATTGTTTTAGGGAAAATTTGTCCCATTATACTTAAATACTTACTGTCCTTTTCGGCTGCTTCTTGTAATTTTTGATCAAGCTTTGCGTATAGCGGCAAAATTGTCACAATCTTATGCACAAATTTTAAATCTGTTTTTTTGAATGATAAAAGTTCCAACCCATATTTTAATTTCATTAGCATAACTTCATTATTATGTTCCTGATATTTTCCTGCATGAAGCTCGCCGGCCTTTGTTGCAATGAATACTAGGTCCTGATGATTAATTTTTTGAGTAGAAGAAAGAATAATGATCGAACCAAAATTTACGAAAGGATCAAGTCCTGCGTTGAAAAAATGAACTGCATAAAATGAATCTTTATCATTTAATAAGGGGATTCTGGGGAACACCCTATACTTGGAGCCTAAAATATTATTTTCCCATTCTTCTAAGGTCAGGTCGTGTATTTCTTTTCTATTAATCGCAAAAGGGATTTGATCGTCATAATTTTGCCAATTGATAATTCTTTCTAGTGGCAACCCATTCCACAATTCATAAGAAACATTAGAAAGGAGATCATTATCAACATTTAGATATTTGAGCAGAACATCGCACTCCTGATCCATTTCAAAATACTCACCACTTTCTATTTTTTGAAGCTGCTCGATTGCTATGTTGGTACGCTTAGACATCTCCTGCAAACTGATATTTTTCTTTTGCCTGATAATACTAATTTTTTCACCCCATAATGGATCAAGCCTGCTTATGTCTGGCGTTTCAGATTTGTCCTGAAATTTTATTGATATAAGATCGTGTATGTGAACGTCTAAGGCGATTGATATGGCTACAAGTTTTTCAATACCGATATTAACAACTTTTCCCAGCTCAATTCGATTCATGTAATCATTACTTAAACCCGCCCTCTTTGCGAGTTCACTTTGAGATATTTCCTTTGAAAGCCTTATTTTTTTTATTCTTTCGCCTATGTTTAGCATTGTAAGTCTATAAAATTATAATTTGAATCAAATCAAACGAATAATAAGATTATTTTCTTGACTAAATATATAAAAGTATATTTTATAAACATCAGTGAATTTAATAAATATATATTCTTATGTTTATTTTCTTATTTGTTTTGGAGAACCTGTATATATTCTTGTGTTATTGCTTGGTAGATGCCCCCATAACTGTCCCCATTACTGTCAGTTTTTGGAACGACAAGGAGACAGTCAATCCCCCTCTCACCCCCACCCACCAATGCTTTCCCTTTTTTGTTGGCACAAAAAAATCCTGACCACCCCAACTCTCCGTAGTCGGTTAGGGTGGTCAGGATTACGG
>AMFJ01007530.1_pt1 | contig 26436 bp, 20 predicted proteins | sample 427208 | NCBI WGS metagenome assembly AMFJ01 (sample SAMN02954298, study PRJNA114691) | groundwater metagenome | biome: aquatic; feature: subsurface aquifer; material: sediment; isolation source: subsurface aquifer sediment | place: USA: Rifle, CO | collected 2008-08 | reverse complement strand
TGACTATTTTTAATTACTGTTATTGAAAATTAATCTCTGTTTCTGCCAAAAAGAACCCATATCCAGTAGAGTAATTCCATTAATGCATACAACGCCACTGCAACATATGTAAGGGCTGCTGCGTTTAAGACTTTTCTTGCTCCACCTATCTCATTTTGAGCAAGATATCCGCCACCTGCAAGAGCCTGCATTGCTCTATGGCTGGCATTTAATTCTACAGGAAGTGTTACAAAGTGAAATACCACTACAGCTCCATAAAGCGCAATTCCTGCTATAGCAATCAGATCAGTAAAACCACCCATTCCCATAAAATATCTTAAACCAAGTCCTGCCATTAATAGTATTGGACCAAGCATTTGACCTGTTTGAACAGCAGGGAATATTCCTGCTCTTAATTTCATAGGTAAATAACCACGATTGTCCTGTATGGCATGCCCGACTTCGTGAGCGGCTATACCAAGAGCGGCAACGGAGTTACCATGATATATTTCTTCAGATAATCTGATAACTTTTTTTGTAGGGTCATAATGATCGCTCAATGTACCGCTGGTTGGTTCAATACTTACATCATTCACACCAGCTTCAGTTAAAATACTCTTAGCAACCTGCGCACCGGTTAAACCTTTTTTAGCAAGTACTTTAGAGAATTTCGCAAATGTGCCTTTAACAAGCATCTGTGGAAAAAACACCAACGCCATGCCAACTATTGCTATTAACATATATGCCGGATCGAAAAACATGTTTTTTATTCCTCCTAGGTTTTTATTACTTATTTATTGAGTTTTTCTTTTCGGTGGGCTGCCAAGTAGGGACATATCCGTACAACTCACAAGCTCGTTGACGACTATAGTCAAACCCACCCTACATCTCAGAATGACGGGAAGTCATCAACTAAATCTATCGCCTTTTTGGACTCTGGCTCCATTATACCAGCAGGATGCATCTATAACTTTTTTTCCTGCCGGTTGGAGTTTTTTAATAATTATTGCGCCATCTCCAGTAATAACTTTTATTCCACTATCAATTATACCAACTATTAGACCAAAATTTTCAGTATTAACTTTTTCTTTATTATCTTTCTCAAGTTCAGTTTCAATTATTTTTATCATACATTCTTTGAAGTTTGTAGTAGTAGCAGGCCAGGGTTTCATGCCTCTTACTTTATTATGTATAATTTCAGCACTTTCATCCCAGTTAATTTTTCCATCTTCTTTATTTAATTTTGAAGCATAAGTTGCTTCTGCATCATTTTGAGGGATTGGAGTTACTGTACCATTATCAAGTCTTATCATACTTTCATAAAGCATTTGCGGCCCTATATGAGCCATAATATCTGATAATTCACAGGCATCCATATTTTCAGGGATTTCTATTTCTTTTTTAAGAAGCATTGGCCCTGTATCAACGCCGACATCAGACATCATTGTAGTGATTCCCGTTACTTTATCGCCGTTAATTATTGCCCATTGTATCGGGTTTGCCCCTCTATATTTAGGCAAAAGAGACGAATGCAGATTGATGGTGCCTAATCTTGGAATATCAAGCAATTCTTTGCTTAAAATCTGACCGAATGCGACCATAATAAAAGCATCTGGTTTCAATTGTCTTAGGCGATTAATTAATTCTTCATCTTTTCTTATAAGTCTTGGTTGAAATACAGGTATTGCATTAGTTTCAGCCATAATTTTTACAGGCGGCGGTATGACTTTATGCCCTCTACCCGCTGGTCTGTCAGGCTGAGTAATTACTGCTAAAACTTCTACATCATCTCTTTTAATAAAATATTCCAAAGAAGGAACAGCAATTTCAGGCGTCCCTAAATACACTATTTTCATAGGAAAGTTCCTTATTAATCCTTAACTTTAGCCATAGCACATTTTTGAATAAGCTCTTCCAGTTCTTTTTCATCCAGAAGATACTCAGGATCAACAGGAGGAAGCCCGTGCTTTGCTAATTCTTCATTGGCTTCAAATCTGTTTGTGGAATGATCAATAAACAGAATTCCGTCAAGGTGATCCATTTCATGCTGAATGGCTCTTGCAAGCAGTGAACCATCTTTTGCTTCAATAGTAAATGGCCTGCCTTTATCATCTTTAGCTCTTATTACTACATCGGTATATCGTCTTACATTAGTATAAGCTTCAGGAAAACTAAGACAACCTTCATAGCTAATTATAGCTCCTGACTTTTTAATGATTTTGGGATTTACGAATACTATAGGATTTAAAGGCTCATCACCGGTGGAAGTATCTATCACAAAGACTCTATAACTTTCTCCAAGCTGAGGTGCAGCAAGGCCAACACCATTTTGAGAGTACATAGTATCCATTAAATCATCAATTAATTTCTGGATTTTAGAAGATATTTTGTGAACTTCCTTTGTAGGTGCTCTTAAAATTTTATCGCCGTATTGAATTATTTTACGTATTGCCATAATATTAACCGTTTTTTTATCTATTTTCCAGTATTATGATACCATAAATAGTATCATTTTTAAAATTTCGTTTAGGGTTTCGGATCGGGTAACTGAGCAAGTATGAAAGAATCAATAGCTAGAATAAACAGTCAAAAAATCAGTGAAGTTGTGAGCAATTTATGCAAGCAGGCAAATATTTGTATATCTAAAGACGTATATAATGCTCTTTTTGATTCATATTTAAAGGAAAAATCCCCAAAAGCAAAATATAGTCTATGGCAAATTCTTGAGAATCTTAAACTTGCTACTACTATTGAACGTCCTATATGTCAGGATACAGGGATTGTTGTGGTTTTTCTGGAAATTGGACAAAATATTCTTATTGAAGGGGATAGCATTGAAGATGCAATAAATTTAGGTGTTCAACAGGCATATGAAGAAAATTTCTTCAGGAAATCTATAGTAAATGATCCTGTATTTGAAAGAATTAACACCAATACAAACACCCCGGCAATTATATATCCCACTTTTACAACAGGAAACTCCATAAAAATAACAGTCTCAATAAAAGGCTGCGGTTGCGAAAATATGAGTGCGGTTCAAATGCTCAAACCTTCAGCCGGACCAGAAGGAATCGTAGAATTTGCTGTTGAAACTCTAAAAAGTGCCGGAGCCAATACTTGTCCCCCGGTAAGATTAGGAATCGGCATTGGCGGAACCATGGAATATGCAGCCGTTTTAGCAAAAAAAGCTCTCTTAGAAGCCGTAAAAACAGAATCTGATCTGGAAAGATTAATCGATAGTGAACCTGATTCTAATAACAAAAAAATGCTGCAGATGGAATTAGACATTCTACAAGGTATCAATAATCTCAAAATTGGTGCAAATGGACTTGGCGGAGATATAACAGCATTTGGAATTAATATAAAAAGCTATCCAACCCATATTGCTGCACTGCCTGTGGCTATTAATATCAATTGCCACGCTTCACGGCATGCCAGAGCTGAAATTTCAGATAATGACGTTAAATATTATCCGGAAAATTATGAATCTAATTTTAAAAACATTGAAAATCTGGAAAATTCTTCAGCAAAAATCGATGTAGATGATATAGAAGCTTTGAGGAAATTACAAGCAGGAGATATGGTTTTCTTGAACGGCTATATTTACACAGCCAGAGATGCTGCACATAAAAAACTATTTGAATGCATCAATAATAATAAAGAATTACCCATAGATATAAAAGACAAAATCATATATTATACGGGCCCATGCCCTCCTGTAAAAGGTGAAATAATAGGCCCAGCCGGTCCTACCACTTCTATAAGAATGGATAAATATACTCCTGTATTAATGGAAAAGGGTTTATTTGGTTCTATCGGAAAAGGCGCAAGATCTGAGGAAGTCATTGAATCAATCAAGAAAAATAAAGGCATTTATCTTGCAACTACAGGCGGTGCTGCTACTTTATTAGGGCAAAAAATTATTGAATCTGAAATCGTAGCATATCCTGAGCTTGGCACAGAAGCTATTTACAGGTTTAAAGTACAGGATTTTCCAGCCATAGTAGCAATTGACAGCAATGGCAATAGTATTTTGAAATAACATTTTAATATTGTTAATTATAAAGTTGTTTTGATGAGTGTGCTTGTCAGACTATTTTTCACATACCCTTTTAAGAACAAAAATAAAAGCCGCTCATTTGGCGGCTACAAGACTTGGGGAGGAGATTGGGGTATGACCTATTTGGTCTTATATTATATTTATCGGCACGTTTCTAAAAAACTTTAGGACTTTTTTAAATCTTGTTACATTTCTTAACATTTAATTGATTTAATTCTTATTAGTATTAGCATTGATTCAAGTCAAGAACTGGATTTTAGAAATTTTAGAAAATCAGATTTTAATTCTGATTAAAGGAAAGTTATGGGAAAGCTTAGATCAAATATTAAAGAAATAGTACATTCTGCAGGGCTGGTATTTGGCGATATCGGCACAAGCCCTATATATACACTTACTATTATTTTCCTTCTGATAACAAGACCGACTGCTAATGAAGTTATAGGTGTTTTATCCCTAATTTTCTGGACGATGACGCTGCTTGTTACAATTCAGTATGCATGGCTGGCAACAAGCTTAAGCAAAAAAGGTGAAGGTGGAAATATTATTCAAAGAGATATACTTGTTCCCCTGCTGAAATCATCAAAGCAAATTGTTTTTGTTACGATACTCGCATTTATAGGCATTTCTTTACTTATAGGCGATGGAGTTATTACCCCTGCTATCAGTATTCTCAGTGCGGTTGAAGGCTTACGCCTAATTCCCGGCCTTGAAAACACTGGTCAGGGAATTGTAATTTTTATAGCTGCTTTAATTGCGCTTGGGTTATTCTCTTTTCAGAGAAAGGGAACGGATAGAGTTGCAGGGACGTTCGGACCTTTAATGGTTATATGGTTTTCTGTATTAGCAATCTCTGGCATAGTCTCAATTATTAGTTTTCCTGCTGTATTTAAGGCCATTAATCCTGTATATGGAATTAACTTTCTTTTTCAAGAGGGTTTTGTGTCATTTCTTGTGCTTTCCAATGTTATACTCTGTGCTACTGGTGGTGAAGCATTATATGCAGATATGGGGCATCTTGGCAGAGGACCTATTGTAAAGGCATGGTCTATTGTATTTGTTGCTCTTATATTAAATTACTTTGGCCAGGGTGCTTTTTTACTAAATCACCCTGAAGCTAAAAACTTATTATTTGAGATGATATTTAATCAAGCAAGAATCCTATATATACCATTTCTTATCCTCAGTATTATGGCAACTGTTATTGCATCTCAGGCTATGATTAGCGGTATGTTCTCGCTTGTTTATCAGGGAATTACAACACGTATAATGCCAATGTTTAAAGTTGAATATACTTCTTCAGAATTAAGATCAAAAATATATATAGGTGCGGTTAACTGGTTTTTATTAGCATTTGTTATCCTGATTATGCTTATATTTAAAGAATCCCATCAACTTGCAACTGCATATGGCTTAGCTGTTACAGGCAGTATGACTGTCACCGGAACAATGATGATTTGGACATTCTATCTAAGAAAGAACTATACCAGAGGAACTATAGCATTATTCGTAACAATGGTAGTCCTTGTATATCTATTCTCTAACACGCTAAAAATCCCAACAGGTGCATATTGGTCAATAATTATAGCCAGTATTCCTCTTTCAATGATCATTTTATATACAACAGGTCAAAAGAAACTGTATCAATCCTTAAAACTTATGCCCTTTGAGGAATTTATTCAGAAATATAATCAAATTTATGAGAACTCAAACAAAATTAGCGGAAGTGCATTGTTTTTTGCCAGAAACATGGCCAAAGTCCCTCCTTATATAGTTAATACTATGTTTGTCAACAATATTATTTATGAAAACAATATTATAGTTTCTATTAATATAATTGACTGCCCGTATGGAATTAATGCATCCTTTAAGGAAGATTTTGCCAAAGGCTTAAAATCATTTGAAATCGAAATAGGGTATATGGAGATAGCTGACGTAGAAGCAATATTAAAACAAGCAGGAATAAATGAAAAAGTTATTTTCTACGGACTTGAAGAAATAGTAACTGATAGTCTTATTTGGAAAGGCTTTGCAATAATTAAAAAACTCACCCCATCATTTGTACAGTTTTATAAATTGCCTTCACAAAAGATTCATGGCATTATTACACGCATTGAAATGTAGTACAGATTACAAATCATCAAATTGTTAAGATATTTTACGATTTTTAATTTGAGAGAAAAAGTAATGTTATTTATTTTTTATATACCTAATAAATTAGGTCTATTTTAAAAATATATATTAGTGAAATATCATACTTGCTTAAAACAGCAATAAATATTGCCATAAAATGCTGTCATAATAGGGGTTATAGGGTAATATTATTTAGATACTTGTATAAGCAAAGCTATCAACGCAATTCCCATTTTTTATTTGTTTTTATATAGATGGGAAAACTTTCAGAGATATGCAACTTATAGGTAAAATTTATTAGACAAGGGAATAAAGGAGTAGGGTATGGGTTTAGTAGCCAGCCAAGCCAGGCTTTTAATGCTGACTTCAAGAAAATCAGATCTTGAATTTCAAATGCAGCAAATAAGCCAACAGAGAATGAATATGTCTCAGGCAACAGGCTTGCTTGCGCAAAGAATGAATGCTGTATCACAGTATCAGATGCAAGGAGCTCAAGCACAAATGGGTGGACAGCAAATACCGCAAGGAGCTGAACAACAAATAGCTGCGGCTAATCAAGCTGTACAAGCTGATCAGATGATACTACAACAAATGGATAAACAGTTAGAAATGCAAGTTAAACAGCTTGAAACTCAACATAAAGCAGTATCACAAGAGTACGAATCTGTACAAAAAATCATCGATAAAAACATTGAAAGATCATTTAAATACGCATAACAAACAATTACACTCATGTTTATAACCCCAAAAGGACCTAACGGTCCTTTTTATTTGGGAAAAATTTATATCAGAATGAGTAATTCTTCATAGGCAATATTCTTATTAAATATGTATGCATTTTTATTATGTTTAAAACTCAATATTGATAAAGTCTTGAGTTATTTTCTTTTTATTCATTAAGTATCAGGGATTTAAATCCCTGATACTTAAGAATGAGAAATAATATTACATGGCTTAGCTGAATGGCTGATGATAACTCTTTATCTAAAGAGGTAATATTTTTATTAAAGTTATCTGATGTTTTAATATCCGGACTTATTAAATTAGTAATTTATGCTTAATTATAGGGACTTATAAGGGTTATACAAGTATAAGTGATATTAGAAAAGGAAAATGGGTATGCCAAATAAAATAAAATTACTTATGGTAGAAGACCATAAACTGTTACGAGTAGGATTAAAGGCTATCTTTGATGAATATCCAACTTTAGAAGTAATAGGCGAAGCAGAAGACGGACAAACTGCGGTCAAATTAGCTAAAGAACTCAATCCTGATGTGGTTTTGATGGATATTGGATTACCTGTAATGGATGGTATTGAAGCTACAAGAAAGATCAAGGAGTATAATCCTGATATTAAAATTATTATATTGACATCTCATAGTGATGAAAGTGAAGTTATGCAGTCATTAGCAGCAGGTGCTAATGCTTATGCAATGAAAGATATTAAAACAGAATATTTAATTCTGGTCATTGAGTCCGTAAATGAGGGAGCTATTTGGCTTGATCCCACTGTAGCCAAGATCGTTAAAGAAAAAAATCCTGCACTTTTATACGGATCACCAAATGGGCATAAATCTCAGTCCAGATCTGATTTTAAAGCAGATCATGCTAATCTGACAGAAAGAGAGTATGAAGTATTGCAGCTCGTTGTAGATGGTAAATCAAATAATGAAATTGCTAATGAATTAAAGATTAGCGAACATACTGCAAAAGCCCATGTCTGTAATATTATTCAGAAACTGGTCGTTGATGATAGGACTCAAGCAGCTGTAAAAGCCATAAAAGAAGGAATCGTATAGTTTATTCATGTAAAACTTGTAAGTCTCATGAATTAATCCCATAATTTTCATGCATGCCATGTTTAACACTTGACTGAAAGCTCCGGAATGAATATTCTATTTGTACCCTGCAGGCTATTTAGACAGATATATAAATAGAATCTTTATTGGTATTTTAAGTGGTAAAATATAGTGTGATATTAAGTAGATTTTAAAAAGGGACTCAATCATGGCTGACGGTGCAAGAAAATTAGACGTTTTGCAAGATTCAAAGCCAGAATGTCAGGAAGATGAGCATAAATATAAATCGGATGAACTTATAAATCCATCGTTTGCCCAAAGGGGGTATATACAGGTTTATACGGGCGACGGCAAAGGAAAAACCACTGCTTCTCTTGGCTTAACAATGAGAGCACTGGGCAGAGGCTGGAATGTTCTTATTGTTCTGTTCACTAAAGGCGGTGATAACTATGGAGAGTTATACTCCTTTAGGTCATTAAGCCCTGACTTGACAAAACACTTAACTATTGTACAGGCAGGGTTAAATAGAATTGTTTATGCTAATAACATGACTGAAAATGATCAATTAGAAATTACTAACGGTTGGGAAATCGCTAAAAAAGCTGCCCAATCAGGCAAGTATCAGCTTATTGTGCTTGATGAAGCCAATATTGCTATTGAACTAGGACTAATTGAACTTGAGGATATGAAAGAATTTCTTAAAAACAAACCTCCTGAAATGGAGATAGTTTTAACAGGAAGGCATGCTCATCCTGAAATTATAGAAATGGCACATCTTGTGTCAGAAATCAGACCTGTTAAACATTACTGGGATGTTGGTGTTCCTGCAAGAAGAGGTATAGAATACTAATAGAAGTCAATGATTAATTATAATAGTTAAGTCTGGAAAGTGTTGAAGTATGAATATATTTAAAAATAAGAAAAAATGCTCTGGCTTATTTTTGCTTATTTTTATTTTGTCTTTTGTCTTAGGAATTGCTAATTTTCCATCAACTAAAGCAAGTAATGCCACTGCTAAAAATGAGGCTTCTGTCTTAAAATTCGTACATATTTCTGATGCTCATGTTGATTCAAAATCAAAAGACAGCACCAGAAGATTGTATTCCAGTTCCAGAAAATTATTACAGGATGCTGTCGAACAAATTAACAGTATTAATGATATAGATGTTGTCGTATTTTCCGGTGATTCAATAAATAAACCGGTAGAATCTGATTTAATAAAGTTTATTGCTATAGCCAACAAGTTGAAATACCCATGGCATGCCAGCACAGGCAATCATGAAATAGGAATAAAAGGTGGTTTAAGCAAAAATAAGCGTTTGGAACTTTTAAATAAATATAATAAAAACTTTAATAGTGATAAATCATATTACAGTTTTAGTCCTAAAAAAGGATATCTGATTATAGTAATGGATGGTGTTATAGACTGGCGGGTTACAGCAAATGGTTATTATCATAAGCAGGAATTAGAGTGGCTTGATCAGCAGCTTAAGAATAATAAAGATTCAAAGGTTATTATAGTCCAGCATTTTCCTGTGGTTGAACCTTTTAAAAGTGAAAGCCATAAAATTAATAACGCCGGTGAATATAGTCAGGTATTAAATAAGCATAATAATGTAATTGCTGTATTAAGCGGACATTATCATGCTGCAAAAGTGAATAAAGTTGGCAATACAGTTCACGTAAGCACCCCTGCTTTAGTGGAATACCCCAATGCTTTTAGGGTAATAACCATTATTGATAAAGAAAATCAAATCCAGATAAATTTTGATTTTAGGGAAACAAGGTTAAAGAATTTACAGCAAAAAAGTAAAAGCTTGTCTAAATCCTGGCAGTTGAGTCAGGGTAAGGATACAGATAGAAATACTACAATAATCTTAAATAAATAATTTACGGACTTACTACTGTTCGGCTTAATTGATTTGATGACGGGTTTGTTTCTGAAGGAACCTTGAGAGCAATTTTCACAGTGACTAATTAACCCGTCAAAAACTTCTATTAGTAAGCTATTATATAGATATCTGATCTATAACACTAATTACCTGCTCAGGATAGAGCTTATTTAAGCATTCTTTATGACGACAAAATCTTGTAAGACAAGGGCGACAGGGTAAATCTTTATAAACCTGATGAATATTTGAGCTGGGTGCATAAGGAGCCCACTGGGCATGATTTGTTGGGCCGTATATTACAACAATATTTTTTGTGTTTGCAACTGCTGCAAAATGTGCTGCCGCTGTATCCAGAGTTACAATTAAGTCGAAATATCGGTACAACGCCACAGTTTCTCTAAGAGTTGTTTTGCCGCATAAATTATTAATTTTCACTCCTGTTTGACTGGAAAGATAATCGTATATAGGTTTCTCATTTTTTACTCCAGTCGAAATAAAGCTGCAATCATATTTATCATTTAAATATTTTATCAACGTTATCCAATTATCAAGATTCCATTCTTTTCCGGGAGAGCCTGCCGTAATGTGTACAGCTATTCTTGGTTGCTTTATTTCCTGCATTATGTTTCTGGCTTTATTGATATCGTCATTGGTCAAATGTATTTCAAGATGTTCATCGAAAATATTTAAATTCAGATCCTGTAGAGTATCCAGATACACTTTCCATTGAGGTTTTTTATCAGTTATAGGAGTGGATTTCACTAAATGTGTAACTAAGTTCTTCCAGATTATAGGGTAATCCAGCCCTAATCTTTCAAGGGTCAAGCTGACTCTTTGTTTTATTCCAGCTTTATAGCTGGCAAATGCCCATAAAATTGGAATGTTAAATAGAAAAACAGTATCATACTCATTATTTTGCAGAAATAAGACCTTATTTTTCCCTATTTTTTCAACTGGATAAAAATTATCTATATATGGCAGTGTTTCTACGAGATTATAAATATTTTTATTACATACTATATCTATTTCGACTTCAGCGCCAAGATTATAGCGAAGATTTCTAAGCATAGGAATTATAAGAATAACATCACCAATATAACCAGGAAGTGCAACTAAAGCTCTTTTTGGGGTTATAAACGGCGGGTTGCACTTTTCTGATATATATTTAAGTGACCTCGTTGTTCCATTAATAAGTTTAATAATCTTATTAGCGTACATAATCCTTCTTCAATATTTAATACGAAATTAAATTCTCATTAATTAGCTTGCAATTAAAGCGTCTTGCGTCGATAGCTAGATTTCTATTTTTTTGATTTCAGCACTCAATATGTGCTAAATTTTACTAAGGCACAATTATTTCCACGATTGATGGGGCAGTGGGTTTGGAATTATTGGACACTAAATTAAAGGATATAGCCGGGTTTCTAGGGATATTGTCAAGACAAATAGATATTACTGTTCAGGATATTAAAATAGATAACCTGGAAACTAGCTTGAATGGTCTACTTATAGCTCAGATATCTGATTTACATATAAATGAATGGCATATGGAGATAGTTGAACAGGCTATATCAATTTTGAATAAATTAAATCCTGATATAGTGGTAATGACGGGTGATGCTATTTGCAACGGGCAAAAATTTATTCCTGATTTAACCAGGTTATTTAAAGAAATTAACCCTAAATATGGGAAATTTGCCTGTATTGGAAACCATGATCACTCTGATGGTGATAATGGTCGAAGAATACAGGAACTTTACAGAAAAACGGACTTTAAACTACTTGTTAATGAATCAGTTAAAGTAAATATACAGGGTGAAACTTTATATATAGCCGGTGCTGATGATATTGAGCTGGGAGATCAAAATATAATAAAGATGGTTAAAGATCTTCCTAAAGAGGCAACTTCGATATTTTTGACCCATAATCCTTTTAATTTTCAAGACTTTGCTCAGTTTAATCCTAACCTGGTATTAGCCGGACACACTCATGGCGGGCAGCTGTATTTTTCTATGTTGAAATTTATATATAATTTAAGGCTAGGATGTAACTATATTTCAGGCTTATACAATCTGGATCAGACAAATCTATACGTTAATAGAGGTATAGGCACTGCTCTTATTGCTCCTAAAATTTTCAATAAAGAGTTTATTATAAATACTCCAAGAATTAACTCCAAGCCTGAAATCTCCTTATTTAGGCTGATTTCAGGGGATTAATTTAGACAAGACATTATCCCAGACAAACGGGTTTATATTATAATAAGTTTAAATATTAGAAGTTAGGAATATAGTAAAATGAATAGCGGATCAGACTTGTTTGGGGTAATTTTAGCTGGTGGAAGCGGTAGCAGGTTATGGCCGCTTAGTCGTGAAATGCATCCAAAACAACTGTTAAAGCTAAATAATGAAAGTACCCTGTTTCAGTCGACATTTTTAAGACTAGCTCAGGTTATTCCCGGCTCTAATATTGTTACTGTAACCAATCAAAAGCATGCCAGAGAAGTAAAAATGCAGCTCAATGAATTGCAGCAATCTCTTGGACTTGCAAAGAATCCTGATATTATTGCAGAGCCTGTAGGAAGAAATACAGCTCCTGCTATTGGACTTTCAGTATTATATATATTGAAAAAATTAGCTGAAAAAGATGCCGATCCTGTAATTCTAATTGCTCCATCTGATCATCTGGTTAAATGTCAGGGTGAATTTACCGAAGCAATTATTAAAGGCGCAGACCTTGCCAGAGCAGGATATATTGTCACTTTTGGCATTAAGCCTGAAAGACCTGATACTGGTTTTGGTTATATAAGAACCTCAAAAGATACTACTATTTCTAATGTTGTAGATGTTGCTATGAAAGTAGAAGAATTTAAGGAAAAGCCTGACCTTCCTACTGCCCAAGAATACTGCGCACAGGGCAATTATTACTGGAATGGCGGTATCTTTATGTTTAAAGCCTCTACTATGCTAAATGAACTTGAAAGATATTCAAAAGAAGTATTTGATGGAGTTTTAAACTGTCCATTTACTGAAGAAAATTCTACTGTTTCATACGATGATTATATAAAAATCCCTGATATATCCATAGATTATGCGGTTATGGAGTATTCAAAACTTATAACTTTGATCCCGCTTGACTGTGGCTGGAATGATCTTGGTTCATGGCATGCCATCTATGAAACAGCTCAAAAAGATGAAAGAGAAAACTTTATTTCAGGCAATGTGTTGGATATTGATAGCGAGAATTCTTTAATCTATGGAACATCTAAGTTTATTTCAACAATAGGGCTTAAAGATGTAGTTATTATTGAGACTGAGGATGCAATTTTAGCCTGTAATAAAAACAGGACTCAGGATGTTAAAAAAGTTTTTGACTATTTAAAATGCAATAATGATTCAGCCTGTGTAATTCATAAAACTGTATACAGGCCATGGGGGCACAGTACAGTTCTTCAAAAAGACAATAATTTTATGGTCAAATCACTTCAGCTTAGCCCAAAATCAAGACTAAGTCTTCATGTTCATTCTAATAGGAGTGAGCAGTGGGTGGTCCTGTCAGGTCTTGCAAAAATAGTAAAAGATGATGGTGATATTTACTTAAAACCGGGTGAAAGTATAACTATCCCTGCCTCTATTAAACATATGCTGGAAAATTCCGGAGATGAAGACCTTAAAATCATTGAAATTCAAACAGGTACTCATTTTGACGAGGATGATATAGTCCGCTTTAGCGAATCATCAAAACAAGTATAAATTTTTAATCTGTATATTAGAGAATGATAAAATAGAGTTCAATTACTCAGGATATCGTGATGTAGCTTTTATAAGCATTTGGGCCAATTTATCCGAACCTGTAAAAGGTTGCTGAGCAAGTTTTTTTGCTGAAGCCTCATAATCATAATCTACAAGTCTGTAATTAAAACTATATTTAGTGCCTGATAAGTCAGGATAATCTAAAATTGCGTAGCAGGCTTTTGGTAATTCCGTAAATGGCCTGCCTACACTGCCTACATTAATTATTTCTTGTTTACCTATATGATAACTTGCTGGCATGTGAGTATGACCGCAAAAAATGGCGTTTGCATCAACCCCGTTTATGATTTCTTTTACTTTTTCTATATCCATATTGGGGAATATGTCTTCATTGTTTCTTCTGGGAGAGCCATGAACGAAGAGTATTTCTAAATTCCCTATTGTTTCTTTAAGTGTTTCAGGCAGTTCGTATAAGAACTCTTTTTGATCAGGTCTTAAAACTTTTTGTGCGTATTTAAGGGAATTAGCCATTATTTCATTTGGAGGAGTATATTTATCATCAGGGCTGCCTGTCGATTTTATTATCATCTCATCCGTATTACCCTGTATTATTGTCAAATTCCATTTCTTTGACAGGTCTATTATAAAGTCAATAGTTTCTACAGGCTCAGGTCCTGCCATTGCAAGATCTCCGCATATAAAGACTTTATCTATGTTTTGAGAGTCTATATCTTTTACAACTTCCTGTAAGGCATCCAGATTTCCATGAATATCAGATAAAACTGCAATTCTCATAAATCCTCCCCAATTAATATGTGATTATTCAGGATAATTAAAACCTGATTTTAATTCAAGTGCCACATCAATAAGAAAGACAGTTGATTAACTGTCTTAATCCTCCTATGCCTAGTAGCACCCCGTTGATGTTATGACTCCTCTGTCTGCGTCTTGTAGTGCCTTTTTTGCTTTTAATGTTTTAGTCTTACATATATAAAAACATGAGTATATAAAAAAATGCTATTTCTGATATACTTTTTCAATATTTTGCGTATTATTTCTTAACAATAATTAGAAAACTATTTTTTCTATCAAACTTCAAATTCAAATTTAAACTAAGATTTGTTTTCAGAATATAATGACTATATCTGGCTTTTGATGATGTAAGCACATTTTTGGATTATCAATATTTATCAACTAAATTTCTATAATTTTTGTAAATATTTTTAATTCAGGTAAATAAATCGTAATTTTATAAAGATAATCACTTGATTAGACTTGATAAATCAAGTATTCTAGATATATAGTTCAGGGTATTATGTAAGCTTGAGGATACGTATTGGATGACGAATCATAAGAGGTGGTACGATCTTGACCCCACTGTTAGTTTGGCTGTCAGTATTTTAAGGAATGCCAGTGCCAAAGACCAGTTGCTTGTCGCAGACCAGATTATTGAAAAAAGCAAAGCCCATAACATCCCTGTTGAGAAAATCCTGACGGAAAAACCCGGTATACTTACGCGCCGCTGGTATGACTTTGAGGAAGATGTATTCCATGCCCTTGAGTGCTTAAGAGTGTCTCCTCCTGAAGTTCAAAAAGTGTTAGCAGTGGAAATAGTCAATTATTTATGTAATCTGGATAATTCTATTACAAATGATCCTGTTTAGGTGATATTTATCACCTTTCTTAAACTATTACTGTATGCTTTGTTAGATATTGTTCAGATACACCAACCCCTGCTTAATTAGGTAATGGTTGATCTTTATACTTTATCATCCTAATGATCGATGATAATTTTGTGTTTAAAGTCATAATTATAGTTGTTGATATTGGTTATTAGATGACTATAATTAATTTAGATATGAAAAATAAAATAAAGACATTTAAAAGTATATATATTTGTTTAGCAGTAATGGTTTTTACTGTTTTATTGTCTAGCCCTGCTTTTGCAATTAGAATAGGGCTTCAAACGAATGCAGACTATGCACAAATTGCTGCTTCTACTGCCGGTGATTTCATTGATGGGCATTCAGGGCGCAAAATTTCAGATGCTGAAGCCATGAAAGTCTATATTATTAAAAGCAATGGCTCAAATTTAAGTATTACCATCAATGGAAAAACCTACAGCGCAGGAACTAACTATTTAGTACTTAAACCGGGAAAAGACGGTTTTGTTTTTACAAAAAACCGCTGGTACAGAGGGCAATTAATCGTCTTTAATACGGGAAGCGGCGTAACTGTTGCCAATGATCTTGATCTTGAAAATTATTTACTTGGGGTTGTTCCTGCAGAAATGCCAAGTAGATGGAATACTGAAGCTCATAAAGCTCAGGCAATAGCAGCAAGGAGCTATGCTATTGCTAACTTAGGCAAAAGAACCAGATACGGTTATGATTTAAAAGATACACCGGAAGATCAGGCATATGGCGGTGCATCTGCTGAAACTCCAAAAACAAATCAGGCAGTTATAGAGACAAAAGGGCAGGTATTGGTTTATGGCAACAAAGTAATCCCGGCTTATTATCATAGCAGCTCAGGCGGCTACACTATAAATTCGGGAGCTGTATGGGTTAAAGATTTACCATTTGTCAGATCGGTTCCTTCTTTTGATGGCAATCTTCCTAAAAGAGGACATGGCGTAGGAATGTCACAGCATGGAGCAAATATTCTTGCAACCCATGGCTATAATGCATACCAAATTTTGGGCTATTTTTATCAAAATGTCAGACTTTACAAGATAGATAACCCGATATAAATATTTATAGGTTTCTTATTTGCGAGGATGTCCCGCATATCTAATTCGCAATAGTTCTGCAAGATCTTTATCCACAGTTACAAGATCATCTTTACTTAGTTCTTTAATGGATCTCTTGCAGGTGGCCTGTGCCGCATATTTCATTTCAGTTACGCTTGATTTTAAAAAGTTTGCAAGGTGCGCTGCAGCTTCATCTACATCTAATTTATCTTTTAATTTACCCATATGTAATGCTAACTGAACAGGAGTTTTAGATGGAATAGCCTTTATTGCTTGAGTTTGAATAGCAGCAAACAAAGCAATAGTTCCAATATAAACTGCATCAGCTCCTAAAGCCATTGCTTTTAAAAAATGTCCTGGAGTTGATAAGCCTCCTGTGATTATTACATCAAATTTATTGCGACTGTTATTATCTTCAAGCCAGCTAATTGCTCTTGCAAGAGAATATAGAGTTGGTAAGCCTACATCATCTTCAAGAGTCGGGTAAGCTGAAGAAGTACCACCTTCTGAACCATCTATAGTAATAAAATCAGCTTCAGTCTGTGATATTACTTTAAGTTCTTCTTCAATAAAGTCTGTTCCTGCTATTTTTATGCCTACAGGCACATCATATTCTGATTTTAATTTGTTAATCAGATTTATTATATCCTGAGAAGAACTTATACCCGGCATACGGGCATGAATTATGGCATCTTCATTATCTTTTACATGCCAGGCTTCTTTTATATATTTTTCTATACTCTTAGCAGGCATTATTTCATCTATAGCACCACCCCAAGCTCCCTGGCCTAATTGAACTTCTATTGCATCAACTCTTTTTAGTTGTTCCGGGGTATTTAACCAGCCTCCCCGATTATACTGGCCAATTAAGAATTCTGCCGCCTCTCGTTCATTGTCTATTACAGCAGACTCTCCTGTATTTGTAGCAGTACCTGCTATTGAGGCTCCTTTTGCCAATGCAATCTTCATTTTTGAGCTTAGAGATCCACCATGCGACATAGCAGTAATTATAATTGGTATCTCTAATTTCAGAGGTTTCTTAGCTCTTGATCCTATTACTGTTTTTGTGTCAATTTTTTTATAATCATTTTCAGGAATCTGAAATAATTGCCTTGGATTTAAAAGAATCTTATGCCAGGGGGATAATACAACAGGGCTACCTAATGGTCGTGCCAGTTCTGTTCCTAATTCGGCTCTGACAGCTGCTTCAACAATTGCCCTTGGTGATAATTTTTCTGTTACTGTTACTGCTAAAAATGGATTATCATCATGATAATCAAGTGTAAACATCTTTTGTGCAGCATCATCCACAAAAGGGTTTAGAGTTTTCATCATTAACCACCAACCAAGCATGAATTTACCTCCCATAGTTATTTAAATAACTATTTATAATTCATTTGATCAAAAAAATAATAGGTAGACTTTCTAGTATTTCTAAGTAGTCTACCTATTAAACTATTTTATATAGGCTTATATTTTATTTTAATTTTTCCAGTTCCTGAATAGCTTCTTTGTAATCAGGCTTTAGATCAACAGCTTTTCTGAAATTGATTTTAGATAAAGGATAATTCTCATTATTTTTATTGATCAATCCTAAATAATAGTAATATTGAGGGGATTTATCCTGATCAAGGTAGCTGACTGAGTCGAGATAGGTTTTTGCAAGGAAATAATTCTTTTTCTCAAGCTCTATTTTAGTTAATTGCAACCAGCTTTCAGGGTGATTTGGATTCACTGACAATGCCTTTTTAAAATATTCTTCTGCTTTATCAACTTTTTGAGTATTTAAATACATTAAACCAATATTGTAATTAGCTAAATAATTATATGAATCAAGGTCTAAAAGCTTATCATAATATTGATACGCAATCTCTTCCTGAGATAAACGTGTATATGCACTAGCTATTGCTAGTATAAGCTCCAAATATTCAGGATTGAATTTCTCCGCTTTGAGATATTCAGTGAGAGATTCTTTATATTTCCCTTCTTTTTTCAAAATATTGCCCAACCCCATTAAAGCTTTAGTGCTTTTTTTGTTGTATTTAAGAGCTGTTTGATAACTTAATTTCGCTGCACCAAGCTGATCAAGATTTACATAATAATCTCCACGCAGCTCATAGATATGGTAATCTTCCTGCTTCTCGTCAATCAGCTTATTTAATATGTCAACAGCAACTTTATAATCACCTTTTTGGCCGTAATATTTTGCTAAATAATACTGGCTTTTGGTGCTATCTTTTCTGTTATCTTTAAATAATAACCAGTACAGCTCAAGGTTAACAAGTTCTATGAATTTTTTATCAACTATATTTTGCTTTAAAATGTAATCTATCTCTTTTCTGGATTTTTTAAATTCGTTCTTTTTGGTATAAGCTTTTGCCAATTCAAGCCTGTAACTTAAGTTATCAGGATTATAATCAATCGCTTTTTCCAATTCTTTTAGGGCTTTATCTACTTCATTTTTGGCTAAATACGCTTTAGCAAGTAAATAATAAGAATAATCATATTTATCAAGACTGGATTCACCATTAATTAATGAAATAGCACCTGTTGGATCATTTTGGAAATTGATTTTACTTAATGCTTCAGCTAATATCAGCTCATCTTCAGCTGCAAGGGTTTGCTTTGGATAATATATGCTTTTAATGTTTTGTATTTGTAAATTCCATATTTTATCATCATAAATATTTTTTAATTTGCTTTCTGCAAGGTTAAAGAATCCGAAAGAGGAAAGTTTAAGCGCCAGTTTTACATCTGAAAAATCGTCATTATATGGAATTAACTTAGCTACTCTTTCAAAGTCATTCAGTGATTGAGTTATATTGCCTTTAGAAAAGTTATAGAATCCTGATCTTGTTGATTCTTCAATATATTTTTTTCTTACTTCAGCCCCAAGACTTGGGATATCCTCTCCTGTTTTTAGGCTTATATTCTTTATAGGTGTAGCCAGATTAACTGAATCGTTTTTAAGGTTAACTTTAATATCCCACGGATTATCTGATCCTGATAGCTTAACACCAATAACGTTATTAGATATAGTTGAATAGTTAAGAACACTTATTTTTAAAGTTGTAAAGCTTTTTACCACGTCTAAAACGATATCTGTTTTACTCGAAAGGTTATTAAGATCATATTCTGAAATAGCAATGTGTACAGGGCTGAAATTATCATTAGGAAAGCTCGGATCTAAACTGATCCATCTTCCCACATATGCACTAACCCACATGTGATAAACAAAGGCATCTTCAGGAACGTTGGTATACATCAGACCAACAACAACTTTAGAAGGTATTCCTGCTGCTCTTAATAATGATGCAAGTAATACAGAATGTTCTGTACAATCACCCTGTCTTGCCTGCATTACCTGCATTGCATTTGCAAAATTAACAGAAAGGTCTTTTGTATTTACATTGTCAAATACCCATCTTTCCATTGCTTTTGCGATTTTATAGGCATCTTTTTTCTGTCCGACAATACTATTAGCCTGAATTATTATTTCAGGATTATCAGAAGTGATATAAGGTCCTGATTTTAGATAGTCAGCAAAATCTTTTGTATCAGTAAAGGGATATTTGAAACTCTCATTGTCTATTAGCTGATTTTTAATTTTTAAATAGATAGTATTTTCTCTGGAGTGAATTATTCTTTGTTTATCATTAATGATAAACATTTCTTCAGGACTTTCACTTTGTGTTTCAATTTTATAAGTAATATTATCAATATTAAACGGATCTGTAATATGTGCTTTTACAGGAATTATGCTTTTATAGAATATATCATAGCTATCAACTTTGCCTACAATCTCACTTTCTTTAGCTATTACTTTTTCTAAACCAAGCAGGGATGATTTTTCTTTGACTACTCTGCCTTCATTGTCATACCATTCGTAACTTCCAATGCTTGGCAATATATCTACAGCGACTTTATATTTTGTAAAGTTACCCTGTAAGTTTGCATCTACTATTGTCTCAAGACCAACTTTTTCTGCTGTAATTGTAACTATTTTTACATCATTAGTTGGATCGATAGTTGAATACTCTATCATTGCTTTACTATGGTTCTGGAATAATCTGCTTATAGCATAAGGAAAAAGAATATCTTTTTTTAATTCCATTTCTTCAGACTTGGAATCACCATTTATGACTGAAGTGACGTGAAGTCTTTTGGGAGACAAAAATTTCCCTTTAATATTTATGACTTCTCCTTTACTCTCCATATCTGCGGTAAAGGAAACAGGATTTCCATCAGCATCTTCGATAAATTGAAAATCCTGAAGTATTTTAACGCTAAAACCCAGACGCTTAAATCTAAGTTCATAATGCTTATTTGTAACTATCAGCTTTTTGCCGTCTTCTTCTTTTTCTTCCTGTGATATAAAGCTATAGCCTATGTTATTATCTTTGATTTTTGTCTGGTAATACTGTTCATAAAAAGGGGTTGCCCATGCATCATTAGTACAACAGATCAATATGATGCTGATTAGCAGGACAAAAATTTTTATATCTCTCATCAATAGAAATTCCTCTTGAAATATTATTAGATAGTTCTTTCTATTATAATAGTTTATCTATTAAAATATGAATAAACTTAATTGATGATTTAATAAAAAATTTGGTGATATTACCACCTAACTTATGTCGACGATTGAAGCTTTGATGCTAATAGTCACAACTGGAATTTATCAGTTAATGACAGAGTACTACTAAAAATTTTAAAAATGGACTTATGAACAATATAGAATTAATATTTTTCACAATATTCTGGATAAACTTTGTTGTTTTAGGCACCTGGATGTGTGCTGCATCAATAACTGTGATGAAAAAATTGTTCCAGCTATCCAGATTTTTCATTAACTTTGTCAGAAATCTCAATATATTTTAAGGATTTTACCCTTCTTCAACTAAATGCCATCTTTCAAGAAGATCTTCTGGAATTTTTTCAACGAATCTTGACGGTTTAGATAGTGTAATACCCTGACTGTAATCAAACATATCTATTGGGTAAGAAATATACAGGTTATTTTTAGCTCTTGTTGTGGCAACATACATCAATCGTCTTTCTTCTTCCAGGCTTTCCTGATCATCATAGGAATATATAGACGGGAAGCGGCCTTCAACTGCTCCAAGAATAAAAACAGTATCCCATTCCAATCCTTTAGCAGAATGTATAGTTGAAAGAGTTAAATATTCATCTGAAATAACACCTTTATCAACTTCAGAAAAGCTTGATTCTGGAGGTTCAAGAGCTAAATCGCTTAAGAAACTCTCCATGCTCCTATAGTTTTCAGCCAGATATTTAAAATGTTCTAAATCTTTCTCTCTTTTTGGAAAATCATCATATTTATCAGCTAAAACAGGATGATAGTAGTTAGATACAATTTCTACTATTTCAACAGGTTTATATTTTCCGTTTCTGATAGTTTCAATCATGCCAACAAGACTACTCAGCTGATCTTTGCTTTTACCGCTAACAGGTAAAAGATTGGTAGCAGGAGAATCCTGAGCTGATAATATCGGTATAAGTTTATTGCTGGCGATATTACCAATTCCATTTATTAGCAGTAAAATACGATTCCAGCTAATTTGATCTTCTCTGTTAACTATTACCCTCAGATGAGCAATGATATCTTTCACATGGGCTGTGTCAATGAATTTGTAGCCACCAAATTTTTTGTATGGAATACCTTTTTTGCCAAGCTCTACTTCAAGATTATAAGTAGCTCTGGAGCTTCTTGCAAGTACGGCCATATGATTGAGAGAAATTCCTTCTTCCTGCAACTCCAAAATCCTTTGAGAGACAAATGCTGCTTCAATATGCTGATTAGGCGCTACAATTATAGCCGGTTTTTCACCATTATTTCTTGTTGTGAAAAGGTTTTTATCATATTTTTCCAGGGCATATTTTATGATTTCATTGGTTACATTAAGAATTTCCTGAGTGCTTCTATAATTTTGCTCAAGAGTTATAACTTTTGCCCCTTCGAATAATTGGGGGAAATTAATTATATTCTTAAAATTAGCCCCTCTGAATGAATAAATACTTTGCGAATCATCGCCAACAGCCATTACATTATTATGAGTAAAGGCAAGAAGCTGAACTATTTCTGCTTGAATACTATTAGTATCCTGATATTCATCTATCATGATGTATTTATAGGTTTCAGACAGCTTTTTTCTTATTTTTTCATTGGACAACAAAAGAACTTTTAAGTATAAAAGCAGATCATCATAATCCAGCAAAGAATTAGTGCGCTTATAATCTGCATACTGCTGGCAAATTTCGATTATCTGATCTGTGCATTGTATAAACTGAGAATATTCTGACTCTATAACATCAGGCACAGGTTTATCTTTATTTATGGCTTTTGAATAAATATCGGCTATAGTTCCCTTTCTTGGAAATCTTTGCTTTTTAACATCAGCAACTTTACCTCTTATCAGGTTTATAGCGTCTTCACAGTCGCTTCTGTCAAGAATAGTAAAAGAATTTTTCAACTCAAGTTCGGCAGAATATTTTCTCAGAATCATATTTGCAAAAGAGTGAAACGTGCCACCTGCTATATTTTCACATCTTGAATCTAAAATGATAGAAGCTCGGCTAAGCATCTCTTCAGCAGCTTTGCGAGTAAAAGTGAGAAGCAGTATATTTTCAGGTTTGATACCTGATTCAACCATCCTTGCTACTCTGTATACAAGAGTTCTTGTCTTACCTGTTCCAGCCCCTGCAATCACCAATGTAGGCCCTTCAGTATTTATAACGGCCTGATATTGCGTCGTATTTAATTCAGATTCATAGTCTATCTGAAATTTGCTAATGGTTGAGCTCTTTTTCAAGACATATTTTTTAGCTGAATTACTTATTTCCGTTGAATTATTTTTTGTTATTTCAGTAGTCATATTAATATTATAAGCTAATCGCACCTACTATTAAAATTAATTTAAGTGAGAGGGGATATATTTTTGCAGGAGCCTTTACAGCATGTCAATTTGAGCTGTAACAGCGACGGAGAAAATATATCCCCTCTCACTCTAGCAAGCTAGAAAACCTTTCCAATTCTTCTTCTGTATTGTAAAAATGCGGAGATATTCTAAGGAAATCGCCTCTCCTTGAAAACTGCACTCTGTTATCAAGCAGCTTTTGAAAATCCTTTTCAATATCTTTTGTTTTAAAAGAAAGTATTCCTGACTTATGAGGCTCTTCAAGTGAGCTGATTATTTCGATATTTTTACTCTGTAATAAAGATATAGCCGTATTAGTCAAGTGCAGAATCCTGTCTTCGATATTTTCAATGCCGTATTCATTGAATAAATCTAAACTTGCACCAAGAGACAGAATTCCTGCAACATTCAGGCTACCTTCTTCAAACTTTTTTGCGGAATTTTCAAGATTAAAATCTATATTGGTAAAATTTAAAGGATCTTTTACGCTTTTCCAGCCCACTGAAACAGGATGAATTTCGTTTAATATTTTTTTGTTACAGTATAAAATCCCTGCCCCCTCAAGTGCCAGAAACCACTTATGCCCATCAGCTGCCAGAAAATCAATTTCTATTTCTTGTAAGTCTAGTTTTAAAGCCCCTAAGCCCTGAATTGCATCTACGCAAAAATAAATCTTTCTGCCATATTCCTGTGATTTTTTTCTACAGATAGCTGATATTGACTTTAAATCATTTCTAAATCCATTAACAAACTCAACCCAGCTGATTGATACTACTCTGGTATTTTGGTCTATAAGTTCTTCAAGCTGATTTAAATTTATAAAACTATTTTCTGACTTTAGAAATTTAACTTCAACCCCTTTGCGTTCCAGATTTAGCCATGGATAAACATTTGCGGGAAACTCTATATCAGGAATAATAACATTATCTCCTTTTTGAAAATCAATGCCATTTGCCAGTATTGAAATTCCTGCTGATGTATTTTTAATAAAAGCTATTTCTGTATCTTGCGCCCCAATAAATTTTGCAAAATCTTTTCTGATTTGTTCTATTTTTTGAAACCAGATTGTATAATCTCTTATACCTTCATTTAAGAAATGATTAATATATTTATCAAGTATATTGCGGGTTTGTAAATGTATAGGCGCTACTGCCGCATGATCAAGATAAATTAGGTTATTTACAGTAGGAAAGTTCTTTCTTATTTTTGCTATATTTAACATTAAGTACCTTAAAAAGTTGATTATTATAAATAAAATTATATAATTAAAGCTAATAAGCCTTTATTTATGATTTTATATTAATCACAACATTAATAAAACCAATTGTAAAAATAGTAACATTAGTAAAATTATAGGGCATACAGAATAACTTGAATGTACATTTAAAAGCGGGAAACTCAATGTCAAGCCTAATGCCGGAAAATCAATCTTCAAATCAAATATCGCAATTACAGCATAATTTCTGGGAGCTTAATGTATTGTTTGAGCTATCCAGCACTCTAAATTATGCTACGGATATTTATTCTTTTGCAGAGAGCTTTATTGATTTTCTGAAAAAACACTTACAGGCCAGACATATAGCATTTTACGTTCTGGATGGCGATAAATATCATATAATTTCATATGATGAAGTTGGTTTACCGTGCCCTACCGAGTTTGAAAACGACGGCGGCGGGATATGGCAAATAATCGAGGAAGGAAAACCCTTGCGAGTCAGCGATATGACTGGCAGATGCATTTATTCACAGTTCTTTGACAGGTTTAACCTTCATAACCTTAATTCCTGTTACTGGCTTCCTATTATAAATGAAGGAAAAATATCCACAATTATTTCTATCGGGCCTAAAAATAGTACAGAGTTGTATAGCGAACAGGAACTTAAGACTTTTGAAAAAATTTGTGAATATATATCTCCTGCCATTAGCAGAGTCCAAATTCAGCAGGTAAAAGAAAAAAACATTCATTACCTCCAAAAAAGTCTGCATAATATTTCTATTCTTTACAATCTTGGTCAGGCAATCAACTTTATTGATGACCTTAAGAGACTATTGAAAATAATTCTTGATAAGGCAATTCAGACCGTTTCAGCTGAAAAAGGCTCATTAATGCTTTATGATGCTACTTATAATGAGCTTGTTGTAAAAGTAGTGCATGGTATACCTGATAAAGAGATTGAAGATAAAATAAATGAAGGTTTGATTGAGTGTACCAGGATTAAAGTAGGCGAGGGTATTGCAGGTGAAGTATTTCATACCAAAAAGCCTATAATTACTAACCTTGGTGCAAGTGATCCAAGATTTAAACAATCTGCCAACTCACGGGTAAGCTCTATTCTATGCGTGCCATTAGTAGTAAAAGGCGAAGCTATAGGGGTAATAAATATCACTAATAAATTGTCTAATGGGTTCTTTAATCAGGATGATCTTGAGTTTATGGTATCATTGGCAAGCCATGCTGCAATTGCTATAAGTAACGCGCAGTTATATGAATTGGCTACAAAAGATGGCCTTACTAAATTGTATATTTACAGGCATTTTCAATATATGCTTGATGCTGAACTTAAAAGATCAGACAGATATAAACGAGACCTATCTCTACTTATGATGGATATTGACAGCTTTAAGCCAATTAATGATACATATGGACACCAGATTGGAGATGAGATTTTAAGAACTATAGCTAATGTTATTTCATCTACCTGTAGAAAAATTGACCTGCCATGCCGTTATGGAGGAGAAGAGTTTGCAGTTATTTTACCTGAGACTTCTGCTGAGAACGCAAGGAAAATAGCTGATCGACTCAGGAGAAAAATAGAAGCTGTGTCTGTTAATGTAGGAAATGATGTAAAAATAACCCCCACAATTAGTATAGGGATTTCTACTTATCCAGAGCTCGCCAAAACACAGGAATCTTTAATTGGTACAGCTGATAAAGCGTTATATTTTGCCAAATCAAGTGGCAAAAATTGTGTAGCAGAATTTAATCACGATGGATGTACAATAGTCAATCATATTGAGACCTCAAAATCAGGCCAGCGCAAGAATGACAAGAAAGACAAGAAAAAGAAGAACTAAGAAGCTGTCTCATTAAAGTTGAATCGGGTGACATAGTCACCTTTTCTAAACTCATCAA
>AMFJ01007807.1_pt1 | contig 26463 bp, 24 predicted proteins | sample 427208 | NCBI WGS metagenome assembly AMFJ01 (sample SAMN02954298, study PRJNA114691) | groundwater metagenome | biome: aquatic; feature: subsurface aquifer; material: sediment; isolation source: subsurface aquifer sediment | place: USA: Rifle, CO | collected 2008-08 | reverse complement strand
TTAAGTACTCGCTGGAATGATTGAGGACTTAAATATGTAACCTGGTCACTGCCCGCTTGCAACTTTAACCGCAGTCCGAAAGTCGAGCCTGTAAAGATTCTATATCTTGATTTTTATATTTTTAGCAAGACAGGCTCTTAAAATTATTTCCCCAAAAAGCTTTAGTAATAGCTTAAAGCATGTAATAGCTATCGCCAATAATTGAAATTAAATTTAATATTATTAAAATAATAAGTGACTATTTTGTATTTGATTATTTATAATCAAAAGTGATTGGATACTTTGCTTAAAGTTATGCGGCAAAAAATATTTTTTACTTGTGTAAACTAAATTTTTTGTAGGATAAGCATTATTTAAAACACTGCTATTCTTAATAGTTGATAACGCATATTTAGTACTTACAGGATAATATAATATCCTAAAGATATAAGAAGGCAATAACTGTACCGTTTTATGAAATTTAAAAAGTCACAAACTAAAGTTTTTTTAAATTTATCCGATAAAGAAATTAGAGGAAGAGTTATTGTAGAGGTTAAATTTTAAATGCGCCCTAAACAAAATAAAAAAAAGTTGGTTATTGCAATCACAGTCGGTGTGCTTGTAAGTTTAGTGCTTTTCTCTCAAATAGGGGGAGTGAACAAGAGAGTTCAGGAACAAATTCAAATCGCAAACGCATATAAAAAACAGTTAGATGCAGAGAGAGCTCAAAAAAAAGATGCTACTTCTGTAGATTCTGTTCAGATTGTTGTTGCTAAAAGTTTATTGCTAAAAGATACCAAATTAACAAAAGAAATGCTTGAATTAAAAGACCATAAAATTGCTGCTTTGCGCCCAGAGCATATTAAAAACATGGATTCAATAGTAGGATGCACGCTGAATGTAAGTTTGAATCCAGGTGAGCCAATTACTACTTGGCTATTAAAAGAATTACAACCAAAAACTCTTGAAGTGCCTCAGGGTATGAGAGCAATAACTATTCCTATTGAGTATATACAAGGTTTGGCTTCGTACGTTGAGATAGGTTCAAAGCTTGATCTTCATTCTGCATCCAGAGAGAATACCAAAGAGAAAGGTGAACTTATTGTACAGAATATTAAAGTAATAGCATTTGAAAAAAAGGAACAGCCTTCACCAGTGGAAGGGCAAAAACCTATAGAAGCTATATCTGCTGTAACAATAGAAGTGCCAGCAGCGAAAACTGCTAAACTTGTAGAGGCAATGGTTAATGGAAAGCTTCAATTGGCATTAAGAAATATCAATGATGATGAAATAATAGCTCTTCCCAAAAAGGCAGTGGCACAAGCTCCCCCATTTAATCCACCACCATCACTTCCAACAAGCATATTACCGCCAATAAACATGAAAAATATAAATGATCTGCCTGTTCCTGCAGCACCACCAAAAAAACCTTCTAAGCCACCAGCAACAGTGGAATTTATACAAGCAAACGTCAAATCAGAAGTCACTTTTAACGATTAGAATAGCTGGAATTGATAAAAATGGGAAAACTGCCTAAGACAATAGTATTAACCCTGACGTCATTATTGGTATTTAGTATGCTTAATAATGATTCTCTTGCAGTTCAGGGTATCAGGGATGTGGAAAATGATCCTATCTCTATTAATAATGATCTTAATTATGGTTCTAATTCTGAATATAAAGTTGATTATTTGAAGAAATTTTCGCCTTATGCACAGCGTAATGCGTCATTAAGAGGCGGTGTTTCTCAATTAATCTCTATTGTTGGAAAATCACAATTGATAAGGTTTGATGAGCCCGTCAAAAGACTTTCAATAGCAGATCCAAAACTTGCTGATGTTGTTATGCTTTCAAAGAAGGAACTGTTATTAAATGGTAAATCAAATGGTGAAACCAGTCTGATTATATGGGGAGAAAAAGGTGACCCTGTATTTTTTGATTTAACTGTAAAAAATGATACTACTGCACTTCTTGAAGCATTAAAAGATATTGCACCTGAAGAGGAAATTGATATCAAATTTACAGCAAATGCAACCAAAGGTGCTGCTGGTGAAAGTGCTGCAAATGCAGTATTTTCTGGTAAAATATCTTCAACAATAAAGAAAGAAAAAATTAAAAGTCTTGTAACAGCTTATGGGTTTAATTTTGTTGATTTAGCTGAATCTCCTACCCCACAAGTTATGCTTGAAATTAAAGTCGCTGAAGCTAACAGAAGTTTGACCAAAAATCATACAGTTGATGTAACATCAGGTGGTAAATTCCTAAATCCACTTAATACGCAATTCAAAAGCCCGTTAAAATATCTTGAAATATCAAACAATGTTGGTGTAGTTGCCCCAGGTGTTAGGCTTTCAAATATATATTTGCCGATATTAAATACTACAAATTCTATTACGCTTACCGAAACTAAAGGTATGATTAAAATACTTGCTGAACCAAAACTAGTTGCTGTTAACAAGCAGGAAGCTAGCTTTAACGCAGGTCAACAGGTTCCTGTTCCTTCTGGTATAGATCCTATGACAGGACAAATAAATTATGAATATAAAGATGTAGGTGTTAACCTTAAATTTACCCCTGATATTTTAGAAGAATCAGGGAAAATTTTGTTAAAATTAAATCCTGAAGTGAATGAGATCGATACTACAATAACTGTAAGACAGCCTAATGGAATAGTAATTTACGGTATTAGGACAAGAAAAGTTAATACTACTGTTGAGCTTAATGATGGAGAAACTCTTGTGATAGCAGGTTTATTGCAGAGAAGTAATTCAGAAACATCAAACCACCCACCATTTATAGCAGATATCCCAATATTAGGACAGCTATTCACCAGTAAAGAATTTAGAAAAGGTGAAACAGAGCTGATGATATTTGTAACTCCCAGAATTTTGAAATCAGACAATCTAGTAAACGGAGTATAATATGGACTTAATTCCTGTAATAATTATAGAAAGCAACGATAATGCAAGGCATCACCTTAAGAAAAAACTTGAGGATTTTAACTTTATCAATATAATAGGTGATTTTAACAACCTTACAGCAGGATATAGCGCAATTATACAGGAAAGGCCTCCAATAGTTTTTATTGATATTTCTGATAATTGCGATTTGGCTCTGGAAATAATTGAAAAAATTAACTTACAGCATAGGTCCTGTATAATTCATGTAACTTCAGCAGAGAATAATCCTGATATTGTGATAAAAGCCCTTAGATCAGGAGCAAGGGAATATTTATCCAAACCTATAAATGTTGCTGATTTAAGTAAAGCGCTTGATAAAGCTAAAATGCTTATATATAGTGAACATGAAGATGGTATGTCCGGCAAAATTTTTACTATATTTAGCAATAAAGGTGGGATAGGTAAAACCACAATGGCTGCTAACCTTGCTTTAAGCCTTGCTGAGGTAACAGGTAAAAGGGTTGCTTTACTTGATCTTAACTTGCAGCTTGGAGATATAACTACATTCTTAGACCTGACTCCATCTTTCGACATTGCATACATTGCAGCGCATTTAAACAGGATTGATGAATCATTTCTGTTAAGTTCACTTGAGAAGTATAAAGATAAAGATTTGTATGTTCTTGCAGATCCTCCATATCTGGAACAAGGTGAAGAGATTACTTCTGAGCAGATAAGTTCAGTCTTAAGTATTATGAAATCTGTTTTTTCATATATCGTTGTTGATACCAGCAGTAGTTTTGACAGTAAAACATTGTGTGCGCTTGATGCGTCAGATAGTGTATTGCTTGTATCAATGATTAATTTACCTTCAATCAGAAATACACAAAGATGTTTGGATTTATTTAGCAGGTTAGACTACAGTGATAAAAAAATTAAGCTTATTATTAATCGATACCTGCCAAATGAAGAAATTACTGTAGAAGACGTCGAAGATGCTCTTGGACATCCAGTATATTGGAAGATTCCTAATAACTACTTCATTGTTATGTCAGCAATAAATAGAGGAATGCCAATTGTAAAAATTGATCCTAGCTCTAACATCTCTCAAAACTTCTATGAACTTGCTGCATTACTTAGTAATACTGTTTTAATAAAGGGTAAAACAGCTAAACAGTTAACCAGTCATTCAGGTGCTTTCAATTTCAGGAATATCCCGTTTTTAAATAAGCTAATTAGTTTGGGCAAATAGGGAGCTGTGATTAATGTCTTTAAGAGATAGATTAAATAAAAATACAGAAATAAATAAACCTCTCACAGTACGTGAAATAGATGAATCTGCAATGTATAATGATTCTGACATGTCAGAATTACAGGCAATAAAAGACAAATTACACAATTTATTAATTGAAAAAATTAATTCAATAACTACCTGGGAAAATCATACAGAAGATGAGCAGGTTCAATTTATTAGACAGTTTATAGAAAAGCGCTTATTAACTGACTTTTCTTCTGTGCCACTTAATAAAAATGAAAGAGAAGTTTTAATTAAGGGAATATTGCAGGAAATTAAAGGATATGGTCCACTTGATCCTTTATTGGCTGATGCTGCAATATCAGATATTCTCGTTAATGGCCCCAAGCAGGTTTACGTTGAAAAAGGCGGTAAGCTCTTTAAAACTAATGTAAATTTCAAGAATAATACCCATTTAATGAATATTATTGAAAGAATTGTATCTAAAGTAGGCAGAAGAATTGATGAAAAATCTCCAATGGTTGATGCGAGATTGCCGGATGGTTCAAGGGTAAATGCCATTATCCCTCCATTGGCAATTGATGGAGCTTCATTATCTATCAGAAGATTTAAAGCTGATGCTGCAAGTCTCGATAACCTCTTAAAATGGGGCTCAATGACTGTTGCAATGGCAGAAACGCTAGAAGCTGCCGTTAAATCAAGACTAAATATTGTAATATCCGGTGGTACAGGTTCTGGTAAAACAACACTATTAAATAGTCTTTCTGCAAAAATTCCAAACGATGAGCGTATTATTACAATAGAAGATTCAGCTGAATTGGCATTACAGCAGGAACACGTTGTTAGGCTTGAAACAAGACCACCAAACATTGAAGGTACAGGTGCTATAACTGCAAGGGATTTAGTTATAAACTCATTACGTATGAGACCTGATAGAGTTGTAATCGGAGAATGTCGTGGCGCCGAAGCACTTGATATGTTACAAGCAATGAATACCGGTCATGATGGTTCACTGACAACTTTACACGCCAATACTCCCAGAGATGCATTAAGCAGGCTTGAAACTATGGTTATGTATTCAGGAATAGATTTGCCTGAAAAAACCATAAGACAACAAGTTACATCTGCTGTGCATTTAATAGTCCAGGCAAGCAGATTAAGTGATGGTACTCGCCGAGTTACGTTTATAACAGAAATAGTTGGTATGGAAGGCAGTGTTGTAACCATGCAGGATGTATTTCGATGGGAACAATATGGCCTAGATGAAAATGGTAAAGTAGTTGGATGTCACGTAGCCACTGGGGTTAGGCCAAGGTTCATGGATAAATGTAAAGCCAAAGGTATCTTTCTGCCACCTGAGTATTTTGATGCAAAAACACAGCCAATATACTTGTGTAACGAACCACCAAATATAAAAGCAGACAAGTTTCTTGGTAAGAAATCTGAAGAAAATCCAAAAACTAATAAGGTAATTCCTGCACCAGAAAATAAACCTGGTAAAATGCCACCGGAAACTCCTAGTAATAATGCATTAATAAATAGACTTAAAAAATAGATTAGGCTTTTAAAATGATATACGGTTTTTTATCTGTCATTGTTGGAGTAATAGTTGGATATATTATCCTTAATGTTGGACAAAAGGAAGATACGAGTCCAATAGATAGGCTTTCGCAAATAAAAGCAAAAAATCCATTATTGGAAGAAATGGAAAGAGCAGAGATCAGTGAGCTAATTAGGGATACTGAATATAAGTATAAAGCTCTTGGCGAATTTCTTAGTAAATTTAATTTCTTTAATCATATAAAAAAACAGTTAAAAGTTGCAGATATAAGTATGAAACCTGATGTATTTATAGTGATATCTGTACTGCCAGCTTCAATATTCTTTATACTAGGCTTATTAAGTCCTGCAGGAATATATGTATATTTACTAATAGGACTAATTGCGGCTGCATTTCCGACAATTATGTTAAAGATGCGCACAAAAAAAAGATATAATTTATTTACAAGCCAATTTCCAGATGCGTTGGACTTAATAGCCAGCTCCTTAAGAGCCGGTCACTCATTGTTGTCAGCATTTCAAATGGTAGCAAAAGAAATGCCGGAGCCCGTATGTCAAGTTTTCAAAGTTGCTTCAGATGATGTTGCTTTAGGTAGAGATACCAGAGATGCATTGGCAGGAATGGAAGATCATATGCCAACAAGTATCGACTTAAGGTTTTTTATTACAGCTGTGTTGATACAAAGAGAAATTGGTGGTAACTTAGCAGAAATATTAGATAGCTTAAACTATACCATACGTGAAAGATTTAAATTGCTTGGTCAAATAGCTACACAAACGGCGCAAGCCAAATTATCAGGTATAGTTTTAGCAATAGCACCATTTGCAATAGGTGGTATTATCTGGGTAATGAATCCTACTTATCTGGAACCTCTATTTACAACACTTCCTGGGCAAATTGCACTTGTAGTTTCATTGACTATGGCTGGTGTTGGCTATATGATTATCAACAAAATAACTGACATTAGAGTGTAACCGTACTAACAAGGATCTTATTATGGATTTTTTAGCATTTATAGTAGCAACAATTGGAATAAGTTATATTATTTATCTGTATACTGAAGATACAGAGGAAGATCCAGTACAAAAAAGGCTAAAGCAATATACATCACAAAAACAAGAAATATATGTGGAAGATTCTTCAAGTCAAACTAAAACAAACTTATTAGAAAACTTTATTAAGCTGCTTGATCCGGTAACTTCAATTGTTTATAGACATATAGATTCAAAACCCGCCAAACAACTTTTGTTAGAAGCTGGAATGGCTTCTGGCGATGAAGAAGTATACAAACACATAGCTACAAAAGTTGTATTTGCATGTATTGGAGCTGGAGCTGCATTTCTACTTTCAGTTTCAGGAGATATAAACTCTGGTATAAAGTTAATGCTTTTTGTTATAATGCCGCTTACCTGTTTTCGGTTGCCGGATTTTAAACTAAAAAGGATAGCTCAAGTAAAAGCTACTGAAATAACATATAACTTACCTGATGCGCTTGACCTGCTAACAGTCTGTATTGAAGCAGGCCTTGGTCTTGATGCTGCATTTGTAAGAGTATCACAAGAGCTTGAAAGAACCAGTCCGATAATGGCTAAGGAATTAGGTAGAGTAAGTAAGGATGTAATGTCTGGAATTCCTAGATCAGAAGCTTTTAGAGCACTGGCTAACAGGAATAACGTTCCTGATTTAAGATCTTTTGTAGCCTTAATAATTCAGACAGACAAGCTGGGAACTAGTATCTCACAGTCATTAAGAGTATACTCTGATACAATGAGGACAAAAAGAAAACAAAGGGCAGAAAAGCAGGCTGCTCAAGCTAGTGTAAAGATGGTTATTCCTCTTGTATTATTTGTATTACCATCTATGTTCGTTGTATTATTGGCACCGGCAGCTTTAACTTTGGTTGAAAACTTTAAAAATATGTCACCGCAGTAACTTAGCTTTATTCCTTAGAATATAACTCAGCCAAAAGTTCCACTGGCTGGTAAATAGGAATTTGGCTGTCATTTGTGCATAATCCCTGCGTCAGTCCTATTTTACAAGATGGGCAGCTTGTTGTTGCAATATCTGCCTTTGTATTTATGATATTCCTTCCTTTTTTAGCTGATATTGCTCTTGAAATTTCAGGCTGACTAACACAAAAAGTACCGGATGCACCACAACATTTATCAGCTTCCTCCATTTCAATATATTTTATTCCGGGAATGCTTTTTAGTAATGCTCTCGGTTCTTCGTGTATCCCTTGAAATCTTCTTAAATGGCATGGATCATGGTAAGTCACCGTTTTATTGATTTTGGTATTTGCAGGCATGTAGATATTCTGCATTACAAGAAATTTATTTATATTAATAGCTTTATTTGCAACAATCTTAGCTTTTTGTTTTAGATCACCCTCTAAAATATCTTCATAAATTTTCCAGACTGACCCGCAAGAAGCGCAGTCTGTGAGTAAATAGTCTATATCAGGGTCAATCTTGTCCAGATTTTGCTTGGCTAATCTAATCATACTGTCTAGATTACCGGCACTACGAGCTGGAATACCACAGCAGGAAAAATCAGGAATATTAACTTTATAACCATTTTTTTCCAGTACTATTAAAATTGAGTTCTTTACGCTCTTATTGACATAATTATTTATACACCCGGGGAAATAAGCTATTTTGAGAGCAGACTTGTCCTTTACAGGCTTCATCTTTTTATATTGAATATTTTCTTTTATCTGACTATTAAACAAATAAACTGGATTCTTTAATGGTTTTATAATACTTGAAAGTGTATTAACTAGTTTAATTGCCCCTGTTTTACTATAGATTTGCAGGAATACCTTTAAGATATTGAGATTCAGTTTGGACTCAAAATTAGCAACTATAAACCTCTTTAAAAACCCTATTCCATACAATTTATAGCTATGATACCTGGCAGCGTTAATAATTTCTTCTGCTGATATTCCACTTGGGCAAAAGTCATAACAAGCTTTACAACCTAGGCAAAGATCAAGGTGCTTTGCCAGATTTTTATTGAATTCAATTTTGCCGCCTATAGCAGCATTTAATAGTGTAAATTTGCCTCTTGATACTGCTGTTTCCAGTCCTGTAACTTCAAAAACAGGACATACAGCCTGGCATAATCCACACTTTGTACATTTATAAATTTCTTCTGAGTAATCATTTATCGTTTTCATTTTTATTTAATAGACCAGATTATTGTGATTTTTCCTGATAAAAGACCTTTCCGGGGTTTAATATTCCTTTGGGGTCAAAAATGTTTTTAATGGCTTTCATATAATCAATTGCGTTATTATCAAGTGCGTTGCTTAGATACTTAGCCTTTGCCATTCCAACACCATGCTCACCTGAGAGTGTCCCGCCAAGCTTAATAGCAGCTTCAAATAATTCAGCAGCAGCCATTTCGAAGTTATGAGCTTCTTCTTTATTTCGAAGGTCTAATGAGAAATTCGGATGTAGATTCCCATCACCGGCATGGCCCATAATACATACAAGCAAATTATATTTATCAGCTATTCTTCTTATCTCTTTAATCATTTCAGGAATTTTAGCTCTTGGTACCACTGCATCTTCCGTGACTACATTTGGGCTTAATCTTGCTACAGCGCCAAAAGCTGATCTTCTGGCAAACCAGATTTCTTCTCTTTCCTGTTCATTTTTTGAGACACGAATATTTTTTGCCCCAAACTTATTGCAAATTTCAAGAATCTGCTGCATTTGTAGATTAACAGAATCACTAAAACCATCTACTTCAATAACTAGTGCAGCATCCATTTCTACAGATAGTCCTGTGGCATGGAAATTTTCAATTGTCTGCATAGTGTTTTTGTCCATTAAATCAAGAGTAGCTGGTGTGATTTTAGCAGATATTATTCCTGTTACAGCATTAGCAGCATTATCAATTGAATCAAAAAACGCCAAAAGGACTTTTCTGTCTTCCGGCATGGGGATTAGTCTTAATGTTATCTCCGTAACTATACCCAGAGTTCCTTCTGACCCGATAAAAAGCTGGGTTAGATTATAACCTGTGGCGTTTTTTGCTGTATTCCCGCCAACTTTCATTATGGTTCCATCTGCCATTACTGCTTCAAGCCCAAGAACATAGTCTTTTGTCCCGCCGTATTTGAAAAATCTTGGTCCGCTTGAAGATAATGCAACACTGCCGCCGATTGTAGATACTTTTAAATTAGATGGATCCGGAGGATAAAATAAACCTAGTTTTTCAATCTCTTTTTGCAGTTTTTCCACTACGACACCCGGCTGAACCGTACACATAAGATTGTCTTTATCTATATTTAATATATTATTCATCCTGGAAAAATGAATAATGACCCCGCCTTTAAGTGGAACACACCCTCCTGCAAGGTTAGTTCCAGCTCCCCTTGCGACTATAGGTATGGAGTTCGCATTAGCAATTTTTAAAAGTTCACTTACTTGTTCTTTTGAAGTTGGTAAAACCACTAAATCAGGTAGATATAAATCTTCTCCTATTGCAGTTGCATCATATGCATAGCAATATCGTTCTTCAAAATTGGTAAGAACATTGTCTTTTCCAAGAATTGATTCTATTTTATGCAATATAGAGCTATTTATATTAATTTTTTCGTGAACATTTGCCATTAATTTACCCAGATTTGCTATATAAATAAATTATAAACCAATTATTTAATTTAGATTTACGTGTTTTGATAAGTCTTCTTTCCAGTAAACAGGATTATTAAAGTTCGGCTTTACATATAAATCTTTACTTTTACTCTTTGGTAAAAGTAAAACACTAATTGCATCTTCATAAACAATTTGCCAATCAGGTAAAGCCAGGAAGTCCATTGGATAATATGCTCTTTTGGGAAGAACTATAATATCCGCATGGAGTTTATTGATAACATCTACCCAATTGTGGTTGAGCTTTTCGGAAAATACTGCCGTTATATCTATAATATTTTGAGGATAAACCTCTTCACTTCTGCCATCAATAAGAACTTTGCATTGAGGATACAATTTCCATAGTGCATAGCTTCCCCAGTTATAAGTAGTTGCCAGATTTCCTGATAAATTGTTTTGCTTTATAAACTCAAATGAGCCTACAGGATAAATATTTGGCTGAACGACAAACCTAACAGGCGATATTGAGAGAATATTCTTTAATAAAATCACTGTAATAACTATTAGAAAAATGGATAAAGTATTCTTTGCGGCTTTAAACCATATATCAATATTTTTATTAAATTTATTGCTGAATAGTTCTTTCAAGTATTCAAACAATGCTGCATAATGAGGATAAAACAAGCTTGATGCAGCTATAATGAAGAAGAAGGCATGCCTTTGATGTTTTAATCCCATATAGAGGGTGAATAATACAGTTAAAATACTTATCCAGTCAGCATTAGCTTTCTTGTAAAAAAGCCTAATTCCAATAATAATAACTAATAAAGCAAAAATCATAAATCCCAGATAGGCATGAATAGGAATACCCATGAACATATTTACGGGTCCTGTTAGTGTTATTGGTTGCCATTCCGGAATTAATGGCCTTGTCATAGTGGTAGCTTCATAAATATAAGGCCAATATTTAGCTCCATAAGGATTTATTAATGTAGCAGCAATACTGAGAATTAATGTTCCAAGGTATTTTAGAGGATTTTTTCTGTTTAAAAATTCTCCCAGTGTATAAATAAATAGCAAGCCCAGTCCAGCTACAAAACCTCCATGCATATTTGCCCAGATTATCATCGTTACAGGCAATATCCATAAAAGCCTGTTTTCTCCTTTTCTTACCCTTTCAAGTATATACAGCCATAGAACGAAGAAAAGAAAGGTAAACATTTGAGATCTGATTACGTTTTGAACTCCCGGTAAGATAGAAAATCCAATAAAAATAGGGTAAAATAAGGCAATATTATGATCTTTGCCAATGTGAAGTTTAATAATACTCGCAATAAGGAATAATATTAGAAATAGAATAATAAATTTCAGGGCAAATAAACCTAGATCTCCAAAATGATCAGTCAGGAAAAAGAAAATAACTCCTGAGCCCCATTCATGGTCTATCCATAAATCTCTTGTTGGTGCATACGAAAAAATATCCTGTTTTAGCACTCCACCTGTTTGGAAAAACAGTGATCCTACTGCAAGCCTTGCCCATAAATCCCAATCAGGAAACATTAATACAATTGATAATAAGCCGGCAATTAATGCTATTACAAGGTAAAATACTATCTTTTTCATACAATATTCAGCTCCACTCAGATTTGGAAACGGTATAATCAAAATTATAATACTTAAAACTTTAAAAAGAGAAAAATTATTTATAAAGCTAATTTAAATTAACATGTTTAGATAGATCTTCACGCCAATATTCTTTATTCTTATAATTAGGACTAATATAAGAATCTTTAATTTTACTTGTAGGTAAAAGTACGACACTAATTGCATCCTGATAAACAACTTTCCATCCATTAATCATTGCAAAGTCATATGGCCTGTATTTTAATTTGGAAGCAACTATTATATCTGTATTATAAATGTCTAAAAATCTACTCCAATTATCATTCAAATGCTCGGAAAAATTCATTGTAATCTCAAAAACGTCATTAGGATAAACTTCTTCATATCTTCCATCTATTAATACTTTGCACTGAGGATATAATTTCCATAATGCATAACTCCCCCATCCGTAAGTGGTTGCCAGGTTTCCAGAGATATTATTCTGTTTTATGAACTCAAAAGCACCTACCGGATAAAATATGGGATTAGCTAATATTTCTTTGGGCAATATTGGTACAAAAAATACACAAATAGATATTAGCAGAATATAAACCAGAGTATCTTTAGCTAGTAAAACCAGTTTTTTAGTCTCTTCCCCAAATTTATTTCTGATTAAATCAAATACATATGAGAATAAAGCAGAATATTGATAATAAAGTAAGCCTGATACAGCTAAAGTAAAGAATTCGCTGTGTCTTTGATGCTTTAAGGATAAGTAGAACATAATTCCTATTAATAAAATTTTGACCCAGTCAGTCTGAATCCTGTTTATTAATAATTTGATGCTGACTAAAGCTGTCAGGAAAACAAATACAAAGAATCCAGATAAAGTGGGAACTTCAATACCATAGATCAAGTGGGATGATCCGTTTAATATAGATAAAGGCTTCCATTCACCAATCAATGGGCGTGGCATAGTTACTGCTTCAAAAATATAAGGCCAATATTTGATTCCATAAGGATTTATTAATGTAATAAGAGTGCTAATTCCTAATATCCATAGATATTTCTGGTAGTTACTTTTATTTAGAAACTCTCCTAATGCATAAATAAATAGCAAGCCCAGCCCAGCTACAAAACCTCCATGCATATTTGCCCAGATTATCATAGTTATAGGTAATATCCATAAAAGCCTGTTTTCTCCTCTTCTCACTCTTTCAAGCACATATATCCAAAGTACAAAAAATAGATAAGTGAACGTCTGTGCTCTTAAGAGATTTGCTATGCCGGGAAGAAGCGCAAAAGCAAGAAATATAAAGTAAAATATTTCAATATTTGATTCTTTATTTATATATAGTTTAATGATTTTACTCAGTAATATAAAAATAGATACTACTATTAAGGCTTTTAATAAAAATAAACCCCAATTGCCAAATTGATTTGCAAAAAAATAGAAAATAACTCCTGAGCCCCATTCATGATCTATCCATAAATCTTTAGTTGGAACATAAGCAAAAATATCGTGTTTTAATACGTTTCCTGTCTGGAAAAATATTGATCCTACAGCTAACCTTGCCCATAAATCATTATCAGGATGATTAACTATAACAGTTAAGATATAGGAAATTATTACTATAGTTAAATAAAAGATTATTTTTTTCATTAATCAATATTTTATACTCCTGACCCCTAGTTTAAATCAACAGGTTTAGCAAAATTTTCCTGCCAGTAAGCTTGATTATTAACATTAGGATGGAAAGTAAAATCCTGGACCTTATCTTTTGGTACAAGTACTACGCTTACTTGATCCTCATAAACCGGTTTCCAGTTCTCCAAACTCAGCAAGTCTACAGGCTTATAAGCACTTTTTGGGGCAACTATTATATCTGTATGAAAGACATTTAAAAATTTTGCCCAGTCATTTCCTATATGTTCAGAGAATTTTAATGCTAGTAAATACATATCATTAGGATAAACTTCTTCATATCTTCCATCAATAAGCACTCTGCATTGAGGATACAATTTCCATAAAGCATAACTTCCCCAATTATATGTAATTGCCAGATTTCCGGATAAATTATTTTGCTTTATAAATTCCAGTGATCCTACAGGGTAGACAGCTGGACTTACTATAAATTTAGTTGGTATAGGATAGATCAGAGAAGAAAGATATATTATTAGGGCTAAAACACCAATTTTAAATGAGAAAGATGGAATAATCAGAGATTTGTCGCCTAATCTATCCTTGATCTGTTCTACAAGCCAGTTAAACATATAAGCAAAATGGGAATACATTAAGCCTGACATAGCAAGTACAAAGAAAACCACATGCCTTTGATGCTTTAATGCCATATAAAGAGTGATTAGTGCAAGAAGAATCTTTACCCAATCAGTGTTATATCTTTTTATAAAGGCAATAAAAGCAACTATTACCGTTAGCAAAATAAATATAAAAAACCCTGAAAGTACATGAATTTGCATGCCAAGAATATTATGGAATGGGCCAGTAAGACTAATCGGCTGCCATTCTATAAAGCCTATTCTATTTAGGGTAGTAGCTTCAAGAATATAGTGCCAATATTTGATTCCATATGGGTTTATTAGTGTAGCCATGCTGCTTAGAGCTAGAATTCCAAAGTATTTTAGAGGATTTTTTCTATTTAAAAGTTCACCTACTGCATAAATAAACAGTAATCCAAGCCCTGCCAGGAACCCCCCGTGCATGTTTGCCCAAATTATCATAGTTATAGGCAATATCCATAAAAGCCTGTTTTCCCCTCTTCTTACTCTTTCCAGTAAATATATCCAGAGTGCAAAAAAGAAAAATGTGAATATCTGTGATCTTACAGTGCTTGCAATACTAGGATATAAGGTAAATCCTATCAGGAGAAAATAAAATGCATTATTGAATTTATCTTGATTTAACCTGATAACTTTGTATATGAGAATAAAAATTGCAAAAATGAGAATTCCTTTTAAGACGAAAATCCCCAAATCACCAAAACAACGAGTTAAACTATAAAATAAAACACCTGTTCCCCACTCATGATCGACCCAGGTGGGTTTAGTAATTGAGTATGCAAAAATATCATGCGGTAATACTCCGCCTGTCTGAAAGAAAAGTGAACCAACTGCCAATCTTGCCCACAAGTCAAAATCAGGAACGGGAATCCTGAAAGTTAAAAAATAAACAATTAATACAAGCGATGAAAAGAATATAGCTTTTTTCATACATTACCCAACTCTTACAGCACCCTCACCTATTATCTTTATAAGATAATACCATAATACTTTATTTTATATGAAAAAATTTACTGTCTATTTCCAGTTAACAGGTTTTGACGGGATTGTCTAATAAGTCTTACTAATTATACCCCTTAAAGATAATATTAAATTACTCCTTACTGGGATAAAAATAGTACAACAAAATGATAAGTTGTAAGAATAGAAATTAATTCCAACCATAATCCCGAAATTATACAAGGAGGGGAAATGTGGCACATACTATAGAAAAACAAATATATTGCGAAGAAGAACATAAGTATGTCACTTGTGAAATAATGGTTTTAGATGAAGAGGAAAGCCTTCCCGGAACTGATAGAAGGGAAATTGTTCTATATTGCACAAGTTGTGGCACTCCATTTAATGAACTATCAGATACATTTACAGCAGACATTGAGGGTCTTTATCCTGAAACTGAACTTATAGATCAATATGAAGACTTTGATGACAGGCAAGGTGATTAAGGAAGCAGGCTTTAAAAATCTTTATCCAATATTCCCAAAAAACAGGAACATTGATAATCCAACTATTAAGCAGTAAAAGGCAAAAATATTCAGTTTATTTTTACTTATATATATTATGAAATATTTAATACAATAATAGCCAACTAAAGCTGATAACAGAGTTCCTGCAATAATAGCAGTCCAGTTGTAACTTATGATTTCACTAATGCTGCCAATATCCAGTAGATGATGAAGAGCAGCAAGTATTATTATTGGAATACTTAGCAAAAATGAATATCTTGCAGCTGTTACTCTATCTAATCCAGCTGCTAATCCAGCTGCTATAGTTGCTCCAGACCTTGATAATCCCGGTGCTACAGCTAAACCCTGTGCTAATCCTATTATTATAGACTTTTTCCAGGTCATATTGGTCATTTTTTTAGTAATTTTCTCAGACATAAGCTCTGTGGTATAAAGCATAACGCCTGTAAACATCAGGATTATTCCAACTCGTGTTGGGTTATACACAAGAGATTCAAAGAAATCTTTAAAAGGTAAAGCAACTGCAACTGTAGCAATGGTGCCTATAACAATATAAACAGGAATCTGTGCTTCATAGTTGGTTTTTAATGTCCCTTCTTTAGCAGCTTTAAAGAATTCATTTATTAAATGAATAATATCCTGTCTGAAATATATAAGTACAGCAAGGAGAGTTCCAACATGGAGCATAATATCAAAAAATATTTCTTCGCCTCCACCGCTGGCTAAAGCTTTTCCTGTTAGAACTTTATATATAGATGATGTTAATACAAGGTGGCCTGAGCTGCTGACAGGCAAGAACTCTGTTAATCCCTGAATAACACCTGTTATTAGCGATTGATATATATCCATTTTTAATTCCTCTGCTCTATGTATTTATTTATTATAATTGCATCCTCATCCGAAACCCCTTTTTGAGCAAATTTTTCAAATAAGTCGGGCCGTTTTTCATATGTCCTGATTATAGCCTGTTTTCTTCTCCAATTATCTATTTCTTTATGATTTCCGGATAATAAAACTTCAGGGACTTTCATTCCTCTATACTCAGATGGTCTGGTATATTGGGGGTATTCAAGCAATCCGGATGAAAAAGTATCATAATGAGCCGATTCTACTTTGCCTAATGCTCCGGGTAAAAGTCTGGTGACAGAATCAATCAGACAAAGTGCGGCTAATTCGCCTCCTGTAAGCACAAAATCACCAATAGATACTTCAATTACTTCAATGCCTTCACGAATTCTCTCATCAAATCCTTCATAATGACCACAAATCATTACTAATTGATCCTGCTGGCTGAATTTATCTGCAAAATCTTGATTATAAGGTTTTCCTTGCGGGGTTAATAAAATTACAGAAGATTTCTCTTTTCTATTAACTGATTCTACTGATGCAAATATAGGATCACACATAAGCACCATGCCGGCCCCACCTCCGTAAGGTGTATCATCCACGGTTCTGTGTTTGTCATGAGTGAAATCTCTCGGATTAACAGTGTTTACTGTAATAACATTATTCTTCCTTGCCCTGCCAATAATACTGCAAGAAGCATACGCCTCTATCAAATCAGGAAATAAAGTTATTACAGTGAATTCCATTTGCTACCCCGTGTAAAGCCTTTCTGGTATATAGTAAAATTATTCCTTCACTTTCTCCAAAAGGCCAGGAATATTACGTATAACAATTTTATTATTTTCTATATTAACTTCAGGAACTATGTCTTTAACAAAAGGAATAAGATGTTCTTTATTGTTCTTATCTTTTACAGCAAGTACATCTTCTTCATTTTTTAAGCTTATAACTGAGATTACACTGCCAAGCTGGTTTCCGTCAACATCATAAACTTCAACCCCAATAAGATCATCGATGTAAAATTCGTCTTCTTCTAATTCACCTTTAATTTCACTCTTTGGAACTTTCAAATATGCTCCTTTAAGTTCTAATACTTCATCTATAGAAGATATCTCCTTGAATTTAATCAAAGCAAAATTCTTATGAAAACGAAGTGACTGAATGGTTAATGATGTAGTTTTAGAATCTTTTACCGCATAAACCTGACGCAGTTCAGTTAATCTTTCTTCTTTGCCGGGGGTAAAACCGACTTTTACTTCACCATGAATCCCATGGAAATTTAAGATTTTCCCTATTGATAGTAGTTTTTCCACATTCTCTCCGCTGTTTGTCATACTGAATTAATTTTATCACCTAAATATTTATATCTTGTATGATACCATCTCTAACAATAATTTCAGCATTTTTAAATTTATCGTAAATATTTTCTCCAATTTTTAATTCAAAATAATTCTCCAGACTTCCTGTAACAACAACATTTTCATCAGCTAGGTGATTTATGCTGTCACGTTGGGACTGAAGTTCTTGTTTTAATGATGCCATCTGCTGCATCCTGCTGGATATTTCAGTAAGGGCATCCTGTATCTGCTTGCTGCCTTCTTCACCATAAGCAGCGCCATAGCTGCCAGCCTGATCATGAATCTGTTTATTCTGGAGTTCAAGCTGCATAATCTGACTGTCAAGTAAATGTAGTTCTTTATTAATTTCCTCATTAGCCTGCTTTTTAAAAACGTCTGTTACTACTGTCTTAATGGTAACTGGTCTTTTAACTTTTATTGTTTTATCAGTCATAATCATACCTCAATATCTTAAACTAAATAGTAGTACTCCAATTAAGCCAGGTCTATATACTTCAAATACTATATGCGTTAACTTAAATTAGGTGATTTTATCATCAATTAAATTACTGTGTACAAGAAAAAGCGTATTAATACTCCGTATATTATATTTACTTTAAAAATAAACATGTATTAAGATATTAAGGAAAGATTACCTAATTGTAAACAACCAAAGATCTAAGACATATTGCTTAATTTAATAACTTATAAGAATAGCAAAGTTGATCAATTATTATGATTAAACTGGAAAACGTCTATAAATCATTTAAGAATCTTTCCGTATTGAAAAATATTAATACGGGAATAGCTAAAGGTGAGATAGTAGCTATTATTGGCCCATCAGGGTGCGGTAAGAGTACCTTCTTGAAATGCATTAACGGCCTTATTTCTGTAACTAAAGGAAAAATATATGTTGATGGATTAGAAATCACAGATAGTAGTGTAAATCTTAATCAAATCAGAGCAGAAGTAGGAATCGTTTTTCAGCAGTTTAATTTGTTCCCCCATATGACTGTAAAAGAAAACATTATGCTTGCTCCTACTAAAGTAAAGAAAATGCCAAAAGAAGAAGCGGAAACGCTTGCGGTGCAACTTCTTGAGAAGGTTGGAATACTTGATAAAATAGATAGATACCCTGAAGAATTATCAGGAGGACAGGCTCAAAGAGTTGCAATAGCTAGAAGTTTGGCTATGCAGCCTAAAATTATGCTTTTTGATGAACCTACCAGTGCACTTGATCCTAAAATGACAAGCGAAGTATTGGATTCAATGAAAGAACTGGCTCAAGAAGGCATGACCATGATAGTTGTAACGCATGAAATGAGTTTTGCCAGAGATGTTGCAAATAGGGTCATATTTATATCTCATGGTGAAATTGTGGAAGAAGGCCCACCTGATAAAATATTCCAAAACCCTGATAATGATGCTACACGTGAATTCTTAACAAGCGTATTAAAGCTGACAGTATAAATATAAAAATGTAAAAATACAAAAGTGAGAAAATTATGAAAAGTATTCGAAGTTTATACGGAAAAGTCATTCTTTTAATCTTTATTTTAGCTACAGTTACAGGGTTGGCAGCCTGTTCGCAACCTAAACATAAACAGGACTTATTAGAAAAAGTCACTCAGAGAGGAAGAATTATTGTAGGAGTCAAATACGACTCAAAACCATTTGGCTATATTGATGAAAATCAAAAACTGCAAGGTTTTGATATTGATCTTGTCAGGGAACTGGCAAAAAGAATATTAGGCAATGAAAATGCTGTTGAGTTTCAGCAGGTGACATCATCAAGTAGAATAATATCATTGACATCAGGCACTGTTGATATGGTATCTGCAACTATGACAATTAATGATAAGAGAAAAAGGGTTATAGACTTTAGCTCACCTTATTACATTGCTGGTCAAGCATTAATGATTCATAAAAATAGTAATATAGCCTCGATAAAAGATTTAAATGGCAGGAAAGTAATCGTAATCTTAGGTTCAACTGCTGAAGAAAATATAAGAATGCTTGCTCCTAATGCAAGTATATTAGGATTCAGAACCTATACAGATGCTTTCTCCTCACTGAGAGCAAAAAGAGCAGAAGCATTAACAACAGATGATGTTATTATAGCTGGACTCTTATCTGAAGATTCAAATTATAAAATGCTCAAGGAAAGATATACTAAAGAACCTTACGGAATTGGGTTTAAAAAAGGTGACGATACCGTCGCATTTCAAGGGTCAGTAAATGTTGCTTTAGAAAGTATGAAAAATGATGGAACACTTGAACAAATAAGAAGAAAGTGGATGCCTTATTAAAAAATGTATGATTTTGACGTAAATGCAATAATTAAAGCCTTTCCTTATATAGTAAACGGACTAAAAATAACATTATTTATATCGGTAATAAGCTCAGTTTTAGCTCTTACTATAGGAATAGCTATTGCTTATTTTAGAAGCCAGCCCAATTCCACATTTAAACCTTTTGCTGTAATGTACGTAGAAATAGTTAGAAATACACCTTTATTAATACAGCTATACCTTTGGTATAAAGGGCTACCCAGTCTTGGAATAAATTTGCCAGCAATAGCATGTGGGATACTTGCATTAAGTATTTATACAAGTGCTTATATATCAGAAGTCCTTAGATCAGGTATAAATTCTATAGCACAAGAACAACATGAAGCTGCTAGAGGGCTCGGTTTAACCCAATTGCAAGTATTTACTTTAATTGTTTTTCCTCAGGCATTAAGAATTATTATTCCTCCATTAGGCAGTCAGTTTATTAATTTGGTAAAAAATTCATCTTTAGTTAGCTTTATAGCTGTTACAGATGTATTTTATATTATCTATAGAGAGTCAGTAAATGACTTTAGATTCCTTGAATTTTTTTTGGTAGGTGCGGGCATTTATATGCTGCTTACAGGCATAGTAGCTATATTGATAAATATGATTGAAAACAAGTTTAGAATACATGGAAGGACAGTGAAAATATAATGCACTGGAATGATATTCTGGATAATTTTGATTTTCTTATGAATGGACTTGTAGTTACATTACAAGTTGCAGGAATTTCAATTTCAGGCAGTCTTATTCTAGGGATAATACTTGGAGTTATAAGATATTCGAAAATTTTTCCGTTAAATATCATTTCTGTCATCTATATAGAAACTATTAGAAGCACACCTTTGATTCTCTTTATTGTATTCATCCATTTTGGCCTTTTACCTGTAATATTTGGAGAATCTACTTCTGTTTTTCAATCCACTTATATAGCATTAATAATCTTTACTTCGGCATATGTGGCTGAAATAACCCGAGGAGGATTGAAATCCATTGAATCAGGATATATTGAAGCATCAAAAAGTCTTGGGCTTACTTATTTTCAAAGGTTATTCTATGTAATTTTACCTTTGGCGATTACAAGGATGACACCTGCTCTTGTAAGTCAATTTATATCATTAATCAAAGATACTTCACTAGCCTCAGCAATTGGTTTGATAGAATTAACCAGATCCGGTGAGATTATTTATGAGAGAACCTATCATGAATTTGAGATATTAATATTTATTGCCTTAACATATTTTGCAATCTGCTTTGGGCTGTCAACACTAAGTAAAAAGCTAGAAACTAAACCTTATAGCATAACTGAATTTGAAAAAGTTTCACAAAATTAATGAATTAAACATATAATACAACTATAAGGGGATGATGCTTGGAATTATAGTAAAAATAAAGAAGTAATATTGAAATATTATTAAAAGGTATTAATTTTTTGTAACATACTATATATTGTATATATAAATAGGCTGAATCAATATATAATTCAAGAATAGCTCATATAATAGTATGATTTATCAGTAGTATTTCAAAAAATATATTTACTCAAAAAAGAATATATGTTAATCTTGGTTTATAAAAAAAGTAGTGTGTAATAATACCAGAATTTAGGTAAAGAGTAGAATAAAAGAGGATTAAGTTTTATGACAAGAAAAGGTTTTACACTCGCAGAAGTATTAGTAACCCTAGCAATCATCGGTGTAGTAGCAGCATTGACAATTCCAGCATTAATTCAATCAACTAGCCAAACTGAATTAAAAACAGCTCTTAAAAAGAGTCTTGCTACATTAAACCAGGCAATAGTTATGAGTATTGCACAAGACAGTGTTGATGCATCAACATGTACAGGTTGTGATGACAAAACAGGTTTAGCAACATTCTTTAGTGGCAAATTAAATATACTTTCTTCAAATCTAACTATTGCTAATCCATATTTCTATACAACAGATGGTATGAAATATACTTTTGATGCATTTGATACTGCGTGTTCAAGTACTGAAGCAGATCCTTCCACAGCAAATTGTCAAGTCCTAGTTGATGTAAACGGTGATAAAAATCCTAATACAGTATCATCAGGAAATTCAACTAACTGGTCATTTAAAGATCAGTATAGATTGATTATTAGACAAAATTCTGTAATTCCTGCATCTAATGCCACTGACACAGTAGCAGAACAAGCTTTAAAAAGCTAATTATTAGATTAAAAATAAAAAAAGAAGTTGCTTAGCTAAGCAACTTCTTTTTTTCATGTAGGTTTATATTTCTTAACTGTATTTTGTGTTTTCATAAACTTTGTTGTGTTTTTACAAAACCAGAGTTATACTGATTAATAGGAATAATGAGAATTACAATAATAATGAGAAAATAACATGCAAAAACTTTCATTCTTATTACTTGCATTTATCCTTCTGGTCTTTATATTTCTACCATTATTTACAGCTATTGAAAGTGGTTTAAGTTCTACTAACGGCTATTATGGTGAAATATACTAATAACTCTACTATTTATGATCTTATTAATAAGGAAGCTCCCTATTTGATGATTGAGGGAGTTTTTATTATTCCTTATGGTAATGTAATTTAACAGTACAATATCAAGCTTGTGGTTTATAATTGAGTAAGAAAATAGGAATTCAGTATAAACAGGAGAGAAGTAGTGAGAAGTGATAGAATCAAAAAAGGAATAGATAGGGCACCACATAGAGCCTTGCTGCATTCTGTAGGAGTATCTAAAGACCAGCTTGATAAACCATTCATTGGAATTGCCAGTAGTTTTTCTGATCTAGTGCCTGGACATTCAGGCATGAGAGAACTTGAAAGAGCTATTGAAAAAGGCATACACTCTGGCGGAGGTCATTCATTTATATTTGGCATACCAGCTATATGTGATGGAATAGCAATGGGGCATGAAGGTATGAGATTCTCACTGCCATCTCGTGATCTTATTGCGGATAGTGTTGAATCTGTTGCTTCTGCTCATGCTCTTGACGGTTTAGTCCTTCTTACAAATTGTGACAAAATAACTCCTGGCATGTTAATGGCGGCTGTCAGACTGAATATACCGACAATAGTTGTAACAGCAGGACCAATGAGTGACGGTTATTGTGAAGGAAAAGATCTAACCTTTATCAAAGGTACATTTGAGGCAATAGGTCAGTATAGAACCGGACAAATTACCGAAGAAGAATTATCTAAAATGGAAATGAATTCCTGTCCTGGTATAGGTTCCTGTCAGGGGCTGTATACAGCTAATACCATGGCATGCCTTACAGAAGTTATGGGTATGAGTTTGCCTGGATGTGCTGCTGCATCAGCAGTTTCTGCAAAGAAAAGAAGACTGGCTTTCGAAAGTGGTATAAAAATTATAGATTTAGTTAGAAATGATGTAACTCCAAGAACGATTATTACAAAAGAATCAATAAGAAATGCAATTATAGCTGATTTAGCATTAGGCGGATCTACAAATTCTGTACTACACTTACTTGCAATCGCAAGTGAAGCAGAAGTTGATGTTACATTAAATGATTTTGCGCAGTTAAGTCATCAGATTCCACAAATAATTAAACTGGACCCCTCAAGCACGGTTACTATGACTGATTTTGAGAAAGCCGGAGGAATCCCGGGAACGTTAAAAAATCTGCTAAAGGGAGATTCAAGGCTTGTTAACACAAAAGGAGTATCCGGTTTAGCTTTACAGGATATCGCAGAAAAAGCCTGGGTTGATTCAAATGTTATTCATAATATCAATGAGCCGATAACAAGTAATCCTGGATTAGCTGTCCTGTATGGAAATCTTGCTCCTGAAGGTTCTGTCGTAAAAATCTCTGGCGTAGCTCCAGAATGTCTTAAATTTGAAGGAATAGCAAAGATCTTTAACAGTGAAGAAGACGCAATGATAGCAATTAATTCAGATAAAATTGTTGCAGGTGATGTAATAGTTATAAGGTATGAAGGCCCTAAAGGCGGCCCCGGCATGAGAGAAATGTTATCTCCAACTTCAGCTATAGTTGGACGAGGTCTGGGTAATCAAGTAGCCTTAATCACAGATGGCAGATTCTCTGGTGGCACAAGAGGTCTTTGCATCGGACATATAGCGCCTGAAGCCCTGGCTGGCGGTACCATAGGCTTATTGCAAGATGGTGATGCTATATGCATTGACATAGAGAACAGAACGCTTGAAGTCTTATTGACAGAAGAGCAATTAAGAGCAAGGAAACAATCATGGAAAGCATTGCCTCCAAAAATCAATAAAGGATATCTTGCAAGGTATGCAAGAACAGTAAGTTCAGCAAGCCTTGGAGCTGTAACCAGTTTCTGCCCTGCTGATCTGGAATCCATATCTCACTAATAAATAAAAAAGGAGCCAAAGTTCCTTTTTTATTTATTATCTTTAACCCACTCTGCATTCATTGACCTCTTTTGCGCCATATTTGCAGACATATAGGAAAAATATTTCTCTATATCTTATATACATCCATAGTGGACTACCATAAGCTACATTGCATCTTTCTGTACAAAGATTTGCAACTTGACTGATTCCTCGTTCATCTAAACCTGTTGAGGTCTTAAATGTATAACTTGGCGAAAATTCATCCTGACTTGCCATGATTTCAGTTATTCCATATTTTTCAGGTTCATCCTGCAATCTGGTATGTTTGCCCAGTGTAAATATGCTTTTGCCGTAGCAGTTGACAATATCTGTATTATTGCAAAGCATATCTATTGTCATTAAAGCTTCTTCATGAGTCTCTGTAGGGAACCCGAAGAAAATAAACGCAAAATTCCATATACCTGCATCATATGAGTCTTTAAGAATATCTAATCTTTTATGAAAATCAATGCCTTTATTTATTAACTTCATAATTCGCTCTGAACCAGTTTCAAGTCCCCATAATGCCATTTTTAAGCCAGCTTGACTCGCCAGTTGTAATAAATCTTTTGAAAATTCCGTTTCTAATCTGGCATTGTTAAACCAGTTAACCTCTAGTCCTTCCTGAATTATTTTTGAGGACATCATTTTTAAATAAGCAGGACTGATAGATTCATCAATAAATTCAAAATGAGAAATTCCGTATTTTTCCTGTACGGTTTTCATTTCATTTATCAATATATTTATATCTTTTGTATTAACATTTTGTCCGAAATAGTGATCGCAGAATGAGCATTTCTGCCAGTAGCATCCGCGACTTGATTGTATTGATAGAACTATATCCGGTGTTAAATATAAATCAAGTGGGAAACCGTCTAAATCCTGACAATGCATCTCATTTAGCTTTAATGGTGCTGTTTTTTCGTTTATTTTTACTTTATCGTCTTTAAGATAAAGGAGATTTGGAACCTGTTCTATGGGGATTTTGCCTTCTACATACTTTGCAAGTTCTACTATAGGCTTTTCACCTTCCTCCACGACGAGAGAATTGCAGAATAATTTGAAGAACTCAGGTCTTTCTACTAATGAGTCAACCAACCTGCTAAAGAAATTTCCACCAATGCTTATATGGGCATTGGAATGCTTTTTCAACAGCATAGCAAGTGTTAACCCTGGAACTATCTGGGTGGAAGAATTGATAGAAATAGCTATTAAATCAGCATTTTCTTCTAATAATGATGGTAATACTTCTTCAAAATATTCATAAAACATATTTAAGCTTTTATCAGTGCAATACTGTTTAATACTTTCATAGGTTAACTTAAACATTGGATCAGAATAATTATGAAACTCTACTTGAGATGGATGATATGGCAGTGAAATTATCTCAAGTGCTTTATCCAAATCGTTTAATGCTTTTATTAGATATTGAGGTTCATAAAATCTCTCTTTACATTTCATTATTGAGACAGCTTCTTCGATAATGCCAGGTAAATCTTCAATTTCATATGCTTTATTGGCTTGGAACTCTTTAATTTTAGTGTATTTGACTAAATTACGTTTAAACTCTTCAGAATAATCTGCTTCTACTTTTTCATCAGTATATTCTGTTTTGAGGCTCTGGAATAACTTATCTTTCATCTTAAAAGCTTTATCTAAGGATTCCTGTAGATATTCTTTTGTCAATATTTTATTGTAATACTCTATATTTAAATCTCTGATTATAATTTCATAATTATTTTTTCTTAATTGACCTATTAAGGAAGCAACTGAAAAATGAGGATTTAGGGGGGTCCATTGTGGCGGAAACAGTAATAAGGTTTTCATTTTGAACTCCTGACACTAATTAAAACTTAGAGCCTGTCTTGCTAAAAATGCAAAAATCAAGTTATGACATGAATACAGGCTCGATTC
>AMFJ01007682.1_pt1 | contig 26465 bp, 24 predicted proteins | sample 427208 | NCBI WGS metagenome assembly AMFJ01 (sample SAMN02954298, study PRJNA114691) | groundwater metagenome | biome: aquatic; feature: subsurface aquifer; material: sediment; isolation source: subsurface aquifer sediment | place: USA: Rifle, CO | collected 2008-08 | reverse complement strand
TTGGCAAGGCGATTCAACTTTAACAAGACAGCTTCTAAGTATTTTTATACTGTTCTTAATTTGTCTGAATACTGTCCTAATTTTTGGAGTAATTCAGGATGTTTAGAATTAACTTTACTTACAAAACCGCTACCCTTTGCTTCAATAGCTGCTTTTAATATTTCAGGCAGGTTAAGGCCTTTATTTTGTGATAGCTGTTTATAATAAACTTCTTTAAAATTGTTTTGTAATCTAAGTGACCAGTTTTTGTCTCCTGAAGTTCCGGGCTTATTATATGCTTCATCTATGCCAAACATGTCAGTAAAGAATACCTGAGCATTTTTAGACGGGCTGGTGAATAATTCTACGAATTTAGCCTTAATAAGCTCATTAGGATTGTGTCTTAATTTTTCTATGAAAGCCTCTCTATCACCTTCTGGGATCAGATCTTCTGCAAGGCATTGGATATGCGGCTCAACTGTTTTAGATTTATACCAGTCGGCTACGCAGATTGATAAAGGCATGTTGTCGTGTGTTCCCGGAGTTATCCAGTGATGTCCGTCAACATTTCTGCCTCTGTACATATGATCAGGCTCTTCCGGAGTAACAAACTGTGTTACTCTTATTCCGCAAAGACCAAGTTTTTTCATTACAGCCATAACAGGATTTGTTACGGTGCCAAGGTCTTCAAAAATAATGGATTCTTTTCCTACTTTATTATCTTTAGCTGCATCAAGAATGATATTTATAACTTCGCAGTATTTTTCGAAGATTTCTTTTTTATCAAGACTTTCTTCTTTCGCTCTGAGTTCATTTTCAGGAGGGAGAATTTTATCGAAATCTTCTGGTTTGACTGTCGGATCTTCTAAAACTCTGTGATTGTTTAAATCTTCAACTCCTATACGGGAATATTTTTTGAATTCTTCCGTATCAGGTGAAGAATATAATCTTCTGCCGCCGTCTTCTGGTTTTGCGGTTTTGCCTATTTTATAAACCCATGGATCAACTAATCCGACGGCATGGTCAATACGTGCACCACCAGGGTTTTCTTTGAATACTTTATCAAATCTTTCTTTGAGAAGCTGGCCTGCTGCCAGGAGTTTACCTTTTTTATCGACGATTTTTTCAGGGTCTAATACAGGGAACCCCCATGCTTGCCCGTCTTCTGAGAAATAATCAGGAGGACAGCCTAGATGATAGCCGCTCATAAATATTGATTGATTCGCCCAATAATCACGATCTGAGAATGCTACCTGAATATCAGCCATTGTTTTTATGTTGTGGGTTAGAGTGTATTCCTTGGTTTTTTCTTTTTGCTCATTTGCTATAAATTGGATAAATTTATAGCATTCGATTTCTTCAGCATAAGTTTTTTCAACTTCAGCTATTCTTGTTTTAACTTCTTTTGTTCCTTGATATTTAGAGGTGAAAAGGTTTTTGTCCAAATCATCCTTCCAGATTAGCCAATAATCGTTATTGTGTTTTTTTGATAGGGCTTCATAAAGAGCATCTTTATCGAGCCAGTCTGCATTTTCTTTCTGGAATTTTTTGAATTTTTTCTCTATTTCTTTAGCTGTTTTAGATTTTTTATCAGCTAATTTTTTCTTGTAAGTATTATAAGCTTCATACAAGGCTTCTTGCTGTTGTTGATATATATATGTATAAGCCAAGCGACTTTGGTCTTTATTAGGATTGTTTTTTACGATATTGTCGAAGGTTGATTTTCTGAGAATTCCATCCCATTCAGGTGTTGTTAATTCATATAAATCAATGAATAAAGGGTTTGTAGAAAATATTGTGCCTACATAAGGTGAAGCGTCATTTGATTTGGTTTTTCCGTCAGGTCCAAGCTGAATGCTGTTGAAGCCTAATTTTTCAATAAAATCTACCAGCTCTCTTGCCCCGGCGGAATTTATTGTACCTGTACCAGTGTCTTCATCAGACTTTGATGGGAAACTTACACCATGCATAATTAAGGATAAATTTTCTTTATCCAGGACGTTTAATGCCTCTTTAACAGCTTTTTGGCATTCATTTAATTCTTTTTCTGTTAGGCCAACTTTCTGGGTTGTAGTCATTTTATACTTCCTCTACTCACTCTAAATCTCATTTACCTATCTTAATCCATGAGAAGCCATTTCTTCAAGAAAAAATTTATATCGAATATTATCATTCTTTACAGTATAATCTTGTTTGGTAGTATTAGTGTATTGATTCAGGATTTTGATGCGTAGGGTGCGCAATGCGCACCGTCTTAAAGCTGGTGCGCTACTTAATCAAAATCAGGGAAATAATACCAATGTTGATGACTTATAATAGTGGCTATGCCACCGCACCCTACCAGTAATATTTTAGCACTTATTTGTAAGGTAATATGGCAAAAATACACGATTTAAAAAATCAGAATAAAAGAATAATAGGAATGTGGGGTTATCCTGATCCTGAAGTTCTTGAAAAAATCCAGCAGCAGTATTCAGGGCATGAATTTGTCGATCTGGATGTTAATTTTGGTGCGCCTTCATCAAACGTTGTTCCTGATGCTTACTGCAAAATTATTGCTAATATCGTTGATAATGCCATTACTCTTAAAGATAAAACAGACTTGATAATAGCTTCTGTCGGGGAAGAAAAGTGTGATTCTGCGAGAATCGCAGCTTTAATCCTCGAAGATCTTGGGTTTAAGGTTATTCAGACTAAATATGCTGAATATGGTGACGCTATAAGTCCGACTCCTATTGCTACAAGCAATTTACCTTTAAAAGAAAAGGTTACTACCATAATGGATGGAGTCGTTCAGCCTGTTAATATGCAGATCCAACAGAGTAAAGCTACAATGGGATTTTGGGGTGTGCCGCCTAATGATTTGAGCTTACTTGAATTATTTCCTGATACTACTCATGTTTTTGGCTGGACTAGATGTGTGGAAGCTAAAAGACCTGCTGATCTTGAACTTGAAATGATGGTGGATGAGTCAATTCCAACAGTTTTCTTTGCCCAGACTTTTTGTGCTAAAATGCAGCTGGCACAATATCTGGCAAGAAAATATAACGGGCTTTTCGTAGACGTAGATGATACAGCGTCAAATTCCGTCAGAGCAAAAATTGAAGCATTTATACGGTTAGGGTAGGTTATGGTTATTATGTTGATTCAAGATATTTATTCCGTCGCTGGTGCTGCTAGCTTCGCGCAGCAAGGCTCCTTCATAAACATCTTGAATCAACATAAATTGTAATTATTAATGAAGTAGATAAGATAAAATGAACAAGTTATTAATAGACGCGGGAACAAGCTGGTGTAAAGCACTGGAATTATACTCAGAGAAGGATGATCTTGCTGATAGCCCGTTAAACGGGATTGGTGAGATTACTGATGATTATGTTTTGAGTGTTAATGATAGGGAATTTATTGATAAAGAAGGAAATTCTCTGTTTGGACGTACTTTTTTATTTCCAACAAAAATGCTGTCAAAATTAAAAGTCCTTTTTGATAGTGCCGCCGGGCATATGGTGAAAAATCATATTAAGCCTGATGGCAGTTATGAAAATGAAGTTATTGCTCTTGCTTACGGTGCTAAAAAAATATTAAACAATCCTCAAAATGCTACTATTGTTGACCTTGGCAGTAGGGATATAAAATGGGTTCAGTTTAAAAATGGCAAATATAAAGACTTGGACTGGAATAATAACTGCGGAAGTGCAACCGGTGCTACTGTTGAAATGCTCTGTAAATTTTACAATGTCGATCCTGCTAATATTGAAGTACAAAAAGATAGAATTCCAGTAGTTTGCGGTGTTTTTGCAATGGAAAAAATTATGGATGCTATTGCCAATGATATTTCTGCTGACGTTGCAATAGCAAGATATATCCACGGAATAGCATATAATACATGGAATTTTGCCAGACAACCGGAAAAAATCTATCTCTCAGGCGGATTTTGCATGAATTCTTGCTTTGTAGGATCGCTAAGGTTGTATTGTGAAGTTATTCCACTGGGGCGTTTCGTGCTTTTAGAGGGTTTATATTAAAAAAAGATGAGTTAAAACTCATCTTTTTTTTTGGATTTAATGATTAGTAGAAATATCCAATACCTGATAAAATTTTTCAGATAAATTCTTATTGATTCCAAACTTTTCAAGACAATATTTTAGGTCCATTCTGACTTTATCTTCAGCTTCTTTTTTAGTCAGATGCTTTTCTTGTATATACCATCTTTTATATTTAGTCAGAAAAACCTTTATATCATGTTCTGTTTCAAGGTTATTGATTAATCCTAACAGCCCAACATACGTATTAAATCTGTCAAACACAGTTTGCCCCTCTTTCTGCGATAGTAATTGTTTTTATAATTATAGATTATAACATACTTGAATTGTTAAAATATTTTTTAATGTCATGCTGAAGCATTAAGTAATGCAATAGTTATAATCTAGTGTGTTCAGCATCTTGCCAGTTTACATTTTTAGCATTAATAATTTACCGGATAGATCCTGAACATCCACGATTAATATTATAATTTCATGTTTAATGCTTCAGGATGACGGTGCGGATGATTGATAACTTGAGAATGCGGCTTAGCCACTGACGGTACGAAGTACTTGGCAATTCGAGTTTACTAGTTTAAAAATCAAAAAGGGCATTCAGAGCAACTGATTTTAGCAGTGATGATTCTATCAATATTGCTGTAATCTTTGATTATCTTGATATCAGTATATCCGGCAGATTCAAGCAATTCTTTTATATATTTGGACTGGGAAATCCCTATTTCTATAGCTAAATATCCTTCGGGGTTTAGCTTGGTTTTTGACTGTTCGATTAATTTTTGATAAAAAGAAATTCCTTTTTCATCATCAACAAATAATGCTAAACCGGGCTCATGCCCTGAAACCTCAAATTGTAAGCTTTCTCTGTCTTTTATTGGTATATAGGGCGGATTTGAGACTATGACATCGAACTTATTTTCAATATTTGTAAAGATATCAGATTGGATAAATTCAATTTTATCTTCGACATTCAGCTTTTTAGCATTAATTTTGGCGACTTCAAGGGCTTTTGAGGATATATCAGAGGCGATTATTTTTTTATCGCTTAATTTAGCCAGCATACAGGCAATACAGCCTGAACCTGTTCCTATATCAATTATTTTTAGATTTTTATCCTGTCTGATTAAATCCAGAACTCTTTCAACCAATATTTCTGTTTCGGGTCTTGGAATTAATGTATTTTCATTGACATAAAATTCATAACCCATGAAATAAGCAATATTTGTAAGATACTGGATAGGAATTTTATCCTGAATTCTTCGTTGTATGAGTGAATTAAAATCATTTATCTTATCTTCAGCCATTTCACGATCAGGATGGCTGATTATATCTTTCTTTTGTAACCCAAAGATATATTTTAGCAGTATATCAGCCTCAATATTTGCTTCTGTAGTACAAATGCCATTCCTGACAAGATCAGAAACGGCATATTCACGAATACTTTTTATTGAATTATCACGCATTTACAGAGTCTGCCAACTTTTCTAACTTGACTTTCTGATCATACATTAGAAGATGTTCGATTAACTCGTCTAACTCACCTTCAATAACGGTTTTAACGTTTAAATTATGATTAATTCTATGATCAGTACATCTTCCCTGCGGGAAATTATATGTTCTGATTCTTTCACTTCTATCGCCAGTACCGACTTGAGATCTTCTAAGATCAGTAATCTCTTTTGTTTGTTTTTGGAGTTCCATATCATAGAGCTTGGTTTTAAGAATTTGCATGGCTATTTCTTTATTTTTAAGCTGGCTGCGCTCTTCTGTACAGTGAACCATTATACCTGATGGTTTATGTACGATCCTTACAGCTGTTTCAACTTTGTTTACGTTTTGGCCGCCTGCTCCACCTGCTCTTGCAGTGGTAATTTCCAGATCGTTCATGGAAATGTTAATTTCAACATCATCAACTTCAGGCATAACTGCTACTGTAGCTGTACTTGTATGAATTCTACCCTGTGATTCAGTTACCGGAACTCTTTGAACTCTATGCACACCTGATTCATATTTTAGTCTGCTATAAACACCATCACCCTGAATAGATATAACCGCTTCACTTATACCGCCAAGCTCGCCCTCTGAAACGCCTAATACTTGAGTTTTCCAGCCTTGCTTTTCAGCATATCTTAAATACATCCTCATTAAATCAGCAGCAAAAATGTTAGCCTCATCACCACCGGCACTGCCTCGGATCTCAAGCATAATATCTTTTTCATCATTAGGGTCTTTAGGCAATAAAAGAAGTTTCATTTTATCTTCGCATGCCGTAATTTTAGCTTCAGCAGTTTCTATCTCGTTTTGAAGAAATGTTCTCATATCAGCATCGTTTTCGCCTCTTATTAGTTGAGAGGCTTCATTCTTGCTTGCAACGGCTTCTTGCCAACAATGAAATGTCTCAACGGTGTCTTCCATTGACTTTCTTGTCTTGGATAATTTTTTAAACTCGTTGTAATCCTGAATAGTAGCAGGATCGCTAAGTTTTTCCCCTAATTCTGTATAGGTTTTTTCTATATCTTTAATTTTTTCTAACATATCTTTCATGGTTTGTACTCCGATTCATAGAGACTGTTTAATTATTTCTGGTTGCATATCTGCCGCAGCTGCGTATTTCGTCGCAGTATCCCTTGACCTCACATTTTGGAACGAGATATTCACTTAACCAGGGATCTTTTTCTATAGCTAGATTGCACATTTTTTTAACAAGTTTTCTGATTTCGTGCTGTGCGTTTGTGCAGAGTCTCAGGTTTGCGAGATGAATCATCTCCCTTAAATTAAGACTTGAAATAAGAGAACTTGTTGCACCATTGGGTAAAATAAATCTGGCATCTTCTGCCGGTATTCCTTTTTCTATTAATTTTGCATAGAAGTCAGATATTTTTCCCATAAATTCATTATATTCACTAACCAGCTCAGGATCTTTAATTGTAGGGGGAACTACATATTCAAATTGTCCTTTTTCTGTCACGTATCTTTGTGATTTTTGAGAAAAAGACATATGACGATGTCTTACCAATTGGTGAGTACAGGCTCTGCTGACTCCGCTAATTGAATAAACATACTGACAGTGCTCAATTGTGCTGTGATGGCCGGATGCTAAAACCTTTTTTACCAGATTCAGCATTTTTTCCTCACCGGGAGCATTTTCCCAGATATTTATAGGATAATCTGCTGAATAACAAGTTCTGCAAGCTGTATAAATAGTTTTTAGTGGACTCTCCGGTGCACTGATTAAATTAACTATTGGAAATTCTTTATTTTCAGTCATAGTTTGATCAATTTCTATATTGAATATCCACGCATAATTTATGTAAGAAGCCCGTAAAAAGCTAACGGGCTCACTATACTAACATTATTAGTTTTTAGTTACTTAGTTTCTTTTTTTGCGTAGCGTTTGTTGAAGCGCTCTACTCTGCCTTCGGTATCCATGATTTTTTGTGTACCGGTGTAGAATGGATGGCAGTTGCTGCAAATTTCAACTCTTACGTTATCTCTAACTGAGCCAGTTTCAATAACGTTTCCGCATACGCAGGAAATTTGTGTTTTTTTATAGTCAGGGTGAATACCTTGTTTCATTGAAAAATACCTCTTTAACTGTTTAAGGATAACTACGTAAGTTAATATTATCACAAGAAAAATTTTATCGTAAATTTAGAAAAATTTTTCTCAATAAAAGTTTAAACTTTTTTCATATTTTTTTATAATTTAAGTAAATTTGGAATAATACTAAAGACTTTAGTGAATATTTTTAGTTCCAATAACAGGCTTAATCAGGATTCTATCTGAATTGCAATTAGTTGTGTTCTTGATACCAGCGTTATTAATCACATTGAAAATCAATTTTGAAGTACTATATAATGTTCTTAAAAATTGTACAACGGAATTTGGGTATGCTACATTAATAACTATAAAACTAACTAATCCTATAAAGTGATAAAAATGAGAAATATAATAAATTTATTAAAAGAGAAACAGGAATATACCAAGCAGGATATTGTTTCTCTTTTAAAAATAAGTGATAAAGCTGCTTTAAAAGATTTATATGCTTTTGCTGATAGAGTAAGGGAAGAACATGTCGGCAAGATAGTTCATATCAGAGGAATTATAGAATTTTCAAATTATTGTTCGAAGAATTGTTTGTATTGTGGAATAAGAAGATCTAACGAGCAGATTCATCGCTATAGAATGAGTGAAGATCAAATAATAGAATCGGCTAAAAAAGCAGCAAAGCTGGGATATAAAACTATAATTCTGCAATCAGGCGAAGATCCTTATTATGATATTGAGAAAATAATAAGGATCGTTAAAGAAGTAAAAGAATCTACAAATTTGGCTATTACACTGTGCGTCGGTGAAAGACCTGAAACAGAATATAAAGCAATGAAAGAAGCCGGAGCAGACAGATATCTTTTAAAACATGAAACCAGCGATCCGATTTTATATAGACAGTTGCATCCTGATATGAAATATTCTAACAGGATAAAATGTCTTAGATCCCTAAAGCAGCTTGGTTATGAAACAGGAAGCGGTATTATGGTCGGATTGCCCGGCCAAACTTTAGAAAGTATTGCTAATGATATTCTTCTTTTTAAAGCTATGGATATTGATATGGTCGGGATTGGCCCTTACCTTCCACACCCTGATACTCCTTTAGCAAGAAAACATGAACAAGCCGGGGGATACTTTGCACCTGCTGTAGGGTATTTTGATGTAGAAGAAATGGTCTATAAAATAATTGCTATTACCAGAATAGTTACTAAAACCACTCATATCCCTGCTACAACAGCTCTGAGTGTTGTTAGTGAAGAAAAAGGCAGGGAAATTGCATTAAAATACGGGGCAAATGTATTTATGGTAAATGTTACTGATCAGGAATATAAACAATTTTATGAAATATATCCTGACAAAGTTAGCTTAAGTACCAGAAAACCCGATACTATAGAGCAAATTTCTTCTAAATTAAAACTATTGAATAGACAAATTCAGTAAATTTTATTATTCTATATCCTTAATTACTGCAGCAGCCGGATAGTTTTCCTTTTTTTACAGGGCAACTTTTAGATTTTCGGGTGCTTTTTCTGGGAACTGTTGAATTAGAACTCTTTTTACTCTTTTTAACCTGCTGATTATTATTTTTTATCAACATGCTATTATCCGTGATTTCTTTAGCCTGCACGTTTAAACCTGCTAAAAGGAATATTCCAATAATAAAAGCTATAACCTTCACCATTTCACCCCCTAATTTTTACAATTATTATATTTTTAAATCACTTTTTGCCATTTTTCATTGACTATTTAAGCTACTTTGATTTGCATTACTATTTTCAATTTATACCTGCAAAAACCATTTAACAATGGGAATATTAATGTTATTGTTTTAATAAAGTAATTTTGGGGTGAAAATTATGAAATATGATATAGCCATAATAGGAGCAGGACCCGGCGGATATGTCAGCGCAATCAGAGCTGCACAGCTTGGAGCTAAAGTAGCATTAATCGAAAAAGAAAATGTCGGAGGGGTATGTCTTAACTGGGGATGTATTCCCACAAAGGCAATTTTAGCCAGTGTTGACAGGTATAATGAAGCCAAAAAGTTCTCCAAATTTGGGATAAATTTCGATAATTTAGATTTTGATTTCACAAGAATATCAGACCGCAAAAATACTATAGTTGAAAAACTTAGAAAGAGTCTTATCCAGCTTATTAAAAGCTATGATATAGATATAATTTCGGGTGAGGCTTCAATAGAAACTAGAAATAAGGCAAATATTTCAAATTCTGATGGAATACAGGAAATAGAATTTGATTATTTAATTTTAGCTACAGGTTCAAGACCTGTTTCGTTACCGGGTTTACCTATAGATCACGAATTTATTCTCGACACCAATGATATTTTGTCATTGGAAGAATTACCTGAAACTATAATGATAATAGGCAGCGGAGCCAGTGGTATTGAGTGGTCAAGGATATTCAGCAGTCTTGGTAAAAAAGTTATATTGGTGGAAATAGCCTCCAGACTTGCCCCAATGCTTGATAGCAGCATATCAGAAAGACTAGAGAGAATATTTAAACGAAACAGAATTGAGTATTATACAGAAACCAAAGTTGAAAAAATTGAAGGCAAAACTGTAACACTCCAAAATTGCAAGGAATTTCAGCCGGATATAATATTTTTAGCAGCAGGCAGAATGCCAAATTCAGATATAAAAGGGCTGGATGAGCTTGGTATTATCAAGAATAATAAATATATTGCCGTTGATGAAAATTTAAAAACAAATATCGATAATATTTATGCTATTGGCGATGTAACCGGAAAACTGCTTTTAGCTCACGTAGCATCACATCAGGGAGTTAAAGCCGTAGAAAATATCCTGACAGGTAAATCCGTTAAAATAAACTATAATGCTGTACCCAAGATCATCTACGGAAATCCTGAAATCGGCTCTGTAGGATATTCGGAAGATGAATTGATTGCTCAAAATATAGCATATGAAAAAAGCTTATTCCCAATGTCAGCCATAGGGAAAACCATTATAGAAGATGAATTGGAAGGATTTATCAAGGTTTTAGCTACAAAAGATAAAATTCTTGGAGTACATCTTATTGCAGACAGGGGGGATTTCATAACCCAGCAAGCTGCAATAGCTATAAACTCAAATCTAATTCCTGATGATTTAAAAGAAACAGTCTTCGCTCATCCAACTGTTTCTGAAGCTCTTTATGAAGCTTTTCTTGGAATAGACGGGCATCCTTTGCATTTACCCAAGTAAAGGATTCTCATTTTTCACAAAAATAAAATTAATAAAGTAATAAACTTATCTTCTTTGTATAATGTTACTAACTTGAATTGCTAGTTAATTGATTACTTTGTACTGTCATAAGTAATCAATCATTCCAATAATACCCCGCATTGTCATCCTGAAGCATGAGGCATTGTATTATGATATTAATCGTGGATGTTCAGGATCTTTCCAACATAGCACGCTGGCAAGATGCTGAAACAAGTTCAGCATGACACTAGAGATTATTTAGCAATTCAAGTTTATTAAGATTAAATCCTAGAAAGACTTGGGACTCATGCGACAAAAGCTGCCTGAATGGATAAAAAGAGGCATAATAGATACTGAAACTACCAGAACTGTAAGGAAGATATTAAGAGAAAATAAGCTTAATACCGTCTGTGAAAGTGCAAGATGCCCTAATAAAGGTGAATGCTATTCAAAAAATACAGCAACATTTATGATTTTAGGCAATACCTGTACAAGAAATTGTAGATTTTGCAGTATAAATAGCGGTTCTCCTGAACCTGTTAATCAGGATGAACCAGAATCAATAGCTCAGGCCGTTAAACAGCTGGGATTAAATTATGTGGTTATAACCTCTGTCACCAGAGATGATCTGGAAGATGGAGGAGCAACACATTTTGCAGACACAATAAAAGCAATCAAAAATATCGATCCAAAAATAAAAGTTGAAGTCCTTACTCCTGATTTTCTAGGCAATCTGGATTTAATAAATATAGTAATAGAAGCCAAACCTGATGTATTTAATCATAATATCGAAACAGTAAAAAACCTTTATGCTACAGTCAGACCTCAAGCTGAATATATGAGATCTCTTGAAATAATCGGGTATATTAAATCTAAAAGTCCTGATATCTATACAAAATCAGGATTAATGGTCGGACTTGGAGAAACATTCAAACAAATTTCTGAATTATTTCAAGATTTAAAAGAACATAACTGTGATATTGTTACTGTAGGGCAGTATATTCAGCCTACTCGCAACCATTTGGAAGTTCAGAACTATTTAACTCCTGAAGAATTTGAGCAGATAAAACAATTGGCTCTTGATGCAGGTATTAAATACCCCATTTGCGCTCCCTTAGTCAGAAGTTCATACAAAGCCAGGGAAATCATTTGCAATGGTGAAATTTGAAAATTTTCAAATTTCAATTAATAATTAAATGTAAACGTTATAAATAAAAGCTTTTCATGTTAATTTGATTATTGTTTAATTGTATTTATTAAGAATCTATTCGGAAATATAAAAATTGACGCATTGAGATTGCTTCGCAAGTATAATTCAAGTTAATTTTTATGATTCAGGGCTCGCAATGACTCCAAAAATTTATTTATTAGATAAGCTCTAAGATAATTGATACAAGTCAGGGAAAAGATATCGAATGTCAAGAAAATCAATAATTCTAACAGTTGCAATAGGGGTTTTAGCTATATTGGGCATTTTGGCGTTTAATATATCCTCAAACATAACACGTGATCTGAATCTTTTAACTGATGAATCTAACGATGGCCAAAGAGCCAATATTGAAGAACTTGTTATTACAGAGACAAGAGATGGGCAGAAGCATTGGGAAGTATACGCAAACTCAGCTCAATACGATAACAGCAAAAATATGGCTGTATTAACCGATGTAAAAGGTAATTTTTATAAAGAAGGTAAGGTCGTCTTAAGCTTTGATGCACCAGTAGCTACTTACAATGCTAAGATTAAAGAAATAATACTAACAGGCGGTTCCCGAGCTGCTACTGATAATGATATCCTCATTACAGCTGAAGAAATTTCCTGGACCGGCAGTAAAGATGAAATTACAGCCAAAAAGAATGTTAAAATCAGAAGAGCTGATGAGTTATATGTCACCAGCGATGAATCTTCCTTTAATACTGATTTTACAAAATTAAAGCTCAGAGGAAATTCTCTGGCTAACGTGTACAAGAAAAATTAATGAGTTACAATAGAGCTAATAAATACGAGACTGGAATATGAGAAAAAAAATATTTTTAATAATCACTCTGGCAATCATTATATCAAAGGCTATCTACCCTGCCCTTGCTGATAATGTTGTGGTTAAAGCCAATAAGCAAAAGTATAATGAAGCAGATAAGCTGATGACTTTTGAAGGAAACGTCAAAGTAGATTTTGACAATATCTCTATTAAAAGCCCGAAAGCTTTCCTGAAAACCGGACAGGATGGAAAACCCCAAGCTGCAACATTTATACAGGGTGCTGAGGCAATAAAAATTGATGAAAAGTCAAAAAGCACTGTAAAAGCTAACATAATAAAAGTCTCCATTCTTGAAAACAAGATTAAAGCTAATGGAAATACAAGTTCTGCAATTTTTGAAAATAAAACTCCTACAGTCACTATTAAAGCTGACGAACAGGAATTTGATATGGACAGCAATATAATCACTGCTGTAGGTAATGTAGTAATAGATTATCAGGATATTAAGACTAACTCAGATAGCGCAAAAATCAAGGTGGATGAATCAGGCAAGCCTAAATTAGTTAACCTTGTAGGTTCTGCCAGAGTAGCGCAGGGGAAAAACATAGTAAATGCTACAAACCTGCTTTTTAATCCTGTATCTAATGAACTAATCGCCACAGGTAATGCAAAATCAGAAACCATACTGGATGATATGACACAAGTAACCATATGGTCAGATTATCAACAGTTTGATCAGACTTCTAATACTCTAATTACAAGCGGTCGCGTAAAAATAGTTTATAAAGACTATATTGCAACCGGACCTAAAGCTATATTCTTACCCGATGCAAAAACCAAAAAACCTAATAAGATATTATTTATGGGACGATCAAAAATTCAAGAAGGCAGCCGTATTGTAGAAGCTGATAAACTTGAAATGACTGTTGAGCCAAAAACATTTACAACAGAGGGGAATGTAAGAAGCCAATTTACTCAGGTATCCGGATTAAAAAACAGCAAACCTAAAACAAATAATAAAAAACCATCTGCTCACGAAGATGTGTATGATTTCTCTGATTCTAAATCAGAAAGCAATTAGGTGATAATATCACCTAATTTATGCTATCAGCTAAAGTCTTTCCAGGGGCAATATTAAAACTTAAATAGACAATAAAGGACAAAGAAATAAAATGACAATAGTTGCACGTGGACTAAAAAAAATCTATAACGACAGAACTGTAGTTAATGATATAACCTTTGAAGTTCATCCCGGTGAGGTAGTAGGACTTTTAGGACCAAATGGCGCCGGCAAAACAACTACTTTCTATATGCTGGTTGGACTTGTTAAGCCGGATGGCGGAAGAATTATTGTTTATGACAAAGATCTTACATACGAGCCTATACATAAAAGAGCCCGAGCAGGCATCGGGTATCTTCCGCAGGAGCCGTCAATATTTAGAAAACTGACCGTAGAAGAAAATATTATGCTGGTTCTTGAAATGAACAAAAAATTAACTGATAAACAGCGTAAGGAAAAGCTTGATAGTTTGCTTGAAGACTTTGGGCTTACTAAAATTCAAAAAAGCGCCAGCGTACAATTATCAGGCGGAGAAAGACGAAGGGTAGAAATAGCAAGAGCACTTGCTGCTGATCCTAAATTTATTCTTTTAGACGAACCATTTACAGGTATTGACCCTATTGCAATTATGGATATTCAACAAAACATCCGTGCTTTAGTCAAAAGAGGCATAGGAATCTTATTAACCGATCATAATCCTAAAGCAACATTATCTATCTGTGATAGAGCTCATATCATATTTGATGGCAGTATCAAGGTAGCTGGAACAAATACAGAAGTTTCCAACGACCCTGTAGCTAAAAAATACTATCTCGGTCAGGATTTTGAACTATAAATATAGTGAGTAAAATGAAACTAATTGATAAATATATATTCAAGCAAGTAGCATTTGCAACAATAGTAGGATTAATAGCTTTTGTAGTAGCCTGGATTTCCCCGGAAATTCTCTTTAAAATCATAAAAAGAACCATTGATGGTCAAATTTCACCTGTTATGGCTGTTAAATTTTTCTTCCTTGAAATACCTGAAATCCTTGGCACCCTAATTCCTGCAAGTTTAATGCTTGGAAGCATATGGGTGTTTGATCAGTTAAGCAAAGATTCAGAATTAACAATATTAAGAGGAATAGGCGTCAGCTTTTCCAGGCTGGTAATTCCGGTTGTTGTTCTTAGCATGTTTGGAGTTACAGCAAGTTTTATAATCCAAGAGTATATGATTCCTCATAGTACGACTACACTTAAAGCTCTTAAACATGAGACAAATAAGGATCATTTTGTTTATGTTGATAAAACAAAATCCGGCAAGCCAAAAGAAATCCTAATTGTAGGACATTTTAACGGAAAAGACATTGCAAATGTTAAATTATTTAGTTTTTCAGATACTGTAAGTGAGGACAAACCTCTTATCAGCAGCATTAGTACATCAAATTATGCAATAAATGGTGAAGGACACTGGACATTAAAAGATGGTATTGAGTATAAAATAGCCCCGGATGGAGTTTACAAAAGTATTACCCCATTTCAAGTCAAAAAAGCTCTTTCTCCTGAATCAGCCGCAAAAGCTTATAACCTTTTAGGGTATTCCACCAAGAAACCTGAGCAAATGAGGATATCTGAGTTAAAATCATATCTTCAGCTTTTAGCTTCAGTTGATATGCAGAGTGAATATAACTACATCTTGAGTAAATACTATCAAAGATTTGCTCAGCCATTCAGTTGTCTTTTATTTGCATTATGTGGAGTCATATTAGGTTTTGGTAAACCAAGAGAACAGAAGTTTTTAGGCTTTACAATAGGCGTTGCATTAATATTCCTGTACTTTATAATGATTCCATTTATAGAAATGCTCGCTCATATAGGAGTAATGCCGCCAATTTTATCAGCCTGGATACCAAACCTCATTATTCTTGGAGCGCTAACAGGACTTGTTAAATACAAACAAATCTAGTGGCTAAGCCACATTCTCAAGCCATCAATCATTCCAACAATACCTTACACCATTACAAGGGGAGCTAAGCCACATTCTCAGATTACTTATCATTCCAATAATACCCCGCTTTGTTATCCTGAAGCATAAAACAGGGGAATTATGATATTAATCTTGGATGTTCAACGGGACAATAACAATTTTTGATTCTTAACCCAGCTTTATATAAGCTGGTCTTTTAAATCTTCAGATTCTTCCATCCAAGTTTTTTCATCCAGAGTGCACGCATGGCTCCAGAATTTTTCAATAGCATAGAATTCTCTTTCTTCTCTATGAAGCACATGGACAATAACATCGCCATAGTCGAGTAAATTCCATCTATTTCTTACGTCACTTTCATCACCTGCAGGAATTCTGCCAAATAACTCTTTAACCTTTTCACGAATAAAGCCTGATACAGCCTTGACCTGAGTAGTGGTATCAGCGCTGCATATTACAAAGAAGTCTGCCATTACAGACACATTGCTGATATCAAGAATAGCTATATCTTTGCCCATTTTATTATCCATCATTCTTGCAATAACACTTGCCAGTTTAGTTGAATTTATCTCAGCCAATATTTTTCTCCTTAATTACCTAACAATAATTTTTTAGTAATGTCCAATAACTATGATCGTTAACTTAAGTTAGGTGATATTATCACCTATCCGTATATCTTTTTTAGGATTTTCTCAACCAGATTCCTGATTTTCACGACCATTATTCTATGTTTGTAAGTTGCTATATTAAACAAAATACTTTCCCTATTTGCAAACCAGTTTTTATAAGCTTCTGAACCTCTGCCAAAATCAAAATGTACCATTCCCTTATTAAATGTTTCATTTATCATTTCAAATAACATAACCTTCCCGGGGGAAACCTTCTTATATTCGTGATTATAAGCAGTTATACTATACCAGTATTTGTTGTTTGAATCGAGATATCCAAAGCCAAAAGCAGCGTTTTTATTACTCTCAGAGAAATACAACCTTGATAATACAGCAGAATTTGTATTTAATAGTACATCTTTAAAGAAATTAATTAAATTGGCCTTCTTGATAAACATGCCGCCATTCCATCTATAAGTATGAAAAGCAATAAATTCATCGATGAAATCCTGCTTGTTTTCAACAGAATATTCAAATGAATAATCTTCTTTATAATGTTTCAGGGTATTTTTCCTGCATCTTTTAATGTCACTCTCAACTGTTTTTTGGGTGGAAAAAGAGCCGTAAATATATGGTTTTGTTTCTGTAACATGAGATATTTGCTTTACGCCTTTAGCATAAAAGCGCTTGATTAAATGCTTTGCAATTTCTGTTTCACTGTTTACATGCCTGAAATTAATCTCAAATTTATTTTGATCTACATATTCAAGTAATTTATCAATATATTTAGAATCCTGATATAAGATATTAAATTCATCATACAAATCAGGCTTTGTGCCTATTAGCGACAATCTATCTCTATATATTTGAAAAGGAGCAAGGAGCTTTAGTTCCCTGTCTTCCCAGAATGTAATTATATGTAATTTCTGCTTTTTGCCAAAGTATTTAAACCATAGCTGACACCATTCGGGTGACAAATTATAATTAGCACCTTTATTATAAAAATCCTGCCATACAGAAACTAAAGCCTCATCAAGCTCTTCAAAAACCTTAATTCCATAATTAAGCCCTATGAACTCTTTTTCAGTTTTTTGGTTTTCTATAATCTGATCCATTATTATAATTTCTAGCTTAAAGCTTCATAAAAGTTCTAACATCCATTATACTAAAAGCTTCTGCATAATGGCAATTTGATTGCATTCCTCTATACTTATTAAGTCCGATTATACTTTCAACAAAGCTAACATACCTTACCTGAGACTGATAAAGATTAATCAGCTCTTTTTTACTCTCAACAACATCTGAAATATTAAAGAAATAATTTGGTAATGGCAATGCGCTCCAGACTTCATAAAATACGATTTTAAGATTATTTTTATATTTTTTATTCAGTAAAAGCTTTTGTAATAAAACCGTAACAGCCTTATGATCTTTATTTTGATCGAAATAATTAGGCAGAAAAATATAGTCATAATCTGCAATATCCAGCGATTTGAATACAGAATAATTATTAATTAACTTTCTATCTTCAATATTTAAGAAAGAATAAGAGCTAATGCCATATCTTGCCATTGCAGCTTCAAATTCTTTTCTTCTTATTTCTGTAGTTTCTTCAGGAGTATGGTCATAACTACCGCATCTACCATCAGTGACGCAAATAATATCAAAATTTTGAGGATATTTTAAAAGCAGTCCGGCGCATCCCACTGTTTCATCGTCAGGATGAGGGGACAATATTAAACACTTATCTGCAGATTCCAGCTCAAATAATGAACCCGAAAGCTTTTCAAAATGAAAAATCCTTGCTATCTTTAATAACCTGTCAGCAAAAAGAAATTTCTGATAAAGTTTTTTAAAATCGATTAACTTACCCATAATATAATTAGTTTATTACAAATCTTTCGCCCATACCAGAATGGTGGTGAAAAAATTAAAATAAGGGATTGTCATGCTGAAGAATGAATCGTCAATCTAAACTATAATTGTTGATGTTCAGCATCTTTCCAGTTTACATTTTTAGCTTTAGTAGCTGACTGGAAAGATCCTGAATATCCTCGATAATTATGATTATACACGTTTTATGCTTCAGGATGACAATGCGGGTTATTGTTGGACGGTTGATGATTTGTGACAGCATTAAGTACTTCAGTTAATTAGTAATTCACGTTAACTAATCATCTGTGTTTGCTATAATTATCGTATATATAAAGAATGTTAGTTAAAGAAGTATGAAAAAATTTGCATTTATAATCAACGTTTTTAGAGAAAATAATTTCCACAGTGGTGGAGAAAAGCTTTTTTACAAGCTTATTAATAAGTGTATTGAGAGTAATTACACTGTAGACTTGTATTGCAGCAAATATATAGGCAAATCAGATACTCCTGATCTTGCAGGAATAAATAATATAACAGTAATCGGACAGTCTTATTACTACAAAGACCCTGTTGTAATGGAAAAATTATTTCAGGAAATAAAAGAACATATCGACAAAAATAATTATGATATGGTGATAACTGACAGTATGGCTCCGCCTGTTGATATGGCATTTTTTCAGGGACACTCATTAGCCCATCGTTATAAATTGGAAAGCTTTTTTGATTCAATTCTGCTTAAACTTAAAAAATCAAATCATTTTAAATATCAAAAAAAATGGCTAAAACAAGGATTTAGACATATATTTACTGTATCTAATGTCCTTAAGCAGGATATCGTTGATAATTTTAATATCAACCCTGAAAAAATCAGCGTGGTTTATCCGGGAGTTGATATTCCTGAAGAAAATATAAATCCTGATTTTTCTTTAATTATAGAAGGTAAAAGACCTTTAATATTTGGTATTTCAGCTCCGAGTTTTAAATATAAAGGTGGAAATATATTTTTAAAATCATTAAAAACGCTAAAAGATAGGGGTTATAACTTTAAGGCAAAGATCATTTATTCAAAATACAATAAAAATCTCTATCTAAAAACAGTAATAAAGCTCTACGGATTGGAAAATAATGTTGAGTTCCTCCCCTATCAGGGTAACATGCAAGATTTCTATAACTCGATTGATTGTTTGGCTGTACCATCTATAGTAGAGACTTTTGGACTTGTGGTGCTTGAAGCTATGGCTCATAAAAAGCCCTGCATAGTCGGCTCTTATGCCGGGGCTTCTGAAATAATTCAAGATGGTGTTAATGGTTTTACATTTAATATGAAAGAAAAATCCAGCTATAATCTGACTGACAAAATGGCTTTTATTCTGGATAATCCAGACAAGCTTGATGAATATTCAGAAAGTGCTTTTGAAACCGCTAAAACATATAGCTGGAATAAAACCTGTAATGACTTTTTAACAGAAGTTTCAAGGGTAATAGAATGAAAAAAATTGCTCTTATACTACAATTATTTCAGGACAAGAACTTCCATGGCGGCGGAGAGAAGCTGTTTTATAAGCTTGCTGATCACCTGATTAAAAATAACTTTATTGTAGATATATATTGCAGCAAGTCAAATGTTGAGGAATTTCCTGGCATTAATAAAATTGTTATAGTAGATAAACCTTACAAACACACAGATCCTCAAATAATGGAAACCTTTTATGAAGAGGTTAAAAGACTTATACAGGGCAAAAATTATGATTTCGTTCTTTCTGAAAATATAACCCCTCCTGTTGATATCACTTTTTTGCAGGGGCATTCTTTGATTCACCGTCAGCGTAAGCTAAAAAGTTTCTTTGAATCATTCCTGTATAATTTTAGGCCCGTAAAAATAAAACGCATTAAATATCAGCAAAAATGGCTTGAAGCAGGGTACAGACATATATTTACAGTCTCAAATACTCTCAAACAGGATATTATTGATAATTTTAATATCAATCCCGAAAAAATCAGTGTGATTTATCCGGGTGTTGATATTCCTGAAAATGCTGAATCTATAGAAATAAATCCAAATAACCCTATAGTATTTGGACTTGCAGCGCCAGGATTTAAAATAAAAGGCGGTTATGTTTTTGTAAAAGCTCTAAAACTATTAAAAGACAGGGGTCTAAATTTCAAGGCAAAGATAATCTATCCCAAATGCAAGAAGAATTTCTGGCTAATGAACCTGATTAAATTATATGGAATTAATAAGAATATCGAGTTTTTATCCTTCCAGAATGATATGCAGAATTTCTACAACTCAATTGATTTCCTTGTTGTGCCTTCACTTGAGGATACATTTAATCTCGCAGCACTTGAAGCTATGGCCAATAAAAAGCCCTGCATAGTCAGTTCATACGCCGGAGCTTCAGAAATAATACAACAGAATATAAACGGTTTAGTATTTAATATGCAGGGAAAACCCAGCCATAACCTTGCAGATAAAATGGAATTTATTATAAATAACCCTGATAAGCTAAAACAATACTCACAGAATGCCTTTGACACAGCTAAAACATATAGCTGGCAAAAGGCCTGTGATGAATTTATACAGGAATTACATAAACTTTAGGTTTAAATATTACTATATACATGATATTAGTATATACATTATATATAGATAAATATTTTAATAATAACGGCCTGTAATCTAATTATAGACTGCCATTCTGTTTTATTAGCAATTTCCTAAACCCATATTTAAAATCAAATAAATAAAACTATAATTCAATCTATCACTAGATTTAGGCTTTATATGTAAATAAATGTAACGGTATATACTTTTTATGAATTTCTTATATATTTGATGTTTTTATATAGATGTGAGGCCAAGATAAAAAAGATAGTAAAAATAGCAAGTTAAAAAAGGAGAAATATTATGGGTTTAGTAGCTAGTCAAGCAAGATTATTACTTTTATTCGGAAGAAAAAGCGACGTAGAATATAGATGTCAAGTTATCAGCAATAAAAGAATGAGATTATCCTTTGAGACAGGCGAAATCGCAAGAACATACGTAGATGCATTAAGCAACACAGCTTCAACAGGAACAGGCACATGGCCAACTCCACCGAATGCTCCAGATGCATTAGGCCAAAATACCAGACTTTATACAGAAGATGACGCTCTTGCAACAGCTCGTTACGAAGGACAAACAGCGATACTTCAAGCAGAAGATAAGAGATTAGAACTCGAACTTAAAAACCTTGAAACACAACATAAAGCAGTATCAACAGAGATCGACGCAGTAAACAAAGTTATTGACAAAAACATTGAAAAATCATTTAAAACCCTAGGATAGAAATTAGCACAAGCCATTTTTCCCCTTCGAAAGAAGGGGATTTTCTTTTCAAGAAATTATTTCATTTATCAATTACTAAGAACATATGAAAAAATACTTAAGAACTTTTTCCGCTGTCCTTAATATCTTTGAAGCTTATAAATATGAAACTCTGATGGGTCAAGCTTTTCAAATATTAACTTATTATCTGAAATATTTGAGATATCAGCTATTTCAACAAATTCAAGTGAATCATCAGGCAATATATATTCTGATGCAACCCTGAAACCTTCTGGAACATAGGCTTCTTTATTATAAATCGACTCTGAAGTCTGATTTATAATTTCTACGTTGCCATTTTCATTATATTTTCTTACGACTTCGGTTGGAGGATTTTCATTTGTAACAATAAATAATTTTTCATCATCTCCTAACCCAAGTTCTTTATTAATAATCCAGCTGACAAACCCGGATTTATCTTCATTTGGCTGATGAATCTGTGCTATTCCACAGTGAGTAAACTCATTATGCATAGCGAACCTGCTAATAGCATCAAATTTTCTATAGAATTCGTAATTATCATTTCTTTCCATAGAAATTTCCTGCCCGATAACTTTTTCAATACCCGTTTTTGTAAAGGACTCATCCCCATCTACATATAAAACAGGTCTTTGAGCAAGTTTACCATTTGGTAAAAACTTGAATTTAAACCATTTAAACAGCGCACCTTCTTCACTTAGCTGAGCGGGATATTGATCAATAGCTCTAAATTCACCATCCTGGTTATTATAGGTTTTTAAAATTGACAATAACTGGTTTCCTTTTTCAATAGAAGAATTATATTCTTCTATCTGCTTATTATCTGCTATTATTTGAGCAACATTTTTCAAATACTGAGAAACAATATCGCTTCCCCATAGCAGATCAAAGTCCATAAACTGGTGATATTCCTTAAAGAAATTTTCCCAGAGCATATATTCTGCAAGAGCTGCAAAATGCGGAACTTCTTTTTTAAGCTCACGGTTTGCCTTTCCTAATACAAGTTTTGGCGCTCTATAGCTAATTGGTTTTCCAAGTTCTGATTCTGAATAAGCATCAACGATATGATCAATATGATCAACCCTGAACCCATCAAAATTATAATCAGACTGAATCTTTTTAAGGAAGTTTACATAAAAATCTATTACTTTTTCATTATATTCACCTGTTTCAAGGTAAACAAAATAATAAGGAGTCTGGCAATCGAGGTTCGCAAATTCAGTAACATCTTTTCCTTCTTGATTATAATGTTTAAATAATGGAAATGCAGCGCCTTTACTCATTTTATTAAATATCGGAATTCCTGAAGAACACCATGCCCCGCCAGGAGCTGGCCATAAACCCTGTTTAATGAGTTCTCCGATAATTTCTCCCTGATTGGCAATATCATCTTCTTCAAGCTGCGCATTTTCATTTTTACCAACCATTTCATTAATTATTTTTTGAACTTTTTGATGAAGAATTTCCTGATTCTGTCTTTCCATCATTTCATGAGAATACCATTTACGCTTATGATCGAGTTCTTCTTCCATTTTGTCAGCTAAGTACTGTAAATGATCAGGAATATATTCATACTGCCCCATTAAACTTCTTTCAATTATTGTATGAATATAATCTACATCTCCTGGCTGAAATTGCTGCTTGAAATTTTCCGTAATGTACTGAAGGTCATTCATAAGTTTGCTGATTAATTCTTTTACATCAAACCATCTTGCGACATAAGGATTTGCAAGGATTGTTTTAGAAAATCTTCCTGTTTGAGGCAGTACATCATACATTGTTGGATGCCCGGCAAGCTGTGCCAATATTAGAAATAATCTAACCTGATTCTGAACATTTAAATTCATTTTTTCTTTTAACAGGCTGTCCTCTAAATTTGGACTTACATCACTGCTTGTAGGAAGGTATGCACATCCAAAATCCCTTGGATGAAACGGGATTAAATAAACAGTTGTTGCCAAAATCCCATGCTCAATATTTCCTGCAGGCAATATTAGTAGTTGCTTTAACCAATCAATAAATTTTCCGGGTTCTTCTGACTTATTGCCATTACCAAGTCCTGCAAGATTTATTAACTTTATACTGTGCTGATCTGTCTTAATCCAACTTGAATCGATAAAACCGGCACGCTTTACAGGACTAATATCACTAAAAGTAAATTTACCATTATTATATACGTGATTTAAACTTAATTTTTCTTCCAATCCAATTATAGTTTCAGCAGGAGTTAGCTCTTCAAGAGCTTTAATATGAGGATATGGAAGATAACTATATTTTCTTACCTGATTTACAATATATTCTTTTCTTTCAGGTGCAATATCTTCAATTCTATATATAGATTTTAACTGATTGAATATTATGGTTAAGTTATCAATACCAACTGTACTGGCAATTAAGTTTGATGGCATGGTAGTTCCTCTCTAATTATCTGATTATCACAAAATAATCATGATTATTCCGTACTTTTAATAACATTCTCCAAATTGTATTTTAACATGAATGTATAGCAACATTACCTCTTAAGAAAAAATAGGCAAATTTAATCTTATTAGACGCTATAAAAAGTTTTCCTTCCTAAAATGCAAATAATTTTATAAAATTATAGTCTTAGAACCTGTTTAAATTTTCAAATATTAGAGATAGGAGAGTTAGGGTGGTAATTAATAAATTCAGAATGGTTGACCTCATAGCTAAAAAGAAAAATGGAGAAGCCCATTCCAAAGAAGAAATTCAATATATTATCAATGGAGTTACCAATAACACTATCCCCGATTACCAGCTTTCTGCCTGGTTAATGGCTGTTTGTTTACAAGGCATGACTTTTGATGAAAGTGCGATATTGACACTGGAAATGGCTAATTCAGGAGATATTCTTGATTTATCAGCCCTTGGAGAATATGTAATTGATAAACATAGTACCGGTGGTGTCGGCGATAAAACCACACTCATATTGATTCCTCTTCTTGCAGCGGCAGGATTGCCAGTGGCAAAATTATCAGGACGGGGATTAGGGCATTCAGGCGGCACTATCGATAAACTGGAATCAATTCCCAATTTCAAAACATCCCTTGAACTGGATGAATTTCTGGATCAGGTTAAATCAACCGGTGCTGCAATAGCTTCTCAAACGGCTCATCTGGCTCCAGCAGACGGCAGATTATATGCTCTAAGAGATGTTACTGCAACTATTGATAGCATTCCTTTAATTGCAGCTTCTGTTATGTCAAAAAAAATAGCAGCAGGAGCAAATGTAATAGTGCTGGATGTCAAATGCGGTAAAGGTGCATTTATAAAAACTCCTGAAGATGCTCAAAAATTATCAGAAACAATGGTAGAAATAGGTAAAAGATTAAACAAATCAGTCACCTGCGTTGTTACCTCTATGGAACAACCTCTTGGAAACACCGTAGGTAATAGCTTGGAAGTATTAGAATCTATACAAACACTAAAAAATGAAGGCCCTGAAGATTTAAAAGAGCTATGCCTATATCTTGGAGCTATAGCACTCGTAAAATCACATAAAGCAAGCGATATTAACTCGGCTAAAGATATATTAAATAAGCACCTTACAGATGGCAGTGCGTATAATAAGTTTAAAGAGCTGGTAAAAGCTCAAAACGGAGATACTTCAGCCATCGACAATCCTGAAAAACTGCCTACAGCAAAATATATAATCGAGTATAAGTCTGATAAAAATTGTTATATTGCCGAGCTCGATGCCTTAATTATCGCAAAAGGATGCAAAATCCTCGGTGCAGGCAGGGAGAGAAAAGAGGATTCTATCGATCATGCCGTTGGTATAGTAGTAAATAAGAAAATTGCAGATAAAGTAAATTCCGGTGAAACATTGGCGCAAATCCATACCAATAATGAGGAATTAGGCCAACAAGCGCTGGATATTATTAAAAAAGCATACAAATTCTCTGATACCCAGCCTGATCAGCCAAAATTAATATACGAAATTATTGAATAGAACCTGTCTAATAAATAACCCTATTAAGGACGTAATAAAAAATACAGAAGTATTTTTTATTACTCTGTTAGTGGCTGGTTATGCTAACGCCGCTTCGCGAAAGAAGCAGACTACTAAAGTTCTCAAGTATTTTTCATCAAAATACTTAAGAACTTTTTCCGCTGTCCTTAATTAGTACTTCTTTTGTTGGGTTAGATTTTCGATGAAAATTCTATAATACAAATTTAACAATTAAAAAAGCCTCATAATGAGACTTTTTTAATTTATCTAAATAATATACTGTTATGCGATTAATTGTAATGGTTGTATTGGTTGTAACGGGTCTTGAGCTGCAGGTGTTGCTGGAAAAGTGTTTGCTGCTGGTATTGGAGCTGTAGGAGCTGTAGCAACAGGTGCTGCGGGATCTGTAACAACTGGTGCTGCAGGATCTGTAACAACCGGTGCGGTAGGAACTGTAGGGGCTGGTGCTGTAGGTGCATTAGGGGCTGTTGCAACTAATGCTTCTCTTTCACCAACGAGTCCTTTTATTGCGTCTAATATCTTATTTATTGATGCCAGTAAGTCTGGCTGTGCTGTTGCTCCAGCTTTATTTGCTTCTGCCCCAGCTGCTTGATCGCCACCTGCTTGGTCGCCGAATTTTTTAGCTAATCCAGGTGGAAGTTCTTTTCTTTTACCTGAATCCATTTGTCTTTGTATTCCTGGAGGTAAGCCGCCACTTTTACCTTTTCCGCCTTCTTCAGCATCAGTAGCCTTAGCTTCAGTAGTAGGAGCATTAGTGGCCGTAGGAGCAGCAGTGTTAGTAGCAGTTGCTTCTGTTTTATTTCCTGCTAGTAGAGTTTGTAGTTCCTGACCTATTCTTTCTAGTTCAGCTGT
>AMFJ01007892.1_pt1 | contig 26513 bp, 24 predicted proteins | sample 427208 | NCBI WGS metagenome assembly AMFJ01 (sample SAMN02954298, study PRJNA114691) | groundwater metagenome | biome: aquatic; feature: subsurface aquifer; material: sediment; isolation source: subsurface aquifer sediment | place: USA: Rifle, CO | collected 2008-08 | reverse complement strand
AATTTATGGAGCCATCAATATTATTGCCTGTAGTTTCGCTTAAAAGTCTGTTTTCATCTTTTAAACGATGGTATAACTTAGTTCCAGGTAATGCATTTAGTATTCCAATGGCTGCAACTATAATTCCAGCTTCCTGTATAAATTTATACTGGCGCTCAAAAATTGTTTCATCATCACTGTCAAACCCAACAATAAAACCGCCAAGAACTTCAATGCCAAAGCTATGAATCTTTTTAACATCTGTAATCATATTACGGTTTTTATTATGCATTTTCCCGCATTCTTCAAGACTTTCTTTAGATGGGGTTTCAAGACCAATGAAAACGGCATTAAAGCCAGCCTCTCTCATTAGATTAAGCAACTCTTCATCATCAGCCATATTAAGAGAAGCCTGTGTCATAAAGCTTCCTCTGAAATTCTTTTGCTTTCGCCAGGAGATTATTTCTTTTAAAAGATTTTTTGCCTGTGTTTTATTGCCAATAAAGTTATCGTCGACAATAATTGCTGAACTTCTCCAACCTTGATTATAAAGAGCATCTAATTCTCTTAAAAACTGCTCAGGTGTTTTTATTCTGGGTTCTCTTCCATTCAAATTTACAATATCGCAAAATTCACAATCAAAAGGACACCCTCTTGAAGTCTGAAGAGGCATTTTGGCATAATCATTTAAATTAATTAAATCCCATTTTGGAATAGGAACAGAACTTATATCAGGTCTTTCATCTGATTGATAGATCCTTTTAGCGCTTCCATTCTTTAAATCTTCCAGAAATAAAGGTAAAGTTATTTCACTTTCATTTAAAATAAAATGATCTACTTCCTTAAATTCATTATAAAGATTATTAAATAACGGGCCTCCAGCTACTATTTTAACTCCTAGTTCTTTGCATCTGCTGATTAATTCTATAGTAGATTCTCTTTGAGTGATCATAGCGCTTATAAAGACATAATCAGCCCATAAAATATCCTCATCCTTAGTAGGATTTATATTCATATCAATGAGTTTTAAATCACTACCAGCTTCTTCCAGAATAGGAGCAATAGTTAATAACCCCAAAGGAGGCATAACCGCCTTTTTATTAATGAACTTAAGGGCATGCTTCAAGCTCCAAAAGGTAGCAGGATATTCAGGATATGCTAGTAAAATTTTCATGCTTTTATTCCCAAGATATTATTTTTAAATACTAGCATAAATTGGCTTGAAACAGGATTGGGCAATCTCCTGATCTTATCTGATTATAGATTTAGTCTCAGAAATATTATTGCTTCTCATCACAGGAAGATTAAAAGTTGTAAGGTAGGTTAAATAATCTTTATTGGCTTTTTTGCAGAATTCTCTAAGCTTATAATACACTTTTTTATCTGTATGATTTAGTTGAGTTAAAAACACCACATACTCTGAGGAAACTACATTTTGTATATGTTCATCAATAGAGTTATTTTCTTTGGATAAACTAACTCTCATATCACTACTTCTTAGACTCTGGCTTAACAGGTTTGCAAATTCCTGCGTGTTTCCTTCTTTTGATAGAGAAATCAAACTTATCTGTTTAGCATTTTTTAGAAGCATATTCGCTTTAATATCAGAAATATCAATGTCACTGCGATTATCAAAAACAATGCTTTTGTCGTCTAATGCTGAATATGTAAATTTTGGATTAATCTTTTCAAGCAATAACAAAAGTAAGGAACTTACTGAAAAAGAAATTAGTAGAGCAACTATAATATTATGTTTTAAATTTGGCTCTGAAAATTCTGTTTTCTCTAATATTTCAGGTTGTTTTAATATAACAACATTTGTTGCATTTTTAGACATATTTTCTACAAGAGAAATCCATTCATATTTGCTTTTAAGCATTTTTAATTTTTCTATTTCTTGTTCAAGTTCTACCTCTAATTTTCTATTATCTAGATTAGCTTTTGATAAATTAATTGAATCTTTACTTATTCGTTTATCGTATAAACTTAATAACCCATTAATACCTCCTGAAGTTGTACCAGAATTATTTAAAGAAGAAGATTTAAATTGTTTTAATTGTGCTATTTTTTCATCAACTGCCTTTTTGGCTTTCAAATATGAATTTTGAATAAATTCTTTATCTTTTGATGCTTTTTTAGAATTAATATCTTCGTAAATACCTTTATAATTATTTATTAAGGTATTTACGATACTGTATGAAAATTTAGGATCATGTGATTTATACGAAATACTAACTATATTAGTTCCTCTAATATTACTTATTCTAAGGTTTGGATTTAAGAATACTCTTGTCTCTAAATATCTACCCGCTTTTAGTCCTGATGTATATTTTAAATTATTATCCTTAATTACTTTGTCCATAACAAGAGGTGATTTCATAATCTCTATTTCAGCATCAATATTACTTGAAGACCTAAAAAAGCTTTGGACCCCTGACATACTACCTCCACCATCTGAAACAACAAAGGGATTTATATCACTTAAGTTTGTGGAGCTTGCATTATTAATAAGTAATCTTGTTTCTGAGATATATTTTTTAGGAGTTATATTAAATTTAATTACAGCTAATACAAGAAAAGTTATAAAACAAATAATAATTACGAATTTTCGTGACCAGATAATATGCCACAATTTATTAAAACTTATTGTTATTTCTTCATTTTCAAAATTATTACTCATTTTTTCCACCCCTCGTAGTTTAACTCAAAAGATAAATCTTATGATAAACATTTTATCCTAAATTATCTAAAATAGAGAAATTAAAAGTTGAAAATATAAATCAATTATTTGAAAATATAAACTAATTTAGATAAGATTGTTTTAAGCACAGATTTTTTTGAAAGTAGATTTATGGAAAGTATTATTGACAAGACTAATAATGTATTAATTATAGAAGCTGGAAAGAGTGAAAAAAATTATTGGTTAGATCTTGTAAAATACAGAGAATTATTTTTCTTTTTAGCCTGGAGAGATATTTTAGTCCGTTATAAACAAACAGTAATAGGTGTTTTATGGGCCATAATAAGACCATTACTAACAATGGTTGTTTTTACGGTTATATTTGGTAAACTTGCAAAATTACCATCAGGTGGAGTTCCTTATCCATTACTTGTTTTCTCAGCCATGCTTCCTTGGCAGTTTTTCTCAACTTCTCTTACAGATAGCAGTAATTCAGTTGTTGCAAACGCAAATATGATATCAAAAGTATATTTTCCAAGAATTATTGTTCCTGCAAGTTCTATAGTAGTAAACTTATTTGATTTTGTAATTTCATTCAGTATTTTACTATTAATGATGGTGTTTTACCAATTTATACCCAGTTGGAAGATTATAACATTACCTTTCTTCATACTTTTAGCAATATTAGCTGCTTTAGGAATGGGGTTATGGTTTACAGCACTTAATGTTAAATATCGTGATTTTCGTTTTATCATACCTTTTGTAGTACAATTTGGTCTTTACATATCACCTGTAGGATTTAATAGCTCCATAATTCCTGAAAAATGGAGACTACTTTATTCTTTAAATCCTATGGTATGTGTTATTGATGGTTTTAGATGGGCAATTCTAGGACAGAATATAAATATACATATTCCTGGATTCATAATTTCACTTACTTTGTTATTAGTAATATTTTTTACAGGAATACAATATTTTAGAAAGACAGAGCGAACATTTGCTGACGTGATATAGGGTAAAGAAATGACAACAATTATAACAGCTGAAAATATTGGGAAGAAGTATATAATAGGACATCAATCAAATGAAAGATATTCTACTATTAGAGATGTTATTGCCAACAAGTTTAAAGGTTTATTAAATAACTCAAAAAAGTCTATTGAACATGAAGAATTCTGGGCTCTGAAAGACATAAATTTCGAAATCAAACAAGGAGATAGAGTTGGAATCATTGGTAGAAATGGAGCAGGAAAATCCACTTTATTGAAAGTTTTAAGCAGAATTACCGAACCAACTGAAGGAAGAGTTAAAGTAAAAGGAAGAGTCGCAAGTCTTTTGGAGGTTGGAACTGGTTTTCATCCTGAGTTAACTGGAAGAGAGAATATCTTTCTTAATGGTGCTATTCTCGGCATGAGTAAAACAGAAATTAAAAGAAAATTTGATGAAATAGTAGCTTTTTCAGAGGTTGAGAAATTTTTAGATACACCTGTAAAAAGATATTCTTCTGGGATGTATGTAAGACTTGCATTTGCTGTAGCGGCACATCTTGAACCGGAAATTCTTGTTGTTGATGAAGTTCTTGCAGTTGGTGATGCCCAATTCCAAAAAAAATGTCTTGGAAAAATGGAAGAGGTTGGTAAAGAAGGAAGGACTGTCTTATTTGTAAGTCATAATTTATCAAGTATTAAAGCATTATGTGATGAGGCGATTTTATTACATAAAGGGAACATTAAATATAAGGGAGATGTTACAGAAGCTTTTGACAAATATTCAAACATATTAAATTCCAAAACAAATATTGATATAAAGAATATTAAACGCTCTTCAGATTGTACTTTAAATGCCAAAATAATTGATTTTGAATTAATATCAGAAGGTAAAATTAATCCTGAGAATATTGATTCAACAAAGCCCGTTACAATAAAGGTTAAAATAGATGCAAAAGAAGATTTATCCAAGGAAAATCTGGGGATTCAATTTTATATGCGTGATACTTGCCAAATAATAACTCAATTTTCTTCGAGTCATTGGCATTTCCCCCTTATTCTAAAAAAAGGAGAAAATGTTATATCCTGTAATATTAATCCTCTTATGGTTTCACAAGGGACATACTATTTAGATTGTTCATTATATTATACTTGCTTACCCAGAATTTTTTTAGATAAAGTTCCTGATATATATTCTTTTGCGGTTACTGACTTTGATCCTTACGGTACAGGTTTGCCTATTGGTCAAATGAAATTTTTTATACATCATAATTGGAAAATAGAGAACAATATAAATGTTTAGAAAAATAGCAAATTCATTAAAAAATAAGTTAGATTCATTAAAACAAAGATCACTTAATGAACTCCTTATGGCGAATGTGTTCAATTCCGGTATAAATGGTGTTGATTGGCTCAAAGACAAAAGTTTTTCACCAAACAGAGCAGTGGCAAATTATTCATTTCTATACAGGCTTTTTAGAGTTCTTGATGATATTTGTCCTAAGTCTATTATAGAATTTGGAATAGGGCAGACCTCAAAATTAACAAGCCAGTATATTTTTAATAAAAATCCTGATGCTAAATTAACAATTATAGAACATGATAAAATTTGGATTGATATTTTTAAATCGAAATTTTCCTTAAATTCCAATGTAAAAATAGAAAATCTGGAAATTTGCGAAGAAATTTATAAAAATAATAAAGTATTCACTTATAGAAATTTGAAAGAAACCATAAACAATATAAAATATGACCTTATAATTCGGAATCGGTGCAGAAAAATTTTCAAGAAAATATGTTCTGGATTTAATTCCTGACAATATAAATAAAGATTCTTTTATAATTATAATTGATGATTATTATAGAAATGGAGAAAACGATATTGCTAAAGAAACACATAAAAAGCTCAAAAAATACAATATTCAATTTGAAAAAAACTGAATTTATTGGGATTAAATCCCAATATGTATTCTTTTCACATAATTTTAAATTTTTGCAAACTATATAAGAAAAAGATGTATGTTTAATTTGGTACAGAATATGATTGTGAAATTAAGTATAGGATATTTACCATATGAATTATAAATACAAAAAGCTAAATGGTGTTAAATGTCCTGTATGTTTAAATGATGAATGCTTTGAATTACACAGAGTAAAAAATAAGCAGGCTGTCAGGCATTTTATTAGAGAATTTCAAGAGTCTCAACGATTTAAGTTGTTAAGCAAACATATTTTAAGATTATGGGGGAAAGACTTTTCAATTATCACTAAATGTAATAATTGTGATTTTTGCTTTCCCGAGCCGTATGTATGCGGGGATGAAAAATTTTACAGTTTAGCTTATCCTCCAAACGCAGATTATCCAAGTTGGAAATGGGATTTCCAGATTACTGCTGAGTATTTACAAAAGCTTCCTATTGACAATACCTATAACTATCTTGAACTTGGAGCTGGAAAAGGTGCTTTTGTTGAATATTTATTGAAAGAAAAAATTTTCAGCAATTCACAAATAACTTGCACAGAGTTTAATAAACAGACTCGAGAAGCAATTTCTAATATGGGAATTAAATGTTATTCATTAAGAGCTGAAGATCTGGTAAATCTTGAGGAACATGTTAATAATTATTCTGTAATTTGCCTATTTCAGTCTATTGAACATATGTCAAATATAAATGAGGTATTTGCAGCTCTAAATAAGCTTCTAAAAGTTAATGGATTATTATTTATTACTGTTCCTAATTCATATCGTATTGAATTTAATGAACTTAATGGAGCTCTTCTTGATATGCCTCCAAATCATGTTGGAAGATGGACTAGAAAAGCATTTAAAATAATAGGAGAAAAACACAATTTTTCATTAATTGATTTTAAAAATCAATCTACTACCAAAAACGAGGCAATGGATAATTTTATAAATTCCAAGATTATGCGAGCAATGCAAAATCCGTTTTCACCTCTAAATATTCCTGTTTTAAACAAATCTGCAGAATTTATTTTTAAAACATTTTGTAGAATAAAATATAAAAAATATTTTGATAAGGAATCTTTACATGGTATGTCAAGCTGGGTTTTATTTAATAAGGATTGTTAAGTGCAAAAAATGAAAATATATATTTTACCCGTAGATAAAAAATTTCAACCTAATAAACAAACAAGAAAGTATCCTCCTCATAGCAAAGATTATGGTGTTGAACAGGATTTTTATCAATATCTATTAAAAAACAATGATTTACTGGTTTCGGACCCAGATAAAGCTGACTGGCATTATTTGCCTATTTACTGGACCAGATGGTTTGTAAATCATAACTATGCACGAAGTGGGAATGATTTGCTTCAAGAAGAGTTTGATAAAATTATACTTGATGATACAAAGACTTTTACTATATGTCAGTATGCAGATGGACCCATAATAGGTATTAAGAATACCACCGTATTCTTTCCATCCAGAAAAGGTACCAGCGGGATTGATATTCCTTTATTATGCTCACCACATAAATTATTTCCTTTTTTTAATAAAAAAAAGAAATATCTTGCAAATTTTGTAGGCAGTTCATTAACTCATCCACTTAGAGAAGAGATGGAGGAATGTTTAAAAGACAGAAAAGATATTTTTATATATGGGAAAAATAAAAATACAAGGTTTTTTGTAAATAAAATTTTGGAATCTTATGTTTCCTTATGTCCTAGAGGATATGGAGGAGGTTCTTTTAGATTTTTTGAATCTATGCAATTAGGGGTCGTACCTTTTCATATTGGCGACATTGATATTAGACCTTTTAAAAAATTCATTAATTGGGATGAAGTTAGCTTATATACTGATTCTGTTTCGAATATAATTGATTTATTAAATTCGAAAAGCAAGTCTGATTTTTTATTAATGGGCAAAAAAGCTAAAGAATTGTATTATAATCAACTATTTTTCCAAAAATGGTGTTATTACGTTATTAAGGAATTGGAAGAATTAAAATAGTAAACACATGAATAATTTGTTGATAACTGGAGGAAATAATTGATTAATCATAATATTTCATTTTTTATACCGGCTTATAACTGTGAAGCGACTCTTGCCGAATCTGTGGATTCAATAATGAAATCCAATTTTGAAGATGGTGATGAACTCATAATTGTAAATGACGGCTCAACGGATAATACAGCTAAAGTTTTACAGATTTTAAAAGAGAAATATCCTGTAATTAAAATAATTGATCATATAGAAAATAAAGGTGGCGGTGCAGCAAGAAATACAGCTATTAAAAATGCTAAAAATGAGATTTTATTCTGTTTAGATTCTGATAATATATTGGAGAATGATTCTATATATAAACTAAAACGTTACTTAATTGAAAATAACGCCGATGTTGCAACATTCCAATATGTACATTATTTTAAAGAGAATATAAATGAAATAATATATAAATGGCAATTCAAACCCATGGTTATATCGCTGGCAGATTTCTTTGCTGGTCATATTTCACCACCATCTAGTGGTAATTATATGTTTACTAAAAAAAGCTGGGAAAAAGCTGGAGGATATCCTGAATTTACTTGGCTTGATGCTTGGGGTTTTGGCTTTAGGCAGTTAGCAACTGGATCTAAAATGCTGGTTTTATCTAACACATATTATTATCACAGGTTTGGGCATGAATCATACTATATTAGAGGGAGTAAATCGAGTAATATTTCTTTAGTAGCAGCTGAAATTATTGAACCTTATAAAGATTTATTGTCGGAAAAATCTTGTAATTATATATTTGGAAAAGGCAAAAATAAATGGCTAGAAGAATGTAAGAAAAAACCTGTTAAAGTTAAATCTGGAGAAAAAGGTAAAACAGGTAAGGAAATACCAGATCCTAACAATATAAGAAGTTACTTTGCAAGAATTCCATTTATTAAAAGACTATACTGTTTATCAAAGACTATTCTGTTTAATACAAAACATTAAATCTATTAATTAGGGAAAAACTATGATAGGTATATTTAGCACTCATATAAATAATACAGCTTTTGAGAAGATAAAAAATGTTCTTGAAAGTACTTTTATAAGTGAAGGAAATGTTGTAAAAGAATTTGAAAAAGAATTAACAGAAAAATTAGGATGTATAAATCCAGTTGCAGTCAATAGTGGAACCAGTGCTCTTCATTTAGCTCTTATTTTAGCAAATGTTACAGAAGGTGATGAGGTAATTTGTCCTGCACAAACTTTTGTCGCTACAGCCTTAACTGTTTTACAACAAAAGGCTATTCCTGTATTTGCTGATATTCAATATGAAACTGGAAATATTTGCCCAAAATCTATTGAAAAAAAAATAACTGCAAAAACAAAAGCCATTGTGCCTGTTCACTGGGGGGGATATCCATGCGATATGGATGAAATAATTCAAATAGCAGAGAAATACAATTTGATAGTCATAGAAGATGCTGCTCATGCTCCAGGCGCTGAATATAAAGGAAGAATGATTGGTTCAATATCTAATTTCACTTGTTTTTCGTTTCAAGCTATTAAACATATAACAACTGGAGATGGTGGTGCTATTTGTTGTAAAAATCAGAAAGATTCAAATAATGCCATCATAAAAAGATGGTTTGGAATAGATAGAGCTAATTCAATCCCTTCGATACTTGGAGAGAGGCGGTATGATATCACAGGGCTTGGATATAAATATCATCTTAATGATTATTCAGCAGCTTTAGGATTAACTAATTTAGAGGATTTCAAAGAAAGACTTGAAAAACGAAGAGCAATTGCAAGGTTATATAGAGAAAGCCTAAAGAATGTTACAGGTATAACCCTTTTTAAAGAGATGGAAGATAGAAAAAGTGCATACTGGCTTTTTGGCATGCATGTTGAAAAAAGAGAAAATCTCATAAAAGCTTTAAAGACTAAAGGCATAATTGCATCCGTGGTTCATCAAAGGATAGATAAAAATTCTGTTTTTGGAGGAATAAGAGAGGATCTTGATAATCAGAAAAAATTTGATGAAACTCAGATTCACATACCTATGCATGATGCTTTGACTGAAGAAAATGTTGAATATATAATTAATTCAATTAAAGAAGGTTGGTAGAGGATGAGTATAGTAATACTGGGAGGAACTGGTTTTGTTGGGAAGAATGTTTGTGAAGCTTTAGAAGAAAATGATTACTCATATATTGTTGGTTCAAGATCCACGGGTTTGGACATAAAAAATTCAGAAAGCTGTATAAAATTCCTTCAGGAAACTCAGCCAGATTTTATAATAAACTGTGCGGCTCACGTTGGGAGTCTCAATTATGTAACAGAACAGGCAGCTGATGTAATTTTTGATAACAGTCATATGATACTTTCCATGTATGAAGCAATAGCAAAAGTTTGCCCTAATGTGACAGTTATTAATCCTATTGCAAACTGTGCTTATCCTGGAAAAGCTGAAACCTATAATGAGGATGAGTGGTGGAATGGGCATCTTCATCGATCAGTTCTTTCATATGGTTCAACAAGAAGGTTCTTGTGGTCAATTGGTGAATGTTTTAATATGCAATATGGAATAAGAACCATTTCCCTTCTTGTACCAAATATGTATGGACCTTATGATTCTACTGATCCTAATAAAGCTCATGCTCTTAATGCTTTAATTTCAAAGTTTGTTAAAGCTGAGAAGACTAATCAGGAGCAAATTGAGATCTGGGGGACAGGCGTAGCTATTCGTGAATGGTTATATGCGAAGGATTTTGGGAAAATCATTGTAAAAATTATAGAAAATCCCAAAATGATAGGCCTTGCTGAACCTATAAATATTGCTCAAAATTTTGGATTAAGCGTCAGAGAATTAGTCGAAATTATAAGCTCTCAATTTAAATTTTCTGGTAAAATAGTGTATGATCCTACGAAGCCAGATGGAGCGCCTAAAAAAGTTATGGATGATAGAAAATTCAGGAAGGTTTTTCCAAACTTTGATTTCACATCTTTTGATGAAGGGGTTAAAAACACTATAAAATACTATGAAAATAGATTTCCTTATTAATAAGGTTGAATAAAATGAATAGTAAACGCTTTGATAATCCAATATTAAAAAATTGCGGTGATGATGTCTTAATAAGTCATAATGTTGAAATTAGGAGACCAAATCTTGTAAGTATAGGCTCGCATGTTGCAATAGATTGGGGCTTTTATTGTACATCAGCATTAGAGCTGGGTGATTATATACATATTGGTCCACATGTTACCTGTATTGGTGGAGTTAAAGGAATTCTTACCTGCAAAGGCTTTAATAACATAATGGCAGGAGCAAGAATTATTACTGTTTCTGATAGATTTGACGGTTCAGGGCTTTTTGGAAGTATGATCCCTGAAAGATATCATGGAAGATTAATAGAGAAACCTGTAATAATGGAACCTTTTTCTAATATAGGAACAAATGCTGTAGTTCTTCCTGGATCTTATTTGGCTATGGGGGTCCTGATAACAATTGGATCAGTTATAATGGGAGAAACCGAACCTTGGACAGTATATAAAGGTAACCCAGCAAAACCTGTAAAGAAAATAAATGGTGAAAGACTTATAAAATATGCAGGGGAGATGGGATATAGTTTTTCTGAAGATAGAAAAGAGATATGAGATTAATTAGAAATAAATTAATAAAATATATTTATAGGCAAATTAAAGGTCTACCAAAGGCATATATACCAAGACCTGATTTTCCCACTAAGAATCTTTCGTTAAATAAAACTCTATTAATAACTTGCTCCTCTTGGTTTAATCAGGAACAACAGACAGCAGGAACTTTAATGAGAGAGGGTTTTGCACGAGGCTGGGCAGAGGTTTGTGGCCCTGCAAAATTAATACCTACTATTAATATCTGTCAAGAAATTGATAATTATGAAAAACCAGCTATTTTTATGTCTGAGTTTGAGTTTAATGATCTAAGCTTTACCGAGATAAAGAAATTAAGAGATATTGACTTATTTGTATGGGTTGGTACTCATCCAAGAAAACTTGCAAAACTGGAAAAAGAAACCTTGATAGACAAAAGTGAAATCGAAATAAGTCTTAACAGTTATGCAAAGATTATGTTTGCAGAACCAAAATTTGTGTGGAATGCCTATGGAGAAGCAGCTAGAGAATGGTATCAGGGATGGATAGATGATGGGTTAAAATGGGAAACGATATATCCGGCTGTTGATACTTCTAGATATTATCCTGAAATTAAACTTAAAAAATATGGACATATAAGTATGGCTTATGTAGGTGGTTATTGGGAAGAAAAAGCGCAAGCTTTTGAAAAGTACCTGAGACCTTGGGAAAATGTACTTTATACTTTTGGTTATACAGATTGGCCTTATGAAAATTATTCAGGTAGGTTAACACCTTCTGAAGAACGTCAACTATATTCAAGTGTTGGAATGGTTCCTCTCGTTACAACACCTGCAGGAAATATGTTGGCAGAAATCACAGAAAGATATTTAAAAGCCCCTGCCTGTAAAGCTTTTTGTATTGCAGATGAGAACCCCGCCCTAAGGGAAATTTTTAATAAAGATGAAATGATTCAAGCAGAAAATGCAGAACATTTTCAAGAATTGGTTAAAGATTACCTTAATGGTAAAATTGATATTGATGCATGGAAAGAGAATGGCTATAAAGCTGTTCAGGAGCGTCATTTATATAAACATAGAGCATTACAAATTAAAAATATGCTGGATGTATAGAAGTAGGAAATATGATTCATCGATTGTTAAAATTTATAGAAAGAAAAAAATTCTTTAGAACTTCATTTAAAGAATTTCAGACCCTGTCTAAGCTCAATAATCGTTTTGATATTAAATGGACAGATAAATTCCCTTGCCTTTACGATAATACAGAAAATACAGTGTTTGATTTTTGGTATGTAAATCATCTTGCCTGGGCTGCCAGAGTTATAGCTAAAATTAAGCCGGAAATACATGTGGATATATCTTCAAGTTTATATTTTTGTACAATGCTATCAGCTTTTTTTCCTGTTAAGTTTTATGATTACAGACCTGCGAAGCTAAATTTAAGCAATCTTGACACTGAACATGCTGATTTAACTAAGTTGTCTTTTGAAAATAACAGTATAAAATCATTATCCTGTATGCATGTCATTGAACATATAGGACTTGGGCGATATGGGGATCCTATAGATCCTGATGGGGATTTAAAAGCGATTAGTGAATTAAAGAGAGTTTTAGCCCAAGGGGGTTCTCTTTTATTTGTAGTTCCTTTAGGAAGACCAAGAATTCAGTTTAATGCTCATCGTATATATTCATATGATCAAATTATCGGGTATTTCTCTGATTTCAAACTGGAAGAATTTGCATTAATACCTGATAATGGGGATATGGAAGGGATTGTATATAATGCACCAAGAGAACTTGTTGATACTCAAAGTTATGGTTGTGGTTGTTTCTGGTTTAGAAAACAGGATTAAGTTATGAAAATTATTAAAAGATTTATTTATAATTTTTTGGATTACATGTTAAAGCAAGATAAGAATTTTTTGTTAGTTAGTTTAGCTAAAAAGCATGTAGATAGATTCTTATACCAAAATAACACTGAAATGGATAAAAACGGGGAATTATTTTTTCTCAATTGTTTTTCAAAAGTCCTGTCTTCAGGGATAATTTTTGATATTGGAGCGAATAAAGGTAATTGGACAAGGAAGATTCTTGAAATGAATAATAATTATATTATTCATTGTTTTGAACCATCAAAAGAATGTTTTGAAGATCTTCACAAAGCAGATTTACCTTATAATAAAGTCTTTCTACATAATCTTGCTCTTTCAAATCAAGTAGGAGAGGCTGAATTATATAATTTTAGCTCGGAATCTGAGTTAAGTTCTCTGCACCTTAGAAAAACTGTAGTTAATTCCTTGAATTTAGAAGTTTCATCTACCTATAAGATAAATCTCGAGACAGTTGATAATATTTGTAAATCACACAATATAAATGAAATTTCTTTATTGAAAATTGATACTGAAGGTAACGAAAAAAATGTATTAGAGGGTAGTATTGAACTACTAAAATCTAACAAAATTAAAATTATACAGTTTGAGTATGGTGGTACTTGGATAGATTCTAGAACTTTTCTTGTTGATACTTGGCAACTTCTCGAGAATTTTGGATACAAAATATATAAAATTGCACCTAATGGATTAATTTTTTATAACAAATATAATCCAGTTTTAGAAAACTTTCAGTATTCAAATTTTGTTGCTATATCACCAGATATAAACTGGTCAGATAATTATATTTATAAGAGATTCTAAAGTTATGATCATTGTAAATCTATATGGTGGACTAGGTAATCAGATGTTTCAGTATGCATTGGGGCGTCATCTTGCTGAAAAAAACAATACAGAATTAAAGCTTGATATTTCTGCTTTTGAAAGTTATAAACTTCGTAAATATGAATTAGGGAATTTAAATATAATAGAAAAGTTTGCTCTTCCTGAAGAAATTAGTCGACTTTCAACTTTGCCAACTGGGAAAATAGAGAGATTCATTCGTAAAACCTTAAGAAAACCAGTAAAAAAACCTGAATCATACATAAAAGAAAATATAACTGGTGGTTTTAATCCTAAAATTTTAGATCTTCAAAATAATATTTATCTTGAAGGTTACTGGCAGAGTGAAAAATATTTTATAGAGATAGAGGACATTATCAGGAAAGAATTTTCTTTTAAATTCCCTGCTACTGGTAAAAATAAAGAAATATTAGAGAATATATTAAATATAAATTCAGTAAGCTTACATATTAGAAGGGGAGATTACGTTACAAACCCTGAAGTAAATCAAGTGCATGGAGTTTGTAGTCTTGATTATTATAAAAGTTGTGTAGATTTTATAGAAAAAAAACTTGAAAGTCCTTATTTTTACATATTTTCTGATGATATAGAATGGGTAAAAAATAATTTACAAATACAATCACAGGTTTATTATGTTGATCATAATACTGTTGATAATGCTATAGAAGATATGAGACTCATGTTCAGTTGTAAACATAATATTCTTGCAAATAGTTCTTTTAGCTGGTGGGGTGCATGGTTAAATAGTAATCCTGATAAAATGGTAATAACTCCAAGAAAATGGTTTAATACCACATATGATTCCAATGACCTTATACCTGAAAGGTGGATTAAACTATGACACCAAAAGTCTCAGTTATCATGTCTGTTTATAATGCTGAAAAATATCTTAAAGATTCAATTCAAAGTATATTGAGTCAAACATATAAAAATTTTGAATTTTTAATAATTGATGATGGGTCAACAGATAAAAGTGTTGAAATAATTGAAACATTTAAAGATGCAAGAATTAAATTAATTAAAAACAAGGAAAATCTTGGGGTTTCTCTCTCTCGAAATAAAGCTTTAAATATGGCAGCAGGTGAATATATAGTTACAATGGATGCGGATGATATAAGTTTACCTAAAAGGATTGCAAAACAAGTTAAATTTATGGATAAAAATCCAGAAGTTGGAATTTGCGGAAGCTGGATGAAAACTTTAGGAAAAAAATCCTTTATTATTAAATATCCTGAAAGCCATGAGAGAATAAAATGTTATTTATTATTTTATTCTCCTATCGCAAATCCAACAACTATTGTTAGAAAAGATATTATTAAAAAACATAACCTGGGATATGAAGAGGATTTCTTAGTTGCCCATGATTATTATCTATGGACTGAAATATATAAGTCTACCTTCCTTGCCAATATTCCAGAAGTTCTACTCCTATATAGACAGCATGAAAGCCAATTAACAGCTAAGAGTAAAGCTTTAACTAAAGAGAATATAGCTATTTGGCAGAAACAGCTTAATGACCTTGAAATTAAGCCTACAGATGAGGAAATAAGCACTCATAATAGTATTGCAACTAGGAATTATATTGTTAAAGATTTCATGATAGAGAAAACTGAATGTTGGCTTACTAAATTACAAGTTCAGAATGAAAAAGTCAATTTATACGATAGAAAAATTTTTCAAGATCTGATTGCAGAAAGATGGTTAATTTTATGTAAAGATATGGCAAAATATGGAATTTATACTTGGGCTGTTTTTTGGAAATCTCCTTTAAGCAAGAGAGCTAATCTATCTTTAATTGATAAATTTAAATTCTTAATTATACTTTTAGCTGGAAAAATGAACTATTATAAGATTTATTACCGGCTTTTAAGCTTTAGAAAGGCTTAAATATTTTATATAGCTCGATTAATTTATTGGCATGCTTTTCAAGGGAATAATTTTCTTCTGCTTTTTTTCTTGCCAGTAAACCCATTTCCTGTAGTTCTGCATCATTTTTAGCATTAAGTTTAATAATTTTGTCTTTTAAATCATTAATAGAACCACTTTTAGTAATATAACCATCTTTATCATCAGATATTAATTCTGTTATTCCCCCAACACTTGCCCCAATCACAGGTTTTCCGCAGGCAAATGATTCAATTATAGTTAGTCCAAAAATCTCTCCACACTCAGAAGGCAGTATAGTAGCTTTTGAAGCTTGGATCAGTTTAACGAGATCATCAAAGAGGATTTTATTAAGAAATTCAATATTTCTTATATTTCTTGATTTGACATAATCTTTCAGAATTTCTTCTTCTGAACCCATTCCTGCTATCTTCAAATTGATTTTAGGTAACTGCTCAAACGCTTTTATTAAAGTCATTAAACCTTTTTCATAACCTAATCTGCCATAATACAAGAAATAATCCCCGACTTTATCTGTATAAGTAAATTTAGACAGATCAACAAAATTAGGTATATAAACAAGTTTTTCTGCAGGTATACCACTTATCTTAAGAGTATTTTCTAAATATTTACTTGGAGCTATGAATTTTGCGGTATTTTCTATGTATCGTTTCTTGTTTATTCCTAATTCAACTGCTGCAGCCAGACATTCTGAGAAAGAATTGTTTAAACACTTGTATTTTAAAACATTAACATAATTTCCGTTCGTGCAAAGCATATCTTTGCAGAATTCTTTTTTGCCTTTCATCATAACATTAGCAGGGCAGGCAAGTTTATTACTGTGTTCTGTTGATATAATAGGAATATCATGCCTTTTTGCCACTTCATAAATAGCAGGTGTAAAGTATCTACTATAGTTATGAATATGTATGACATCTGGTTTTACATTTTTTATGAATTTCTCAAATTTTCTTGCAGAATTAGTATTATGAATATTTGTCACAGCATAATAAAATCTATCTAGGAAATTTAAAGGTAAGCTTTTTTGGCTTTTGTTCGTTAAATAATCTTTATCAAGAAAATATCTTGTATATTCAGAAGACAAGTTTTCATCGTCTTTAATAGAAAAAATTGAAACTTGGTATCCTAGTTTTTTTAGATATTCCATTTCAGAGAGCATTACAACCTGCCCTCCTCCTAGACGATAATAACAAACATCAACAAATGCTATTTTCAAAATCTACCTCAAATATCTAAAATCTCTTTTATTTGCTTAGCTAAAATATCCGAAGAAAATCTAGACAAATTTTGCTTTCCTGCTTCAATAAGACTTTGTCTTAATTTTGTATCTGCAATTAATAATTCTATTTTCTTAGCTATATTCTTTGATGTTGGGATACAAAATACAGCACCATTAGCAGCAACTTCTCTAAAAACAGGAATATTACTAGCAATTATCGGAGTTTCTGTAGCCTGAGCTTCAAGAATTGGAATGCCAAAGCCTTCATACAAAGAAGGAAAAACATATATTAAAGAATGCTTATACAGAATTGGTAATTCTTCATCCTTTACATAACCAGTAAAAATGACATTTTCATTATCTATGTGATTAAGTTTTTCATCATTTCCTTTAGCTCCTGCCAGAACAAGCTTAATATCAGGATATTTGGCTGATATTAAGCTAAAAGCTTCGATTAAAGAGTACATATTTTTTCTTTTGTTAAATGTTGCAGCTGAAAAAACATATTTTTTATCTGTTAGGCCATACTTTTGCAATATATCAGGACCATTAATCTGGTTTTCATTAAGGAAATGCTCACCTACGCAGTTAGATGTAAGTTTTATTTTTTCTTCAGGAATAGAGAATTTAGTTATTAATTCCTGCCTAACAGCTTCAGATATGGTAATAATAGTATCAGCCTTTCTGATTGCTATATTTATTGCAAGTTTATAAATAAAAGATATATAAGAGTTAACAAATTTTGGATTATAAGGGGCTAAATCATGAATAACCGTAATATATTTGGTGTTTTTTCTTTTAAAAAAAGGCATGAAAAATGCGGGAAAAAATATTACGTCAGGTTTTTCAATTAGAGTTTTTATATAAAAAACAGTATTTAACCATATGAAATAAGGTATTGCTTTATATGGAATATTCTCAAAAATCCTACAGAATATTAGATTAGGGATTATTCCAGACTCTTTCAGCGCCTCTATTATACTTAGAATATAAGCACCCACTCCTGTTTTATTTTTTAATGCAAAAGAGCAATCAATCCAGACTTTCATGATTCCACCTGATTGTTATTTAGAGGTTTATTCACTCTAGTTAATATCATTGCTTGTGCAATTCCAAGTAATAACCATAAATATGTCCAATGAGGATGCGAGGTATAAACGGAATTGATGATTAGTAAAATAATAAAATATTTTAAACCGATAAGAAAATCCCTTTCAATTCCAAAAAAATCTTTTATTTTTAGCTGAATAAGTCTTAATAAACTAAATAGGAACATATAAAATAAAAAAGTTCCGATAATTCCAGTTTCAGCAAGTAATCGGAAAAATATTGCGGTACCATTTCCACCACTTGGAGCATCTGGGGAATAAATTTTCTCTGCTAACTCCGGAGTTAAAGGAATAGATAAACTTTCAAATTCTTTAAGCATTTCAGGATTTAAATTTCCATATCCAACTCCTATAATTGGATTTTTCATAAATATAGATATATTAGTTACACAATTGATAATTCTGCTAGAGAGAGATGGTTCAGCAATTACTAGGAGTCTAAAATCACTTACATTTTCAACTACAGCTTTCACCCTTTTCAAAACTGTCTTATTAATATCAAAACTTTCATTTATTGCTAATAGGTATCGAGGAAGAAATGTCAAGGATAATAGAATAACAATATTGATACAAATAAAAACAGTTTTTAATTTAAACCTAAAAATCCAGTCACGTAAAAAGAAGATCGATAAAACTAAACCCATTAGTATATAAATTGGGGATTGTGTTAAAAAAAGATTAAATACCATAAAAATAAATACTAATCTCTTTACCAGTTTATCAGTAACAGGATTACTAAACAGGATTGATTTACTTTTGGAAATATAATAAATGATAGGACAGGTAACAATTATAAAAAAACCAAGAAAAGAAGGTTCTCCAAATACACTTGAAACTCTTGGAAATCCTAAACTATAGGGAGTTCTTTTTTGGAGCAACGTTTTCCATACATATGTTAAAGGAGATAAATCCAATGAATATATAACAAATTCAACAATTCCTAATGTAAAAATACTTAAAAAGATTAAAGTTGTGACTTGTATAATTTTCTTAATTTTGCAGATTCTTGGTATGGCAATAATTTGCATTAATAGTGGCAAAATTATTGATAGCACTAACCCTCCCAAAAATGACATTAAGAAGCCTCTAAAATCAAATTTCATTGTATATACGGAGATTATTATTCCGAATATTAACCAGATAATAAAAAAAAAGAGATACTTTGTAGGTTTAGAAGCAATTAATTTGCAGATTGTGTTTAAAGTAAACTTAGGTTTTATTAATAGAAAAAATAACCCTATAAAAAAATAATAGCTAAGTATATTTAGACCACTTATCTGAAAAATAAATAAACTCATAAAACTTAGTATATATGTTATTAGATAGGTGCTTTTTAAGGTCATTAATTACTCCTAGGATCTTTTAATTTATTTTTTCTACTTACAAATCAAGTTATTCTTACTAAAAGTTGTTTTGGCAAATAATAACAATTCTACTCTTTCTTCTTGCCATTTTACCTATTAGATTGACCATTAACATTAATAATCTCATAAGCCATAATGGAATCTTCTGATCTTTATTAAAGGTTTCTGATATTAATCCAATTGGACTATCTCTTTGTATTATTTTAACTACTCTCATATCATTATTTTCAATTATCTTACTCAATGTTTTAATATTAAAATGATTCACATGTCCTGCTATATGTGCTGTTTTAACATATATTTGATTTAGAAAATTTCTTATTCCAATTTTGTTTAACCATATAGCAAATAATCTGTTAACACTTGAATCATTTGGTACTTCTATAAATAAATAACCATCTTTTTTTAATATCTTTTTTAACTCACTTATTACTAAGTTCGGTTTTGGGCAGTGTTCTAAGACATTCCATAAAGTAACAATATCAAATTTTTTTTCTGGGAAAGAAATTTGATAAATTGTGCTAACTTTAACATTAATTTGTAGATCATTTCTTACAATATTAGCCACATTTTCATCAATTTCTATTCCAGTTACTGCAAAACCTTCTTTTTTCGCTAAAGCAAGAAAGTTGCCACCGCCACAACCATAATCTAACAAATCTCCTTCTGTTTTATATTTTTTAATTATACAAAGTTGCTCTAAAGATTCTTTACTTCTTTCTACAGAGAAATGATAGAATTCCTGCCACCAAGAATCTTTATCTGTTCTTATAATTTCCTCCTTCCAATCAATATTAGTATAAACCATTCCACATTTAATACACTTACAAAGAATATCCAATCCAAGAAAACCATTAGAATTCTCATTAAATCCGCAAATTACGCAACTCTTAATTTTAGTTTTTATTTGCATACTTCCTTCTCCACTCATTTAATATTACCATTGGATTGATTGTTTATTATATTTGTAAAAAATGTTTCCTTTATAATATCTTATTCCAGTAATAACAGACTAAAATTGATTATGTGCTTTTATATTTAAATTTCTTGTAATTAAGAATAGGGAAAATATATAAATCAAAAATATAACTCCTGCATAATCTTCACTAAATTTTTATACCAACAATCTTTAGTAAAAAATTTCTGATAACTGTTTATACAATTTTTGGAAAATTCTTTATATTTGATATAAATAGATTTATCTACAGCTTGGTTTAAACTAATATAATCACCAATATCAAACAAAAACCCTGTCCTTCCTTCAATAATAAGTTCTTTTCTGGTCCCCAAATTACTCCCTATTACAGGAGTTCCAACAGAGTATGCTTCAGCAATAGTTAGTCCAAAAGTTTCATAGCATTCAGAAGCTTGAATTAGAAAATCTGCATTTGATATATAGCTTCTTGTTTCTTCAGGAGTGACAACTCCAAGATACTCAATATTATCATTATCTTTACAAGCTTTTTCAATATCAGATCTTAAAGGCCCATTCCCTATAATTTTTAAATTATGATTATTAAGCTTAAAACCCTCTAATATAGTCTGAATTCCTTTATAAGCGTCTAATCTTCCTACTATTATAAAGCATGGTTTACTAGAAATATTTGTTTTTGGATAATATTCTTTATTAACATCTTCCACAAAATGAGGTAAAACCTTTAATTTATATTTGTCAAAACCATAACTTGCAAAAATCTCTTTAACGGTATTTGAAGGACAGATAAATATATCAACATTTTTTTTGATTATATTTTGCCCTAAAATACGTACACTTTCTCTCCATAAGGATAAAGGTCCATTTTTATAACATTTGTTATTAAAACTATGGTAAAAACTATTAATATTTTGACATTTATGACATATTTGTCCATTTATAAAAAGATTATCCCCACAACATAACCATCTATAATTGTGTAAATACATATAAACTTTAGTATTAGCTTTTTTTGCAGCTAATATGACAGAATGAGATAATAAAGGAAAAGTATTATGTATTAAAACAGTATCAACTTTTTGCTCTTTTATTATTTTATATACATTATTATAAGCCTTATAATTAAAATAAGAATTTATAAAAGTCTGTAGATGATCTTTAAATGAGACTATATTGTCATTATAGGCATCATAAAGAGTTACTTTTATACCCTTTTTTTCGAGTAATTCTTTTTGCATTATAACTACTCGATCTTCTCCTCCTATATTAGAAAGTTTGTAAAAGTTATGAATTATAAGAATATGCTTCATTAATAATTTTATTCCTGATCATTGATTTATATGCTCGTGTTCTTTTATAACTTCAATTCGTTTTTCCTGAGATTTTTCAGGTATTAATGAGATGAAACCTGATTTTATATTATTCATTACACGTCTCATAGTAAATACAAGCGAAGTATCATAAACTTTTTCTTCTGTTAATATTTCAGCATAAATATTACTAATCTTTTCTAACGTATAATTTCCTTCAAAAATCTTTCTACTGTTATATCCTAGTTCGAAGCATTTTTCTTTTGAGTCTTTAAGTATAGTTATCTTATCTCTTAAGCTTTCATAATCCCCTATATGAATATGGAAACCGCATTTATTTTTCTCTATCAGATCAACAATATAGCATTTAGAATTTCCAACAAATAAAACTGGCTTTCCACTTGCTAATATACCATAAAGTTTCGAAGGTGCTGCAAAAAATCTGTATCCATCCAATAAACTTACCACGTGAATATCTGCCATGCCTAATGAATAAGCTAAATCTTGCCTGTCCTGGTAAGGCAAAAACCTAACATTATTTAATTCATATTTATCTACCAGTTTTTCAATTTGAGGCTTTTGTCCACCATGCCCGATAAATAAAAAAACTATATCTTTATGATCTTTAAATTCTCTTGCTGATTCTATTATAGTGCTAAATTCGTGAATTCTTCCTATATTTCCTGAATATTCGATAACAAATTTATCTTCTAAACCGTATTGTTTAATAAAATGATTTTTTTCTTTTGGAATTACCTTTATAGTTTCCTCATTTGCCCAATTATGTATTATAGAAATCTTATCCTGATCAATATCTTTTACCCAATCAATAAGCCCTTCTTTCATATTATCTGAAAGAACAATGATTTTATCCGCATGCTTTAGAGAAACCTTGCTTAAAAAATCCCAGATTTTATAAATAATTCCACCCTGTTTAATATAACCAAGTCTGGCTGCTATTTCAGGATAAACATCGTGCATTAGATAAATATATTTCTGCTTTTTCAATAACTTTGCATAAGTGCCTATTAAAGGCAATAATGGTGGGCTTGTTGGTATTAATAACCAGTCTGCCTTTTTACTCATAGTTATATAGATCATTATATGAAAGAAAAACGACCATGAATTCAGGACTTTTCCTATAAATTTATTTTTATCAAAGGTAAAAATCTCAAGCCTTTTGATTTTAATTCCTTTAATTGTTTCTCTTATAGGTTGTCTTTCTTTTTTTACAAAAGATGGTTGTGCTGTAGCTACTGATACATCTATATTATGGTCGTTAACAAGCTTTTGTGCCAACTCAAATAATAGCTCCCCAGTAGCAACAATATCAGGATAAAAACTTTGGGATAGTATTTTAACTTTTATTTTCTCTCTCACCCTATCTTATAATCCTTTATATCCAGTCTATTATTTAGTTTTTGATTATCAACGCCTATTTTCTATATAATTATATGCAAAACAAGTTATAAATATGTATTTTAAGAAATTAAATTTATAAAGTGTTACTTAGTAACCTGCTTTACACCTCTTATTTAAAGAATAAAATACTTACGTAAAAATTTCCACAGCTAAAGATAAAATAAATTTATCTCATTCCTTACATTTCTACCTTTGAGTTTCTCTGGTTCGTCTTTACACTTTTTCCTCTATATTTTGGATATTCTAGATTCTGGCATAAATTCAAAACCTCAGATAACCTAGCTTCGTATGCAGTGATAGCTCATATTGAGAAATCTAGTGGCAAAAGCTCACGAAAATATAGAAATACCGGAGCAAATTGTCAATTAAGTATGCTCTTTTATCATATAGCTTTAACTCAAATAAGACATGATAAAGAAGCTCAGAAATATTATCACAAAAAACTTAGTGAAGGAAAGACTAAGAAACGAGATAATGCTAAGTCATTAATCGAAGTTGCACAAACCTTAATTTTGTACTGATAAAAATGATTATAAGTTTTCGATTCCGGCTAAATTTCTATTCTGAATTTTAGTTCCAATAAATTAAAAGAATTTTTACTTGATAAGCTTTCCGTTTTGATAAAGAATGTGTTTATTAATAGAGCATAATCGTGATAACAGAAAGCTGGAAATGTTATTTAATTCATATGAATTTGTATTTGTATTTTTACCAATAACTTTACTTGTTTACTTTTGGTTAAACTTAAAGAGATTAACTATTGCAGCAAAAGCTTGGTTGGTTTTTGCTTCACTTTTTTATTACAGTTGGTGGAATATTTCCTATCTTCCTATAATGCTTATCTCTATGATTTTTAATTATTCTATAGGTACTATTTTAAGTGGAGAAAATTTAAAGCAAAAAATAAATCCTAAAACTGTATTATCAGTAGGTATAGTAGCAAATTTATGTTTGTTAGGGTATTTCAAATATTTTGACTTTTTTATATCTAACGTAAATTCACTTTTTAAAACAAATTTAGTGCTTTTAAATATAGTTTTACCACTTGCTATAAGCTTTTTTACATTTCAACAAATAGCTTATCTAATCGATAGTTACAACAAGCAAACAAAAGAGTATGATTTTCTTAATTATGCTCTTTTTGTTAGTTTTTTTCCACAGTTAATTGCTGGTCCAATTGTGCATCATAAGGAAATGATGCCTCAATTTGCTGATGTAAAAACAAAAATTTTAAAACATAAGAATATTGCATTAGGAGTATTCTTATTTTCTATTGGATTATTTAAAAAGGTTATGCTGGCAGATCATTTATCAAGTTGGGTAAATTCCGGGTATGAATCTACGCAATATTTAAATATGATTGAAGCTTGGGTTTTATCATTTTCTTATACTTTTCAGCTATACCTTGATTTTAGCGGATATACAGATATGGCTATGGGAATTGCCAAGATGTTTAATATTGATCTACCTATTAACTTTAATTCCCCATATAAAGCAGTAAATATTCAGGATTTTTGGAGAAGGTGGCATATTACACTCTCCAGATTTCTTAGAGATTATGTTTATATACCTCTTGGAGGCAATAAAAAGAGAGGATTTAAAACTTATCAAAACCTCATTACTACTTTTTTATTAGGTGGTTTATGGCATGGAGCAGGATGGACATTTATATTATGGGGGTTTTTGCATGGTATCGCATTAGTTATTCATAGACTTTGGATAAAAACTGGATTAAAGCTAAATACTTTTCTTGCTTGGTTTATAACATTTAACTTTGTAAATCTTACCTGGGTGTTTTTCAGAGCAGAAAGTTTTCAGGATGCATTTAATGTAATTAAAGCTATGTGTGGATTCAATGGAATTACCTTGTTTAATTTTTCAAAGCACTACTTAGGTTTCTTGGAAGCTTATAATGTTAAATTTGGAAATGTTTTATCTAATATTTTTGGGGATTATTGGACTATACCTATATTATTTGCCATTTTCATAATAATTATGTATAAAAATTCAACTCAATTTTATAAAGAATTTAAGCCTACTTTTAGTAGAGCAGTTGCTATTGCATTAATTGCCTTAGTTGCAATTTTAAATTTAAGTAATGTTAAAGAATTTTTGTATTTTAATTTTTAGGAGAATTATGAAAATATATAAAAAATGGTTAAAAACTACTTTTGTTTTAGTGATTTTGTTTTCTATATGTTTTGAAATAAATTATAGGTTAAATAGCTATTATAGGCATGAGGTAGACGAAAAAGTAGCTATTTTAGATAAAACTAGAGATAATGATTTTAATATAATTATTTTATCTGATAGTGTAACCCTGAATGCTTTAAAAGATATTCGAATCAAAAATGAAATTTATAACCTTTCTACTAATGAAGCTATTTCTTTTGCTGGTAATTATTTTTTATTAAAAAGATATTTATCTAATAACATTGCTCCAAAAAAAGTTTTCATTTTTATAGTTCCACATTTATTAATTAATAATTTAAAAAGTCAAACTGCCACTACATATTTTGAATCAGTCTTTTATAGAAAAGATGAAATATCTAAAATAAAAGAACTAGGAAGAAATGATCTTTACAAGAATATTTATTTTAAATTATTTCAAATTCAAATGCAGTTAAGATATAGGGCTTTTAAAAGTCAATTATTCAAGTTTGTTAAATCCCAAAACGCCACAATAAGTCTTTTAGATGTTCGAAATAACCTTGATTTAGAAAAAAATGATATTTACAAGCAAGAAGTTTTGGATGAAACAGATTTTAAAACTTTATTAGATACAAATAAAAGTTCTATGTCTGAAATTGCAAAAATATTCTTAAAGGAAATATATAATTTGTGTAAAGCGAATAATACAGAGTTAATGATAATATTAGAGCCAATAAATCCTGATGTTTATCCTATGTGGAGTAATTCTGCTCTAAAAAAAGATTTTTATAAGTTTCTCTCAGAAAATAATATTAAATTTGAAGATGTAAATACTTTATATTCATTTCCTCAAGCAGCATTTTTATACGATGCTATTCACTTAAGACCAAATTGGAATTACAAATATGCACTTTTAATAGATGAGCATATTTTGGATTTGGATAATAATTGATTTTGATTTAGAGCCTATCCGACAAAAAATCTACGCTTTGTCATCCTGAATTTATTTCAGGATCGCAATATCCTGCGATTCCGAAGCAAGTTCGGAATGACTCGATAATTAAGACCACCGCATAACTCAAATATTCAAAACCCCCCTTAACTGTCAGCTTTTTTTATGAATAAATTTTGATTTTATTTATTGAAATCAGGC
>AMFJ01000419.1_pt1 | contig 26520 bp, 16 predicted proteins | sample 427208 | NCBI WGS metagenome assembly AMFJ01 (sample SAMN02954298, study PRJNA114691) | groundwater metagenome | biome: aquatic; feature: subsurface aquifer; material: sediment; isolation source: subsurface aquifer sediment | place: USA: Rifle, CO | collected 2008-08 | reverse complement strand
GCTTTTAGCGATAAAGATTTTGCCAACTTAGCGAATTTGGATTTTTTCCTGCTACCGTTGTTAGAGTGGATTATATTCTTTTTAGATAATTTATCAATAGAAGAATATACTTCAGCCAACAAAGCTGGAACTTCCTTAGTCTCTCACGCTTTTACAGCTTTTTCAAGAGCCTTCACGTTTTCTTTATATAATGCAGAGAAATGTTTATTTCTTGATCTGTTTGTAAGGCTTTGTTTCAAAGCTTTCTTTGCTGACGATGTATTTGGCATCTATAGTCTAATAATAAAAGTAAAAAACGAATAAAAAATGCTTGAATAAAGCTCTTTTTATTCAAAAGTGGTTGCATTGTATAGAAATAGGCACTTAAGTCAAATTTTTTTATAACTAATTTGTGGAGTGTAATTTTTAAAAAAAATATAAGTTTTTGAGTATTGACATATATCCAAAAAGTAGTATAAATCAGTGCATAATATATATCCTTTACATTATATACATGTCTGAAATTAGGAATCAAATATTAAGCAAGTTATCCGAGGGAAATGTTCCAGACGTTAAACATAAATGAGCGTATTCAGGGCAAGTGAAGGATGAAGTGTGATCAAAAGTTGCTGGAGTGATGTCTTGAAAAACAAGAGAGCTCAGTGCAAGTGTCCTAAGGGATTATATCAGATGAATAGTCAATAAAAACGATCTTCATAAAATAGATCCTGTCGAGGCTGTAATGTTCATTTATAAGGTTTTATTGAAAGAAAATGTAAATATTAATAGGGATTCCGTGCTTTTATTGAGAGAATTGTTCAATATTTGATGAGCACAACAATTCTCGCTTTTAGATAAGGCCAAACATGATCATATTAATTCTATGGCAGAATCAAATGATGCACAGGAGACGACTTGCCTGCCAGCTCAAATTGAAGCTGATTTAAAGGAGTTGCCAATCAAGAAGATTAAGAAAGAAAAGGCAAAAGATCCTGAAAAAGAAAAGTTAAAAGAAGAAAAAGAAAGACTTAGAATAAGTGATTTAGAGAGAATTGAAAAATTGAAGATCATCATTGCGTTCAGAAAAAGATTGATAAGCAAAATAAATAGCGATGAGCGGGCTTTCAAAAAAGCCAATAAGGAAAAAATGCCAAGAAAGTTAAAGAAGGGAAAGAAAGAGGAGCCAAGAGCCGCCGATCCTGTAAACTATAAGTTAACAAAGCCAGCGCATAATCCTAACTCAATAAAAGAGAGGAATGCCAGAGCCTACAACGAGCTTGTTTCTGAAATTGAAAATAGTATTGAGTCATCAAGGCAAAAGATAGGAGATATTAAGAATCCTGAAATCAGAAGCTCATATTCATCGCAACTTGAAATGATTATTAAAAAATTATTCAAATTGAAATCAGCTAATAAGCCATTGAAAGAATTAAAGGAAAAATTAAGGTTGCTTAATGTGAATATTTCAAAATCCAAGTAATTTAAGAAATCAATTATTTCAGATGCTCTAAAAGTCTGAAATTAGTTTTTTTTAAAGAAAAATTTCTTGGTCAAAAGTATTGACAAGCATACAAAAATGAGTATAAAAAAAATGTAAATCATAAATGCAAAAAATGAATTTAATGCCTTGATCAAATAACGATTCAAACGTACTTCCTTGATTTCAATTCAACTGAAGCATCTACACGCCTTGAATCCAAACAGATTGAAGCATTATGGATGTTGAATGAAAAATCATTCACAGAGAAGAAAGGGATCAGATCATCAAGTCAATATATGATTTGCCTTTTCATAACAAAAGTGCTGGAGATAAGACAAAGGAGATAATAGATAGCGTTCACTCAGAATTAATTACTGTTATAAACGGTAAGACATGATCAGGCAAGACAACAGAAACTCCTAAGCTTTTTTTATGAAAAGGCTTAAAGGTTGTCATATCGGAACCGAGAATCATCGCAGCCTTAAATGCATGTGAATTTACTTGTACAGGCTTATTTGCGACTACAGGGGATCCTTATTATTCAATTTGACATAAAGTCTGATATAGGACCTGAAAAGAAACAAAATCATCAAATTTTTCTGAACTGCTTTATGTGACAGATTGACTTCAGTTATTAAGGCAGTTCTTCACATGAATCAATCCTGATATACTTATAATGGATGAACTCCATACATATAGCGTTCCCACAGAGTTTCTTCTTAAGATGATGAAAGATTTTATCTTTGAGCAACTTAAAAAGAATGTTAAAGATCGGACAAAACTTGTCCTAATGTCAGCAACTATAGATTATGAGCTTATCACTGAATATTTTAAAGATATATCCACAAAAATCCCTCTTATCAAAATCGAATGAAGACCGCACAAGTTGACTCGCGAATATATCTCTGGTTGAGAATTTCTCTATAGTATAATAAATCAAGCTAAAAACAAGAAAAATGTACTAGCTTTTGTTGAATGAAAGAAGACAATTGAAGGTACTATGGAAGAATTGAGATTGCATCTGAATGATGAAGAATATGAAATCCTCCCGCTTCACTCAGAACTTCCTATTGACGAGCAAAAACGATTGATGCAGAAACATTGAGATAAGACTGTGGTCATAATAGCTACAAATGTTGCAAGAGAAAGCCTCACTATACCATATATCAATTCAGTTGTCGATAACTGATTAAAGAAGAGCCTTAAAGTAAACTCAAAAACATGAGTTCCAGAATTAAGGGTAGAAGTCATTTCAAAAGCAGAGGCTGATCAATGAGCGGGAAGAGCTGGAAGAATAGGAGAATGACTTTGAATCTTTGCAAATGACACCAAATATGAGGATCTGCCAGATTTCCCATCATGAGAAATAGAAGATGTCACATTAGAAAGATATATTTTACTATCTCTCTCTATCTGAAAAGATTTGATGAAAGAATTGAAATGAGAATTAGCAAAGGATGAATCAGAACGAAAAAGGATTTTTATACATGAGCCCAATATTGATCTTATTCAACTGTCTTATGATAATCTGCTCAAGATTTGAGCTATCTGAGAAGATCATGTACCGACTAAATTAGGTAGGGAATTATTGACACTTCCACTTGATCCATTTGTTTGAAAGATGCTTAAGGCATCATTCAAGTTGGATTGTTCTGGAGATATGATAGACATATGTTCAATCATATCCCATAAATGATTTCTTGGTAAGAATGAATCATGGAAAGAATTCGTACTTAAAAAATATAAGAGAAATTCCGATTTGATCGCCCAAAGGGAAATGTTCAAGTTCATTACAACCAGAGAACCCCTAAAAGATACTGATATAGCTAAATTAATAGAATTTTGAGTAAATAAACAGGAATTGAATCTTTTTAAGGAATATGCTATGAATTGAAAAGAGAAGATGCTCTTTGAACTTGTAGATCTTACCTCTATTTGAGTCAAGCAAAAGAAAATCCTAGAAATACTCGGTACGATAGACATACTTAAAGTCAGGCTTGAAAATTCTTGACATGAAATAAATTATCATAATAACAAGGACAAGAAAAATCAGAGTAAGCATTTTGAAAATATAGTTAAATCAATACTACATGGAATTCCTAATAATTTGTTTGAATACATGGAGGATGCTAATATTTTCCATAATAAGGGAATGGGTGATTTCATTAAGCCAAAAACTTCTGTGATTTTTGCAGATGAAAAACACAGATATGTCTGACTTCCGTTTATTATCTGATGAGTAGATGGCAATGAGGATACGCCTCTGCTTCTTTTCGTATCAAAAGTAGATGAGTCTATGCTTAATGAGGTTATCTATACCCATACCGATGGTGAATTCAAGGATCTTAATCAGGTATTCGATAAGAAAGCGGAAATCACAAAAAAGAAATGAAGAAGCTTTACTCCTAGAGAATTAGATGATCTGCAAGATGATTTCGGATGAATGAATATCATTGATCTTATAAATGATATTCCTAAAGAAAAACTCAGAGATATAAATTCTTTCCTATGGCTTCCTGAATATCTTGTCAAAAACAATTATGGCGTCAAGAAACTGATAAAATCATATTCTTGAACTGATAAATGAGAATTCAATATCGTGAGATTCACTAAACTGCTTGCAATTTTCTTGCCTCGGCTTATTAAGAGGTTCTATATGGAGGATATTCCTAAGACACTTACATTCTATAAAGATGATAAGAATTATCTTGTTGATACCATAATCCTCTCAAAAGATCCTAGAATCGTAGAATTCTTGGCAAACCCATACAAGAAACACTATGATACACCTATCTGAAGCTCGCAAAACAGAAGGATGAGCGATACGGATAAGCAAAGATTTGAAGAGATATGAGAAGCCTATGAAAGACATGTCCAATTAGAGAAGAAAATTGAAAAATCCAGAAAATGAGGTAAGAGCATTAAGCTGAATCTGCATATCAGCAAGATGCTTAAGGTATCCAAAGTAGATGCTAAGCTTCTTATAGATAATCAGCTCATAAGAGTAAATGGCAAAAATACATTCTATCTTCAGTCTTATAATCCAAGAAAAGATGATCTTGTCTTGTTATTTAATAAAGCGGAGATGAATGATATCCTGAAAGCACTCAAGGCAAAGGATGATCTCAAGCTGGTTGGTGTGTTTGATCTGAAAGAATACATAAGCCTTTTGTTTGAGATTCCTATTGAAGATGCAGATTTACTAATTGAAAACAATAAGATAAAAGTGAATTGAGCCTTAGCAGTTAATGAGCAGATATTTGATGCCGAGAAAGATGAACTCAATACTTATTTTGAAAAAGATAAGCTAAAAGAATTTATCGATCGCCTTAAAAGAAAATGAAAATCAGAAGGCAATGAGCCTGTTTGAGAAATATCCATTGAATCTGATCAGCTTGATGCATACATAAGTACAAAATATAAGATTTCAAAAGATGATGCTAAATTGCTTATTGAAAATGATTACATAATTGTTAACGATAAGGATACTTCTTGCTCACAATCATTTGATTCACAGAATGATTCTCTTGAATTAAGATTTAGAAAAGATGAATTGCTAGAGATATTGAAATCAATTAAGGAGAAAGAGTAAAAATCAAATAAAGAATAGAATAATCCGATATGATAATACATGCTCAAAGATTCTTAAATTTAAATTAAGCTTAGCCAATACATTAAGGAGAAGGATAATCATATTTTTATAAAATATTACTATGAGTAGAGAAGTTCAGAATGCTTTACCAGAGTGAGACATAGTTTCAACTCAAGAAATAAGTGAAGCAGTGGTGTGTGAACAAACGGATGCCTTAGTCAATAAGGTCAACAAGCAAGTGACTGAACTTCTTGATATCAAAATAACCTTACCTTGATGAAGTGATGGTGTTACTTGATCCTGTACAAGGATTGATATAAAGAGAAGTTGAAATGATAGCAAAAGCATAGTTATCGATTTATGAATTTTTCAGTGACAAAGAGAGACTGATTTTGAAAGGAATCAAGTACTGCCTTTCAGTCCAGCGAGCATAGATGCAATGGTATTTACGCATGCGCATATGGATCATTGCTGACGCGCTCCTATGATGATAACATGAAGCAATAAGATTACTGATGGAAATATAGTCACAACATCAAAAAAATCTTTTGAATGAGTTGCTTTTACTTCCCATGTTTGACGTGATCTTCTTGAAATAATGCTGAAAGATTCAGTTGATGTAATGAAGAAGGAAGCTGAAAAGAGGCTTAGAATTCTGGAAAAACAATGTTTGATGCTTAAAGAGCAAGCATCAATTCTATCTATCCTTTATAAGACTCTTAAGAAGCAAAAATTAAATGACCATGATAGAAAGTTGAAAAAGCAGCTTTTGCACAATAGAGACATAAGAACAAACGAGGCAATTCAAGAAGTAATAAATAAAATAGAAGCACAATTCAGACTTGCGTGAATACCTGATGTAAAGCAACTTGGAGGAATGTTCAGCAATACCAAGAAGCTTATTGAGAGCAGGATATTCTATACTGCAGATGATGTAAGCAAGCTTCTCAGTATGACGAAATGAACCAGATTTGAAAAAGAAAACCAAATTGTGCCTTGAGTAAAGCTTGTATTTCATAGAGCTGAGCATGTATTCGGTTCTTGCATTGCAACTCTGATAGTCGATGATTGAAAATGATGAGAGATAACACTTGGATTTTCTTGAGACTTGTGAAGGTTCTTCGATCCTCTTTATCTCAATAAGCCAGATATACCGCCTTTCAAATATGATTTTTTTCAGATAGAGTCCACGTATGGATGAAGACAACATGCGGAAAGAAAAGCTGAAAAAGCAAAGTTAGCAGTTATTATAAATGAAGCTTATGATCGGAAATGAAAAATATTGTTCCCGTGTTTCATGCTACAAAGACTTCAGGATGTTGCTAATCTTCTTCTAGAGATGCAGGATGAAGTGGATCAATTTAAAAAACCCTTGATTCCAAAGGATATTAAAATTTTCTATGATGGAGGAAGCACTCAATTGATAAATAATATCTATAAATCAAATGATAAGGATTGAGTTTATAAGAGGCTATTTGAAAAATGAAGGCTTACCTATATCTGATGATGAGCTGATGAGGTGCCTGAAGCAGAGGTTAAAACTTCAAAGAAAGAAGCCAAAACTACAAATCTTGCCATTGCACATGCTAATTCTTGCATAGTACTTTCTCCTAGTTGAATGTATCAGTGATGAGCGATTTCAAAATATAATGAATTATTGACTGATCCGAATAATATAATTATTTTCCCATGATATGTATCTGAATGAACTGCATGAAGGAAAATAATAGATATTGCTAAGACATGAGAACATATGATTCATCTTCCAGGTGGTGAATGAAAAGTTCCAGTTAATGCTAAGGTAATTCAACTTGGCTCAATGTCTTCACATGCTGACCAGTATGATATAATGCATTTCCTTGGAGAATTGAAATTTTCTGACGATGCATTGGTACACTTGAATCATTGAGATAAAGATGCAAAAGAAGAGTTGGCAAAAGAAATAATCAGAAAGAAGATTGTTAAAAAAGAAAATGTTGTAATAGCAGAATCTTGAAACAAACTTTCAAGAAAGACTAAGAAATGGAAGACAGAGAAGATAGTATATACCGATAAAGCTTGAAGGAAGATATCCCCTCATAAGCCAATTAAAAGATCTAATTTTGAAGAAAGGGCACGTCTTGATCAAGCTAAATTGAAAATTGCCCTGAGAACAATTTATCCAAACGAATCGTTTCATATATCATGATTACAAAATGATATATTAGGATGAAAAGTACATAGAGATAGCTATACTCAAAGACAACTGGATAAATCAAGACATCCTCTGATCAGAGAATACAAGGAAGCGAAATATGAAGAGCTTACTCAGTCCATTTTAACTGAAGAATCAGTTGGAGAGCTTCTTCAGCAAGACCTGCTTGATGAAGCGGTCAAATTAATAGAAAAAGAAAATGCATCAGAGATTTCTGTTTCTATCTCTATGAAAAGGATTTCAGGTTCTAATATTTATTATGCAATGGTTAGTATTGACTGATCAGTAGTTTTTCAAACTAATTCAGGTGATTTTAAAAAAATAAAAGATGAGCTAGCAAATTCAAAAATCATTCCGGAAAATGTAGAGCTTGATAAGAGAAAAACAAGTTATAATATTGATAAGAAAGAATTTGAAATAGGATTGCAGGCATTAAAATGAGCTAAAGCAGTTAAAGAAAATCTTGTAACGAAAGAGTTCATTGAAATCGAGTATAAAAAAGAATGAAGAGAATTCAAATGATTGGTTTCTTATAAGTGAAAAGCAATACTAAAACTTGGTTGAACTAGTAAAGTCCAAATCCAGAACTTACTTATCAGATTGAAAGTTATGGAAAAGGATTCAAAAGAAAATGAACGAATATATCTTACAAAGGATAATATCATGGCAATTGAATGATTAGAGTCAGCTGGTAAAGAAATTCAAGAACCTGAGGTTGTCGAAGTCAAGAACCCAAAACCAAAAAAACATCGTACAACTGAGACTCTGCCAAAGAGTTCTAAGAGATATAGTTGAGAGAAGGATTCTAGAAGACAAAAGAAGATAAAGGCAAAATAGTGTTATAGATACTAAGATTTATCAAATTACCCATATGACTTTGAGGCTATAGGAGAATTTAAGTACTGTAAAAAATGTGGATGGATTATATTCCGAAGTTGATAAAGATTATATTGATTACGATAGATTTAAAGAAGGGGATAGGAAAGATAGGGGGATTAGCAAATAAATATTTCCCCAAGAGTTGTATTCAAGTCATCCTCTTTGAATAATTTGAGTACAAGATATGAAACATGTTCAAGAGTACTAAACTCCAATTTTTAATTTTTTTTGTTTGATCATGCTGATATTTTACATTCGGTATCAATATCTAAAGAACATATTTCAAAAACAGATTCAGAAATCTGAATCTAAAAGCTAAAAATAGTAGAGAGTTTGTTGGGTTAAAAAATTAGACCTTGACACTTTTTTAAAAATAATTTTCTCACCTCACCTTTCTATTTTATTATTAAAACTATATAGAGGTCCAATAATCAATCAATAATTTTCAGTATAGAAATTATAATTTATCAAACTATATTTGATTGCTAAAACTATAAATAGTTGATTGCAATTATAAATAATTCATTTTTTCACTAATTTACAAATATCCACAATAAATTGATTATTGGAAATTAATCAATGAAGTAATAAGTTTACAGCATCAGTTGAATCTATTATTCTTTTATCTCATCTCGAATGTAAATTTTTTAACGTTTGTGTTTTGTTAGTGTAACAATCTTTTAATTCATTGCTTAAACCTAAATTTTGAAGATACACTTTTGGCATAGAAATCAACCATGCACTATCTCTTTCAGATAAAAATTTTACTCCTACATCAATTAAATCTAAAAAATCACAATAGACCACCTCTATAGTATTTAATAAATTTCTTATTGCTATAACATTATTATGTTTAATTTTTTCATTGAATATATATTTAATGAATACTTTTATTCTTTCATCAATAGGATAACTTAAAAGTCATTTAATTATTTTGATATCTACGGAAGATTCATGAGATACTGCAATACTGCATTGACTTAAACTTTCTTGTATTTGTTTTTTATTTAATAAATAAAATATATAATCAATTTGATCATGACTAAATTCTAATAATAACTTTATAAATTCTAATACTGAATTTAATCTTGCCTCTATTAAATTTTGCTTATGTCAATGTAAGCATTTTTCTATAAATTCCTTTGCAATATTAATATTTATCTGATTTCAACTTTTGAAAATTGACAATAAAATTTTTTCAATTTTATACTTTCTAAGTTTAAGAATATCTTCTTCAGCATTAATTTGATTCAATAAAATCGCAATATCATATTCATTAAAATATAAATTATTTTCAATTAATATATCTCTCAATTCTAATGATGTATCTATATAAGAATTTGTAAATTCTGATATAAGATCTTTGTAATTTAAGTCACTAAATATTATTAAGTGTTTAATTATATCATATAAAACAGATTTTTTATTATGAGTAATTAAATAATTTATCCATGTTTTAATCAAGTCTTCCTTTATATATACATTATCCTTAATGAGATTTAAAATTAACATTCTTACATTAAAAATGTCATTGCTGTTTAGGTATTGTAGATTTTGTATAATATATTCAGCTTCTTCTAAATAAAATTGCTTATCTTCTGAATTATATTTCGAGACATCTTTTCAATTAATGCAAAATTTATTTTTCTTTTTAAGAAAATCAATTTTTGCATTTATGAATTCTTCAAAATCTCCTCTATTTTTTCTAAGAAAGAATAGCAGGTTATTAATATCAAAAAAATCATTTTGTATTAATAAATCAATTTTTATCAAAACAAATTCAACAAATTTATCATTTTTTATTAATTCTCATAAAAATACAGATATTATAACGTAATCTTTTTTTTGAAATAATTCATTTAATGCTTCTTCTATTAATAAAAAGTCATTTTGATTAATTATATCATTAATAACTCATTGAACATGACTAATATCAAAACATTCTTCTCTATTTTTTGTTAAATAGTTTAAATAAATTTTAACTTGTTTTTTGTCTTTGGATTTTGTATTAAATTTATTTAAATACTTTGAAATATCTTTTTTGAAAGCTATTAAATCTATTGCATTAGAAAATATCTTTTCTGCTTCCAATACCCTTCTTTTTTTTATTAGAATGTTCATATAGTTAATGATGATTTTTTCTATTTGAACTTGCCAGTGCTTGAGAATCTTTTTATCTTCTTTTATTGATTTTAATAGACTTAAAACCAATGAATTAGAATTAGTCTGATTATTTAAGTTTTCATCAATATTTTTTAAAAATCATCAGCAAAATAATTTATTATTAAGCAAAATATTATTATTTCAAAAATCGAAAGAATCATTAAGTTTTAATTTAAACCAAAATCTATCAACAAAAATATTGTCTTGGTATTCAATATTTTTTTGAAATTTTTCAAACAACAATAATTTCTCAATACAATCTTCTGATTCCCAGTTATCAATTATTGTTAGATATTCATCTATTAATCTATGAGTATTTCCGTATTTTGCTCATTTGCTTATATAAAAAAGTATCTCCAACCCCATAAAAAACCCCTCACCAAAAATATCATCTTTCTCTAATAATCATTTCTCTCCTAATAATTCTTCCAACTTCTTCAAATCTTCTTCTTTTCATGAATTTCCAAGGATTTCTCAGTAAAATAAAACTACTGGTTTGAAGTTTCTCCATTCGTTCCAATTTGTTTCTCAAGCCTTCTCATCTCTAACCTTGAAAATTTCTTCATTTCAATTCCTTTCAGAGGCTAAATGTCTCGCTAAAAAATACTCTTCAAATGATTTTAAAATAAATGAGTATTCTCAATTATTAATCTTATAAAGTAGATATATTTGATCTAAAACAGAGTCTATGGCATTTTTTTTCTTCTGAGGGTCTCTATAATCTATCTTTTTTTCTAAATATTGCTTAATGACATTTTCTTCTAATCAACCATTTGCAAATTTAGAATATGCACAAAATGATAAAGTATCTAATATTAAATTAATATCATGCTCATTTCATCTTAATCATAAGCCCTTTTCTGCTTGATGGTCCTCTAAATTCTTTATTGATATCTCTTCATAAAGTGATGCCCTGTTTTTAATATTTTGTAATTTATTATCATGACTAAGTTTACATAAAAAAAACAAAATTAATGGTGTATTTTTAAGCTCCTCATCTAAAACTGCTCATTCAAGAAATCATTCTATTTCAACAATTTTTCATTCTATTTCATCCTCATTTATATTAAGGCTTATTAATCTCGATTTTAAAAATATATTTCTCGTGGTTTCGTTAATAGTCTCAAAACAAATTATTTGATATTCATTCGTTCAGAATTCTTCAAATCATGATTTTCTAGATCCTATGATCACCTTTACTGAATTTATATTTCCTTTTGAATTATCTTTTTTTGTAATATAATTTATCATATCAGTTCTTATTTCTCTATTAAGTTCATCAATTCAATCAAAAATAAGGATTATATTTCATGAATATGTTTCTTTGATGATATTAATTTCGTCTTCGATTCTTGATATCAATTCTCAGCTTTCTTTGCATTTTCAGATTTGCTTGCTTGAATAAAATAAAGAAATGCAATTTAACTCTTTATTCATTCGATTAGCAAAATCTGCAAGATAAGTGGATTTTCATTCTCAAACATTCCCCAATAATGCAAATACTCATTTTTCACTCAAAGCTATATCTTTTGAAGATATAGCTCTTTTGTTATATTTCTCAACCTCATCAAGATGATATCAATTTGTTCTTCCTTCTACTTCAAATGCTCTTATTTCTTCTTCATTTTTCCTTTCGTATGTTAATAATCATCTCTCAATTAAATCATGATTGTTAACAAGAGAATCAAGGGAATTATCAAATACATCATTAATATTTCCTAATGACTGTTCAACTATTTTCTTAGCTAAGTTAAATTTTGTTTCTAGGGCATTTATTTCATTCTGATTAATTCAAAGATCTGTTTCTGAAATGATAATTTCTTGAGTTCTTGCCTTAAAGTAGATTTGAAATATTAATGAATCATTATTCGTTCAATATTTTTTCAATAGCTTAATAATTTCGACCCATTCCTGTTTTGTTTTAGCTAAATCTCTACCTAAAAAAGATTTGATTGATTCTATTTCATTTCTTTCTAATAAATTAGATATACAGAATACATGGATATCATGGTTGATGATTGCTTTGTTTAAAAGAAATTGTGATAAGAGTTCAGGGTGAGTATGGAAGTAATTGTTAATTTGGTTTTGGAGTTCTAATAGTTTTATTTTTCATATTTTAACTTCTTCTATTATTTCAATAAACTTTCAGAAATTAAACAATTTAATTATTTCATCATTATTCTTGTGGTTAATTGATAATACTCGCGGATGCGATCTATATTGTTTACCGTTAGCAATATCATAATAATTTCACAAGAACCTACCTTCATCATTTATATTAACCTCAATTATTGATCAAGGCTCCATTTTGGATCAAGGGTCTATTCAGGGTACATCTGCTAAATATATAGCCTTTAAAACTCATGGTTTATTTGATTTATGTCCAATGACAATAATATTTTTATCGCGATTCAATCATGATAAAATTTGATTTTCTATACAAACTATTCAATCTATTGTCTCTTTCATAACCCTTATTTGTCATTGGATCCTTGTTGATAGGGAGTTATTGTTATCTTCTGATGTCTCAAATCTGGTATCGTCAATGATCTTTATATTTTTGTATTCATCCTGAACTTTTGCAATTAATGCTTTAAAATTTTCTTCTGAAAATTCTAATAGAGCACCTGAATTATATAATGATTTACTCAATATTATATATAAGCTTTCATTTACTCTTCTGGTTCATGATGAGTAATATATTATATTCTCTTGATACTTAATTTTTTTTATCAGTCAGATAGCTTCTTCTAGGTCATCATTTTTTCATACTTTAGTCAATGGTTCGTCTTTTTTTGATTTATTTCATGAAACTTCACTTTTTGTTCTTCAATGTCTAATTAAAATGAAGCTGCTCACAGAAAGTTCACATCATTTGAGTAATGTTGAATTAATTCATTCACTCGTGATTCTATTGATTTTATCAACTGAACATTCTTCATTAGAAGAAAGAATTTCATCTTGATTATTTTCAATTTCAGCTGATTTCTTCATTTTTTTGCATTAAGCAATTAAGTGCTGGGTGGATTTATGGTTTTTTTACAATTGATATTTTTACATCTGATTTATCGAGTTTAAGATAAAAATCAGTTAAACTTCATTTACATATCAATGATATTTTCTCTCAAGTTTTATCTTCTACTATTTTTACAAATGGCATCACTATTTTTCATAGCATTTCATTTTTATTTTTTGAATATGTAGATGACATTAATTCTTTGTTTGAAATCTCCTTGTCTATATTATTGAGTAAGTTTATTAAAAGTTCTATAGTGGTATTTTGTGAAGGGATATCTTTCGAAGTTAGCTTTTCTCAATTTATACTTATCTTTCAATTTATTAAATCAAGAAGTATTCATTCCTTTTCATTATTGATTATCTCATTATAATTTCATATATAAGACTCATTTTTATTATTTGTGCATATTAATTTATCTTTATCAATATAAGAAGAAAATATTTTTTCAGATATAAATTGCTCAATTTTTATTCAATCGCTACATTCTCAATCTAAATATGAACAATATTCAATTTCAATGTTTGGATATGAATTTCTTAACTCTACAATAGTTTGTCCCATTGTCTCTCTTGAAATAGAGCTTTTGGTAACAATTAAGTATCATCATCATATTTTTCACGAGTATGCAGGCATTATTCAAACCATCTCCTCTGAATTATTTTTATTTTTTCTAAATGCGTAAGTAAAGTCTTCCGCAAAAGAACTTTGATCTTCAACTAGAGAGATTGCTGACTTGCAGTCATTTATATGTCAAATTAACTCTTCAACATATGTTTTACTGTCTCAATTTTCATATAATTTTTTAAATAATTCAATTGTTTTCACGCTAAGTATGCTTAATATATTTATGAAGTTGCCGTATATTGGTTCATCTCATATGAATCTGTTTACATATAGATTTTTATTTCTATTTTTTTCAGAAATTAAATCCTGTTGTATGAATTCTTTATATTTTTCAAATTCTTTCAGGTCTCACTTCTTATATTGTTCAACTTGCTTTGTATCTGTGGGTATTCATGTGAAAACTAAACAATAATCTATTGGTAAATCAGAAGTAATGATATTTTCCTTATATTTTTGAGGAATTGAAGAATATTCATAATATATATCATCAAGTTTATCAACGTCAATATCACCCGAGAAGCTCTCGGTATAGAAATACGAAGGCTCTTTTTTATTATACAAAGTGTTTAAAATATTCTCTCATATGGTATTTCAATACCTTGAAATAAAATCAAGCTTCCAACTTTCAATAAATATATTCTTAAATATATCAGAAGTAATAAAATTTTCATAATCTTTAAGTTCATTGATGGATAATTTTCATGAAAGAATGTAAATTGCCGCTACTATCAACGAAAATGATGTTCATGAAAATCAAAGTGAATGTCATCTTGTAGTTTCTGACAATATTTCAATTTCAATTCAACCATCTAAATCTTTCTTAGTGATAATTTCCGATAATAATCTGATAACTTTATCAGCTTCCTTATTAACTTTTATAAAATTATAGGCCTCAAAATTCTTTTTTACAATATTATAAAATATTACATCTTTAATTTTTACATCTCTATTTTTAGTTTTTTTAATTCAAATATAACATTTCAATGGTATCTTTGACCTTATCCTCAAATGATTAGATCTGTGTCATAAACTTGAAGATCACCATGGAATATTAAAACATCCACTCAACACTAAATCATTTCTTGAATAAAAATTCCTATAGACATTACTAAAATTTTCTTGTAACGATTCTGTATTCATCGGAATCCTTTTTTCCATATTGTTATGTTTAGCTATTAAATAATTTATACTAAATATATTTTAATATTTATCTTTTGAACCCAATACTTCATTAACGTTTTTTGAAATAGTTAGCATTTGTACTAGGATATTGTAGTTACTAAGCAATATCGGCATATCTTCTGTATATAATTCCCTATTGTTTTCAATTTCCTCCTTAAGAAGTTCAATCGGTATCATTTTTTTATCTTGAGCTTCATTGTCGGTAAAATTCACTTCTCAATCATATATTCATATATATAATCATACATTCATTATTTTATACCAATAATCCTTTTCGGATAAAGTTGTACGTGTAGAAATGTAATTATTCAAGATTCAAACCTGCTTCAGCATGGCTTTATTTTTTAAGTCAAATCCTTGGATTGCATCCTCAATATTTGTTGTTTTATCAATGATCACAGAAGTTATTCATAGCTCTTCTGTTAATTCCTTAATTGCCGTTTTATCATAGCTATCTCATTTTACTACATGTCATCATATAGATTTGTCCCATAATCATGGATTTTCTGGTTTCTCATTTGACCTTTGGACCACATATGCATTTCATTTTAAGTCAAAAAGAAACATCATTACTGACTTTACTGAAATATTTTTTTCTGGAATTTCACTTTTTCAGACTAAAATTCTCTCAACAATTTTTTTTGTTAAGGATTTTCTTGAGATTATTTCTTGTTCCCTCAAGATTTTTTTTCTTTCTCAATTTCAAAGACAATTGCCTTTTAAATCATAAAAATCTATTATTTCTATACCCATAAAAAACATTATTTATTTAAATATTATCATAAATGATTATATTAATCAACTAAAAGAAAAATATTGAAAAAATAAAGAAAAATATTGTCAATATCATTTTAATGCTTTAGTTGTAGTGACAGAAGACAGTTTTTTATTTGAAATCTGCTAATTAAAATTAATAATGCTCCTAAAATTCATGTGAATTCCAGGAGCATTAATCTATTACACTTAATTACACATCCTTAACATCAATTTCTTTCTCACTTTTATCAGGCACTCCTAATAATATAATATCCTCAGCGACTATCTCTGTTTTGTATTTTTTCTGTTTCTTATCATCTTCCCAAGTTCTGGTTTGCAGATATCATTCTATGTATATCTTCTTGCCTTTGCTGACAAATTTCTCTACTATATCTGAAAGTTTTCACCATAAAACTACTGAATGATATTCTACATTCTCTTTCTTGTTTCAATCAGAATCCTTCCATTGCTTACTGGTGGCCATTTGCAAATTAGCCACATGTTGCCCTTTTGATATCTCTTTGATATCCGGATCTTTAACGACATTCCCTATTAACTGCACCTTATTAAGCGTACTCATAAAATAATAATTTATAAAAATAAAATGTAAGAATAAATAACTTACATAAGCATTATTAATTTTTAAGTAAGAAAAATATTGAAATAATAAAGAAATATATTTACCATTGAAATTATTTTATTTGGACAATAATAAAAATTTTATAATGCGCATCATATAAAATTTTCCCAAAACACATAAAACATGATACAATAATCCCATCTTACAAACACCACCCAAAACAATATGAACACCCCAAATTACTTGCTTAACCGTCTTTTCTTCCGGACATCAAGCATCATCAAGACATACCATGATATTTCAATCTTTGTCTTGGGGTTTTTCCTGACTGATAAGGTAACGGAATATATTGCAAAACTAAAAGATGCAGTAGAAAATTGTATTGATTGGAAAGCTTCAGGGAATACAACTCATATACATTTGACATAATAATAGAAATAGTTATAAATTATTAGTTTAAAAACTAATTTCATATTATGTCTAGAGATATGTTTAAATACTGAATTATTCAACCATTTGATGTCTTAGCTTGATCAAATAGGGAAGTGTCACCTGTGGAAAAAAGAGATTATCTTCATAGGCAAGAGATGGCAATAGAAAAAATGTGCAGAAATTGAGAAAGTAACGGAGAATTATTAGAAGAATTAGTTAGAATAAGAAAAGCTGAAGTAAGAAACATCGTGCAGAATAATTCATATTGAGACGAATTAAGCAGTAGCATATGAAGCCTGGACGATTGAATTTCAGAAATGTGAAATCAACTCAAATATATCTGAGATAGGATGTGAATGTCATATAGGATGAATTATGATTGATTCAATAATGTAATAAAATGATTATGAATTGCAAATAAGGGGATATTGAAAGTAGAAAGCACAATAAGGGATTGTACAAGCAGCCTTATTAGCTCAATAAGTTCAATAGCACGTATAAATGCAGGTGTGCTTGAATCGTTATTGTCAATTGATAATAAAATATGAAACCCGAAGAAAACGGCATGATTGGAACTCAAAAGAGATTGATTCAAATTCTATAAAAATTGATGGTATGATGAAGCACTAAGAGCCCTAAATGATGCAATTGAGTTCATATATACGGATTACGATGCTTTTTATCTGATTTGAATAATTTTATTGGAAGAGAAGAAGGATTATTGTGGGGCTAAAGCTGTTTTTGAGAAAGCTGCAATGTTTTCGGCGCCTGAAAATAAGAATATATACGCATCTTCACTTCAAAAGCTAGCAATGGCAAGCCATATTATCTGAGATTTCTGAATTGCTTTCTCAAGTCAGCTTGAGGCATCCAAAATTGATGATTCTGCAATTTGCTGGCTGAATCTTGCAAGATATAGTACTTTTGTCGGTAGGAAAGACGTATTTGAAGATTCTATTTACAGAACACTCAAGAAGGACAATCTATTGATCCTTAGACTTAGCACAGAAGAGGATTTTAATAACGATCCTTGGAAAACTGATATTATCACCAAAGTAATCAATACAATAGCTTCTGAAGATAAACAAGCAAGAGATAACAGAGTAACGGAGATAATTGATTGATGATTTTTTTGAGCTATTGATAAATGAGACTTTTCAGCAATTGAATTTTTAGTAAAAAACAATTATCCCATTAATTGTCAAGATTGAAAATTGAATACTCCACTTAATTATCTGATAAAAAATCGTTCAATTTCAGAGGATTTAAAAATTAAAATTGCAGAATTGCTTTTTTTGAATAATGCTTCGATGTCTATCGTTGATAATGAGTGAAACACACCTTTGCACAGTTATGCTATAAACCGAACTCATGGAAAACTCTTTAATTTAATAATAAAATATTCCGGATGATGAATAATCAATTCTAAGAATAAGAATTGAGATACACCAATAGTATTGCTATTCAATGCATTCCGTAGTGGTGATATGGATAATTATTCTGGCAATATAGGCTTATTTATCAAATCTTGAGCCATTATCCCAAAATGAGCAGGATGAGAAGTTTTAATATGGGCGGTTACGAATAAAGAAGAGTATGCGGTAGAGCAATTGATAAAATGAAAAATTGATTTGGATATAAAAGATCAACAAGGAATATGTATCTTAGCTAAAGCATTGCAGATGGAACACTTTTTCCTATTCACAATGATGGTGGATGGCTGAGCAAATGTCGATATCATCAGTAAGGAGATATGCCGCTGAGGCATTGTTGATGAATCCCCCCTTTCATCGACTGCATATTTTAAATTTAGAAATACTAGCAAAAATGTTGTACATAAAAAATTCACAGCTTTTCAATTTGCTAATTTACTTCAAAAATTATGAAACAGATCTAAATATGTTTTCGCTTCGAAATTATGGAGTGAAACAGTCAGCTGAAAGAGTGCCGCAGAAATAAAAGAAATTTATCGGATAGATGACCAATGACTTAATTTGCTGAATAATTTATTAGGATAAATATATCATTTCACTGTGCTCAAGGAGGAAACTATAATTAGTGTTTATGCTTTTTCAAGTCATCAAATAATCCAAGTATTGAATTCACCATTTCTGATATAGATATCTCTCAAGCTAAGCATTTCCTAGATAATTCATATCTCTTCAGCTCCATGTAATTATGATGTGACACTGAGAGCTTGACATTAAGCTCTTCTCTGTGGGCATGATTTTGCCTTCTATCCATTGCGTTAAAATAATGAATATTATATCAAATCGCTCGCTATAATCTCTAATGCTCCGCAAAGAGGAATCTGATGCGGGGTTTTTTTGAAGTTCTTGAAAGTATTTATTAGCTCAGGAATTGTTGATAAATCTGTCTCTTCTATCATGATTTCTCATTTGTCAGAATAGGCGACGGCATTATAGAATTGGTGATCATTTGCAGATTCCTTGAGGGGAATTATGAGCATCTTGATTCAAAATGCTTCTAGTTCGGCTAGGCTGGTTGCTCAAGCTCTTGTGATTGCAATATCAGTCTTTTCTAGGATTTTTCCTATTTTTTCTTGGCTTAGAAACTCATATACTGTGACATTCGAGAATTTCTCAAACTCTGGTTTGAGATACTTATTGAGGCTTCATAATACGACATCGATATTGAAATCAGAGAATGAATCCATATTATCTAAAATCATCTTAAAAATCCTCGTAGAACCCTGGCTTCATGCGATAATAAGAAGGTTGGTCTTCCTGTCCTCAGCTCTTATTTCTCAGTTCTCAGTTCTTAATAGTTTCTTCTTATCCTCAGTTCTTAGTAGTTCTGGATTCAATATCTGTCAGACTATGTTCACTTTCTCGGCATTAAAATATTTCCCAGCTTCTTCAAATCCAAGATACACTCTTGATGCGAATTTGCCCACGAATCTATTTGCCAGTCAAGGAATTGTGTCAGATTCATGAAGATAGAGCTCAGTTCATGTCAGTTTGGCGGCTAATGCAACAGGCAAGGAGACGAATCATCATTTTGAGAATATGAGAGCTGGTTTTTCGGATTTGATTATTCTTGCTGATTCTATAATTCAAAGGATTATATTGAACGGCTCAATAAGGGTTTTGAGAGAAAAATATCTTCTTAATTTTCATGCTTTTATTCAGTAGAATCTGATGTTTTTTTCTTGTGCTATTCTTTGTTCCATTGAATCTTTTTCTCCTATCCAAAGAAACTCTATAGCGGATTCTCTGAAATTCTCTGTCATATGGTTATAGAGAGATACGAGAGGCGTAATATGTCAGCCTGTTCAGCCTCAGACAAGCATTATTTTTTTCATTTGTTTATTTATCTTTTAATAACGATAAGTATATCCTCGTCGCATCTGATATAGGTGTCATCTTTCTTAATTCTTCCAAGCTCACGAATCTGCTCCATCTATGTTTCTGAGGCTCTTTATTCTGGAGCTCTCATTCCCAAGATGTGATTTCGAATATATGATTTCTGATTCTTGCCTTTAATCAATTATAGTCATAGGTTCACTCTTGTTCAATCAACTTATTGCAGCCTGTCACTGTAATGCCATTTTCTTCAAATACTTCCGCTCTCATTACTGCTTCAATATCTTCTCAGCTCTTGATTTTCCCGATCGGAATCGTATAGAAGTTAAGTTTCACATGATCCTGAATGAGTATCTTTCAATCTTTATCATAAATGACCGCTCAAATGGCATCTTTTGTTGTAAGGTCTTCTTCTGTGAAGGTATCTTTATTGATTGTTTCCATTTTTACTGATTCAAATGATATAATCATCAATTTCATAGCCTTACGATTCAATTGACTTCCATCATGGAAATCTTGCAGGAAATCGTCCGGATATCTGAATTCAGTTTATCGGTTATATATGATGCGTCAAGTGGATTTTCTCTCAAAAGTTCATGGATGCCTTGTTCAATAGGGTCTTCAAAACTCAGTTGGGTGATTTTTGCATCCTCTGATCGGCTATTCAAATCATATTCTATAAGTATATCTTCATATGTGATGACCGCTTTGGCAAGTCAGTCTCTCAGAAGGGAGTTCGTTCAGAGGCTGCTTTCTCTGGAGATATCACCAGGCACTACAAAGACATCTCTATTGAGTTCAAGGGCCAGCCTGGCTGTGATTAGTGTTCAGGATTTATCTGCAGCCTCTGTAATAAGCGTTCATTTTGAAATTCAGGCTATTATTTCATTCCTGATAGGGAAGTTGTGGCGTTCTCATAGGGTTCATAATCTGAATACGGATAATACCGCTCATCATCTCTCGATTATTTTGTCATACAGGACTGCATTTATTCTTGGATAGTCGATATCTATTCCCGTTCAGATTACTGAAATGGTATATCATCCATTGTCCAGAGTCAGATTATGGGCAATAGAATCGACTCAATAAGCTCCTCAGCTGACAATCGAGAAGCCAGCTCGGAGAAGTCATGGGATAAACTGCCTTAATGTCGTGTGCGAATAGGAGGTATTTTTTCTTGATCCGACAATGGATAATAGATTCTTTGAATTATCCAGGGTTCATCTGACATAGAGCAGGAATGGGGGAGTGTGGAGAAATCTTAGGCTTTCTGGATATTCATCATCATGAATTGTGACTATCTTTATTTTTCTCTGAGATAAAGCGACGTCTATCGAAGACACATCAAAATCAGAATAGCTTTTCATTATTAGCGCTATCCTGTTTTCGTCCAAGACAAATTCTCTAAGATCAAAAGTTCTGAGATTTTCAAAAAAATCCTTATAATCCGTATTATGCTTAAATATTCTTGCTAGATTTCTCTGTGTAAATCAAACCGAATGCAAATATGCTGCGTATTTTCTCATTATCGTCTATTTTAATTGCTAATGCCTGCTCATACTATATTAAATCCTGATTCATCTGCTACTTGCTGTATGCTTTCTTGTACTGAAGTCCTTATTTTGTCTTGAAGTTCTTGTGAGAGTTCTTCTTTTTCCAATCTTCATATTATCCTTTGGACGAGAATCTCCGTATGAACTCATCCGACAGGTATTGTCCTTACTTTGCCCATATTTTTATTTTAAGATTATAATTCTGTTTTTTTCTCTTCACTTGGAGCTTCATCAATAACATCATCAATCTTAGGAAGGTTCTTTGCGTTTTTACAATTCGGATAATTCGAACAAGCAAGAAATGGTCATCTGCGGGAATTCTTAACATGCATTATTCAATTTTCACATTGATCACAAGCTCATCCTCAGAATTTCTCTTCCAACATAGTTGTTTTTTCATCTGGAATCTTACCTATCCATTTTACTTCAGGATATAGAGAGCTCGCCAAGAATGGTCAGAATCTTCATACTTTCACAACTATTGTTCCTCAAGCTTCACACGGCTGTCATTCATATTTTTCTCTGAGCTCGTTCATTCTGTCATTTTGTGCCGGGGTCGCTGAATTCTCAATATATTTACATTTAGGAAAGTTTCCGCATCAGATGAATTTTCCTGTTTTTGAATATTTATAAACAAGCTTTCATCCGCATTCTGGACATTCCTTTCCTGTTTCTTCAACTATCTTTTCTGCATCAGTCATTGTTTTTTCAAGATAAACTTTGAAATCACCGTAGAAATCATTAAGAAATTTTATCCAATCCAATTTTCATTCTGCGATTTCATCGAATTCCTCCTCAATTTTTGCTGTGAATTTATAGTTCATAAGTTCAGGGAAATATTTTTCCAAGAAATCATTCACTACATATGGAATTCATTTCAAATCTTCAGGATCCTTCGGTGCAAGTTTTTTGGCAATTTTTTCTACATATCATCTATCGACTATTGTTTGGATTGTCGGAGCGTAAGTCGATGGACGGCCTATTCACTCAGATTCCAGCTTCTTTACAAGCATCGCTTCCGTATATCTTGAAGGCGGCTTAGAAAAATTTTGATTGCTTGATAATGATTTTGAAATTGCCGTTTCTCATTTTGCAAGAGGCGGAAGATTGATCGGACCCTCTTCGTCGCCATTCTCTTCATCAGTTCATTCTATATATAATTTCATGAATCATGCAAATTTGATGACTTCTCATTTTGATATCCATGATTGCTCTTCATTTCATTCCGGAGAAAAATTGTATGTTGTTGTTTCGATTATAGCTTCTTTCATTTGAGATGCTACCGTGCGTTCCCAAATAAGAGTATAGATTCTCAGGTCATTTCACTCTAGATCCACCTTATCGGGAGATTTATCTATATATGAAGGACGGATCGCCTCATGAGCCTCTTGTGCCGAAGCTTGTTTTGTCTTATATTTCCTTCAGTTCGGAAGAGAATATTCTGCCCCGAATTCTTCTTCTATATATTTTTTTGCAGCATTTATCGCCAAATCAGAAAGATTTACCGAATCAGTTCTCATATAAGTGATAAATCAATTCTGGTATAGATTCTGTGCAACTGACATTGTCTGGCTAACTCAGAACCCAAGCTTACGAGATGCTTCTTGCTGAAGAGTTGAAGTCGTGAAAGGCGCTCAAGGCATACGGATCGATTCTTTTTTCTCTGACTCAATTACCACGAAAGTGCGAAGCAGGGGAGTCTCAAAGAAAATATTGCCCTTCTTATCTTTTTTCGGTTGGATATCTTCAATTATTATGTTGAGAGTTGAAAGGAATTTTTTGACATCATCAGAAGATTTCATCTTTTTTCCCTTTCAATCGATCTTTGCAAGTTCAGCTACAAAATCCATTCATTTGGCATTAAGAAGGACTTTTATCTTCCAACTTTCTTCAGGTTTGAAATTTTGTATTTCACGCTCTCTTTCTACAATTAGCTTAACAGCGACAGATTGCACTCTTCAGGCGCTTAATCATTTTTGTATTTTTTTCCATAAAACAGGACTGGCCTTGAATCATACCAATCTATCAAGAAGCCTTCTTGATTGTTGCGCGTTAACAAGATTGAGGTCTATTTTACGAGGATTTTTTACAGCTTCTTCAATTGCGGATTTTGTGATTTCGTGAAAAACTATCCTATTGACTGTAGTTTCATCCAGGCCAAGAGCCTTGCAAAGATGCCATCCTATCGCTTCTCATTCGCGGTCCTCATCCGTTGCTATCCATACCGTTTGTGCTTCTTTTACGAGTTTTTTGAGTTCATTGACAACTTTTTTCTTTTCGTCAGATACATCATATGTGGGCGTGAAATTATTCTCTATATCGATTCATAATTCTTTTTTCGGAAGATCTCTGATATGTCAGAAGGAAGCCTTGACTACAAAATCAGATCAAAGGAATTTCTCTATTGTTTTTCATTTAGCAGGAGACTCTACTATTACTAGATTTTTCATGTAAAAATTTGTTTTAAAATTGCGACCACTTTATAAAATTGATTTTCATTGTCAAAAGATTTTGAAAAATACGTTCTTCATTTATAATAGAAATGTATTTTAAAATTCAAGCCTATTTTTATGAAAAAAATTACAACTCTAATTTTATTGTCTTCTCTATTATTAACTTCTTGCTGGTGATGAAAAGATGTCCCAAGAGAAAGAGATCCTGACCAAATTAATAATGAACCCAAAGCAGATACTGATACCGAAGTAAAAAGCGATACTGACACAGCTTCAAATTCCAGCTGAAGCGCATGAGATGATATTCCTGCCGCTATAAGTTGAGATTCAATCACAACTTCAAGCTGAACAGTGGATGAGAAAACTGACGAATCATTAAAAGAGATAGATAAGATAATCAATGATATCGCTAATGAAAATTAATTTTATAATGCCCAAGGAATTTTTCCTTGGGCATTATTTCTGTTTGATTTTTTTAAATTAATATACTAAAATAAAATTCAATATTTTTTAAACTATAATTTATGTCCAATTCCAAAAAAACAAATTATAAAAATTCTCAGCTTTCTACTATTAATAGAATCAATCCTGCCTTCACATTAGTAGAGCTGATTGTAGTAATTGTGATCCTAGCCATCCTGGCAACGATTGCATTCTTGAGTTTTTCATCTCAATCAGGCTCAGCTCGTGATTCTTCACGGCTCGCAGATACTACGAGCATCTCAAAATGATTATGAGTATTCAATGCAACAAGCTGAACTCTTCCCATGCCTGACGGAGCAATCATTATCACTGCATGAACCTGATACTCCATCTTCCAATGAACGGCATGAAAGAACGTGCTTAATATCCTCAAGATGTCAGAAGCCAAAGATAATCTGGATTCAAGTTACTACTCATACTCTCTCGATCAATCCAAAACCCATTACACCATCTGAACATTCCTAGAAAATCCTCCGACATCATTCAAAGACATCATGAACCCTTTCAATCTTTTATCCTCTGAATCTTTCAATCTTTCCTACGCAATCGACTACTCCAAGAGATACTTCTTTACCAAATGAGACTGAGTTTGAATACTCACAGAATCATGATCGAATTGAATCCAACCCATAGAGCAATCAAGAACTCCTAATTCTACAGTCAATCTTGCTACTGATTCATGAAATCTGATTCTTAATATTTCAAAAACTGCATCCATAACCTGAACAGGAAATATCTATTGAATAATTCAATCCCAAATTTCGGGTAACTTCAACTTCAATGCTCCATCCTCTTGTCCTACATGATTCATTCCTGTGCCATGAAACCAGGATTTCAGTCAACCAGGATTTTGTGTGATGAAGTATGAGGCTAAGGCATTGAATTGAATTGTCTGACCCGTTACATGAACCTCGTATCATACTCATGATTACAACACTTGAGATGTTATCGTGAGTAATGCACAGGATTATCCTATAGCAACAATAACTCAACCTCAGGCTATTACTGCATGTAAATCTCTTTGATCATGATATCATCTAGTAACAGAAAATGAGTGGATGACTGTGGCAAGAAATATAGAGCAACATTGAAATAACTGGTCTTCATGACTATCCTGAAGTGGATTTTTGTATTCATGACATAATGATGATTCTCCTGCCCGTGCTCTGACTTGAAGTTCTGACGATACACAATGATACATCAATACATGAGATGCTTCTATTGGTTCTTGAGACGGTATTTTTACTCGGTATAACAATATAAATATACAGCAGTCATCGATATGACAGAAAAGAACTTTAATACTTACTAATTGACAGATTATTTGGGATTTTGCTTGAAATGTATTCGAACTTGTCAATAAAATGAATACTATGGATTGATCAAATTTTGATGATGCAGTGATTTCATCAAGCATGTGTACACCTACAAGCTGGTATTGATATTCAACTTGAGAAACTATTCCTGCTCCTTGATATATTTATGCAAGTTGTGTTTTTCAAAACAATTATTCTTACTCAAACATATGACCAAAGATTGCGAATCTCAATGCAGATAATTGAGTTGGAAGAATATATTCTTCAGTTACTTCAAATTCCATTTTCATGAGATGAGGCAATTGGTCACAATGACCAACTGCTTGAATCTATGAACTACAGGCAAACTGGGTTGCAACTTCAAGCAATTTCAACTGATCATTTCGATGTGCGAAATAATTAACGAGTTAAAAAATTTTATTCAATAATCAAGGGGCTATGCATTACAAAAACGCTTACAATAACAACCTCAATCCTCTCCCGCCGCGGCGGGACTCACTCCTCACCCC
>AMFJ01025366.1_pt1 | contig 26554 bp, 26 predicted proteins | sample 427208 | NCBI WGS metagenome assembly AMFJ01 (sample SAMN02954298, study PRJNA114691) | groundwater metagenome | biome: aquatic; feature: subsurface aquifer; material: sediment; isolation source: subsurface aquifer sediment | place: USA: Rifle, CO | collected 2008-08 | reverse complement strand
AACAGAGGGCCGCGGGACGTCGGTTTTGGTGAGTACCACCTAACATTAATCGCCCAATGGTGTTTTAAATGAAAAATGTTGATCTTAGTGAAATTGCCAAATTCAGTGATTCTGCCCATCACTGGTGGGATTTCCATGGTGAATTTAAAGCATTACATGACATCAACCCGTTACGGCTTCAATATATTCAGCAAAAAACTTCTCTTGCTCATAAAGAAGTGATTGATATTGGCTGCGGCGGCGGCATTTTGACAGAGAGCATGGCAACAGCAGGCGCACACGTCACCGGCATTGATATGAGTGAAGAGGCGATTAATGTTGCCAAACTTCATCAACATGAAAACCACTTACAAATCAATTATCAACTGACCACTGCTGAGGAAATGGCTGATAAGCAACATGCCCACTATGACATCGTCACTTGTCTTGAATTGCTAGAACATGTTCCTGATCCATTGTCGATTATTCAGGCGTGTGCTGATTTGGCAAAACCCAATGGCGATCTTTTTTTTTCAACCTTAAATCGCAATATGAAATCTTATTTATTCGCCATCATAGGTGCTGAATATCTTTTAAAATTACTGCCTAAAAATACCCATGATTTTGCTAAATTTATCCGTCCCAGTGAATTAAACGCATGGGCGAGAAAAGCGCATTTACAGGTCATTGACATGATAGGTATAGCTTATAATCCACTGACGAAAACCTATTTTTTAACTAAAGATGTTTCTGTTAACTACATGGTACACATGAAAAAATGAATTCCATAAAAGCAGTTTTATTCGATCTTGACGGCACACTCCTTGATACGGCAGAAGATTTAAGTCATGCACTCAATCACTTGTTACAAGAATATCAAAAACCGTCTTTGCCATTACACGCTATTCGGCCTGCGGCTGGAAGCGGTTGCAAAGGATTACTGAAATTAGGAATGAATGTTGAGACGACTGATGAAGATTATCCTATACTTTGTGAAAAATTATTAACTTTTTACCAACACTACTTAATCAAGACGACGTGTTTATTTCCCGGAATGGAAAATACGCTTTCATTTTTAGAAAAACATCATATTCCTTGGGGAATTGTGACCAATAAGCCTGCGCACTATACTGAACAATTAGCAAAGCACCTTAATCTTAAGCCGCGCGCCCAATGCATCATCAGCGGTGACTCACTCTCAAAACGGAAACCACATCCAGAACCCATTTTACACGCGTGTCATTTACTCAAACATGCGCCGAGTGATTGCCTTTACATCGGCGATTCAGAAATTGATATTCGCGCATCTAAAGCAGCCGGCAGCCGCTCACTTGCTGCACTGTATGGATACATCCCTGAAACCGAACGCCCCGAAACCTGGGGGGCTGATGGTTACATTCATCATCCTTTAGAAATTATCGATTGGTTTTTAGCAAACACTGTTTAGCATCTACTAATAATGCACCTGCCCGCTGCATTTCTTTCAAGGCTTTTGCAGTATCGCCTGGGTTTAACTCCACCCCCCGGCAAGCATCCTGGATCACATGGACTTTAAAATTGAGCGGCACTGCATCTAAACAAGAATATTTAACGCAATAGTCTGTTGCTAATCCCATGATATAAATCTCTGTGACGCTCGCATGAGTTAAATAATCCGCAAGTCCAGTCGAACGCAAATGCGCATTATCAAAAAAAGCGCTGTAACTATCGATAAAAGGATCTGTCCCTTTATGAAAAATGTGTTGGATATGTTCTGTATTCAATTCAGGATGAAATTCAGAACCCTTAGTATTTTGGACGCAATGATCCGGCCATAATACTTGTGATAAACCATGCACTTTGATGGTATCACCCGCCCGCTTTCCCGAGTGATTTGAAGCAAAACTCATATGATTAGCCGGATGCCAATCTTTGGTTGCAACCACTAGATCAAAACAAGGCTGCAATTGATTTGCTTTGGATATAACCGCATCACCATCAGGAACTGCCAAATCCCCCCCCTTACAAAAATCATTTTGTAAATCAACCATAATCAATGCTGTTTTATTCATCAATATACCTGCTGCTGATCCTGTATTATAATAATTTTTTAACTATATCCTATACTCATATGCACACTACGACTGCTTTAACTCATCTAGGGCTGCTCAAAATTACGGGTACTGACGCTAAAAAATTTTTACAAGGACAATTGACGTGTAATCTTGAAGAAGTGACCTCTTCGCAATCACGCGTGGGAGCCCATTGTAATCCGCAAGGACGCATCATTAGTCTATTTCGGATATTTTTATATAGCGAGAATTATTATCTACAAATGCCGCGCGAACTTATTCCTATTGCGATGAAAGCATTACAAAAATATGCGGTATTTTTTAAAATAACATTAAGCGATGCAAGTCATGAATTATATCAAATAGGTTATGAAGGGGCCATAGACAGTTATCCCCATAAAACGGATGAGCAATACACCTCTGACACCCATATTCTCATTAAGCTTCCTTACGCCTTGCCCCGTTATTTAAAAATAAGCAGGGCAAATGAAAAGATTTTTACTGGCACAATTGAACAATGGAAAAAACAAGATATTCTTCAACAAATACCCGCGATTTACCCCGAAACATCAGAAAAATTCTTGCCGCATGAACTAAATCTGCCAGCCTTAAATGCCGTTAGCTTCAACAAAGGCTGTTATACGGGTCAGGAAATCATTGCTCGTATGCAATATCGAGGCAAACTTAAAACCAAACTTTATCAGACACAAATTGAAACAAGCGAGGTAGTTTTGCGCGGCAAGGATATTGATACCTTAAACCAAAATACTGGTACCATCGTAGACTATGTGCAAATAGATTATAATCATTATGAATTGTTAGTGATAGAATAGGTTGATCACAAATGGCAAAAAAACTACGCATTGTTCTCGCTCAACTTAATCTCACTGTCGGTGATATTCAGGGAAATTTAAAACAACTGATGGATGCCGCCATATCCGCACGCGATTCATTGAGTGCTGATGTGATTGTTTTTCCGGAATTAAGCATCACGGGTTATCCGCCCGAAGATTTATTGTTTCGAAAATCTTTTATTGATGATGCAAATGAAGCACTCAATACTTTTAAAAATAAAATAGAAAATATTTACTGTGTCATAGGACATCCGCATGCAACATCGCAAGGATTATTTAATTCATGTTCTGTGATATACAACGGCACAATCATTGGACGATACGCAAAACAATTTTTGCCGAACTATGGGATATTTGATGAGTGTCGTTATTTTACGGCTGGAAATTCTTCTTGCATTGTCCCCATTCACGGGATACCTGTTGGCATTATGATTTGCGAAGACCTCTGGCATCCATCTCCCGCTCAACAACTGGCTAATCAAGGTGCGCGCCTTATTTTGATACCGAATGCATCCCCCTTTGAAATTGCCAAACATGAGCAGCGCCATTTGGTATTAGCGAAACGAGCAAAATCCGCTAATATACCTCTTTTGTATGTCAACTGCGTCGGTGGACAAGATGAATTAATATTTGATGGCGGATCAATGGCCATTGACCCAGAAGGTAACATTTGTCAGCACGCAGGTTTTTTATCTGAAGCACTTTTACCAGTTGATATTACTATTTCAAGTACAGAAGCTCATCTTGAATCCGCTATTGTTACACTGCCTTCTGAAGATGAGCGCATTTATAACGCCTTAGTGTTAGGCGTGCATGATTATATTCAAAAAAATCATTTTAAAGGCGCGCTCGTTGGTGTATCAGGCGGTATTGATTCTGCTTTAACACTTGCCATTGCAGTGGATGCGCTCGGAAAAGATAAAGTGCATGCAGTCATCATGCCATCGCGTTATACCTCTAAACAAAGTATAGAGGATTCTTTAGCACTCATCAAAAACTTAGGCGTTCAATATGATACCCTTTCCATTGAACCGGTCTTTAAAGAATTTTTGGAAAGTTTAGCAAAACCTTTTGCTAAAAAAGAATCGGATGTGACAGAAGAAAATATTCAAGCGCGCTGCCGCGGCGTATTCTTGATGGCGCTTTCTAATAAATTTGGCAAAATCGTTTTAACGACCGGCAACCGCAGTGAAATGGCTGTCGGTTATGCCACATTATATGGTGATATGGCCGGCGGTTTAGCGGTGTTAAAAGACATTTTAAAAACGACTGTGTATCGCTTAGCACATTTTCGTAATCAGCGTGATTTTGTTATTCCAGAAACCACACTGACGCGTGCGCCTACCGCAGAACTTGCGCCCAACCAAACGGATCAAGATAGTCTGCCGCCTTACGATATTCTCGATAAAATTTTAGAATTGTATTTGAACCAAGAGCAAAGTCTGGAAGCGATTATCGCCTTGGGATTTGATCGTGACATCGTCACAAAAGTGGTGAACTTAATTCATAAAAACGAATATAAGCGCCGCCAAGCGCCTATTGGAATTCGTATTAATCACAAAGCCTTTAGCCGTGACCGCCGGTATCCGATTACGTCGGGATATAAATCATAATCCTAGTTTATTGTTTATCTGGCAGAATGGCTTGCTGCATATAAACTGAATTCGGATAATTGTATTGCAATACCCGCAATGCCTCTTGTTCATTTTGAGTGAGATGTAATGCACGGTATGATTTAATCATCACAACCAGCGCTTTAGGCACAGCAGGCGCGCCTTCAAAATGACGTACGACTAAATTTGCTCGATCAGCAGATGCGACATATGCTTCACGGCTATAATAATATTCCGCAACTTCTAATTCATGATCTGCCAAAATATTTCTTAAATAAACCATGTACTGATGTGCAGCAGGTGCATAGGCACTATTTGGGTAAGATTTAACAATTTGCGCAAAATCTCCGTACGATTTTTTAATTTGTGATAAATCACGGGTTGATAAATCTACAGCAAATAATCGCTCAAATACGCCTAAATTTTGATAATAATCTGCAAGGCCCCGCATGTAGTAAGCATAATCGATGTGCGGATTGGTAGGATGCGCTTGCACGAAACGATCGGCTGCCGCTTCTGCTGATGCATAATCATTATTCATGTAATAAGCATAAATAATATGTAACTGTGCAAGTTCAGTATTCTGTTCGTAAGGATATTGCACATCTAATGCTTCATAACGCTTAATAGCTTCTTGATAGTTGCCCTTATGCAAGGCGATTTCGCCTTGTTGAAAAATATGCGCCGCCGATTCGCCTTTATAAGCTTCAGCTGGGTCTGTCGTCGTAGAACATGCTGTCAGTAAAGCAGATAAAAAAATGAGAATGCCCAATAATTTTATTATAGATTTCATAGTAAACAACCTAACCTATCCGATTTATGGCGTGCATTGTAAACGAAAATTTGTCATCATTCACGTGATAAAAATAATGAGCAGTGGTTCAATGACCGAAAAAATTCATCTTACACTGACCGTTCCCGAAGATTTAAAGGGGATGCGCTTAGATCAAGCATTGGCTAAGCTATTACCGAATTTTTCTCGCACCCAAATTCAAACATGGATAAAAGAAGGTGCTGTGTTAGTCAATCATCAACAACCAAAAACGCGTGATTTGGTCAGAGGAAGCGAAGAAATCGTGGTTCATGCTGCCCAAAAAACGTGGGGGCCATGGCAAGCTGAGCCGATTATTTTAAATATCGTCCATGAGGACGATGCTTTATTAATCATTAACAAACCGACGGGTATGGTAGTGCATCCCGCTGCCGGAAATCCATCCAATACATTACTCAATGCACTCCTGCATCACGTGCCTTCTTTAAACCAATTACCACGGGCGGGAATGATTCATCGGTTAGATAAAGATACATCAGGGTTATTAGTTATTGCTAAAACTCAGCCTGCCTTCATTCATTTATCTCGCCAAATGAAGGCGCGTTCGATTGCACGCATTTATCAAGCGATCGTTAATGGCGTGCTCATCAGCGGCGGCACTATCAATGAACCCATCAGCCGCCACCCAATTCAACGCAAACAAATGGCTGTAAACCCCAGCGGAAAAAATGCGATCACCCATTATCGGGTCGTTGAAAAATATCGTCATCATACCCGCATTAAAGTGCAACTAGAAACGGGCAGGACCCATCAAATCCGTGTTCATATGGCTTATATTCAACATGCAATCCTAGGTGATCAAACCTATGGCGGACGGTTACAACTTCCGCGAGGTGCCTCCCAAACACTCATTGAAATGCTGCGCACGTTTAAACACCAGGCATTGCATGCAGCAGAACTGGGGCTCATTCATCCACTCACTGAAAAAGAGATGCGCTTTACAGCCTCTTTGCCGGATGATATGCAAAAATTAATTGAGGTATTAAAAGCTGATGCAAAACATCATTCAACCTGAATGGCCTGCTCCTTCAAATATTAAAGCCTGTACGACCCTTAGGATAGGCGGCGTGAGCCGTCCCCCTTACCATTCATTTAATTTAGCTGAACATGTCGGAGATCAGGCGGCCTTCGTGGAGCACAATCGGAAATTATTAAAAACAGGGCTTAACCTGCCGAGTGATCCTATTTGGTTGAAACAAACCCACAGCACCATTACAGTCAGCGCCTCATTAGATGCAGCATCGAAAGAAGCTGATGCTTCTTTTACGGATCAACCTAACGTGGTTTGTGCGGTACTCACCGCCGATTGTTTACCCTTGTTACTTTGTGATCGGAACGCTACTCATGTTGCGGCCATCCATGCCGGCTGGCGAGGGTTAGCCAATGGCATCATTGAAAACACGTTAAAAACGATGGGTCTTAGTCCAAAAGATATCTTAGCATGGCTTGGCCCTGCCATTGGCCCAACCCTGTTTGAAGTAGGGGATGAAGTACGCACCCTGTTTTTAGCAGAAAATCCTAGAGCAAAAGAAGCTTTTTTACCCTCGCCCAATGAAGGTCGTTTTTTAGCTAATCTCTACTTACTGGCAAGGTTACGATTGCATAAGCAAGGTATCGACGAAATCTATGGGGGAAATCATTGCACCTATACTGACAAAGAGCGATTTTTCTCTTATCGGCGTGATAGTGATAAAACTGGCAGAATGGCAAGCTTAATTTGGATTAGTACAAAATGATTGAGTAAGATATAATCAGGTATGCTTTATTTAGAGGGGTTCACAATGAAAAAAACGATACCTATTTTGTTTGCCTTACTTCTTTATACAGTAGGTGTAAGCAGTGTCGCGAGCACAACATTAAATGCAAGCTTGGCGCCTATGTTACAAAAGGTGCTGCCTGCTGTGGTTAATATCCGCGCCCAAATTAAAATTACTGATCTTGCGACTTTAAGCAAACTAGAAAAAAATAGACAAAATAATGAAGCAGTTCCCGATAAATTTTTATCGGTCGGTTCAGGCGTCATTGTTAACGCAGACAAGGGTTATGTCTTAACCAACGCTCACGTAGTCGATGATGCAGAACGCGTCATTGTCACATTAAGCGATGGCCGCCATTTTACCGCCAAAATAATTGGGATGGACAAAGCATCTGATATTGCCTTACTGCAAATCCAAGCCAAAAATTTAACGGCCATTATATTGGGCAATTCCAATAACTTAAAAGTCGGCGATTTCGTTGCCGCCATTGGAAACCCTTTTGGCTTAAGCCAAAGTGTTACATCCGGAATTATCAGTGCATTGGGCCGCAGTACTCTCGGCATTGAAAATTATGAAAACTTTATTCAAATTGATGCATCCATTAATCCCGGTAATTCCGGCGGCGCTTTAGTGGATACTGATGGCCATTTAGTGGGTATCAACACTGCTATTTTAGCGCCAGACCGCGGCAGCATAGGCATCGGGTTCGCTATTCCCTCTAATATGGCAAACAGCGTGATGCAGCAATTAATTGGTTATGGCAATGTACGCCGAGGTACGTTAGGTGTTGGCGCACAAGACGTGACACCTGAATTAGCTAATGCTTTTAACGTAGACAGTGCAAAAGGCGCTGTGATTACGCAAGTCATATTTAATTCTCCTGCGCAGAAAGCCGGTTTGCAAGTCGGCGATATTATTACCTCCGTCAATGGAGTTGATATTAAAAATGCGAATGATGTAGTCAATACGATTGGTTTAATTCGTGTTGATTCAAAGGCAACGATCTCTGTTTTAAGAAATAATAAACCGCTCATGTTAACAGCCGCTTTATCCGATCCTAAAAAACGCGAACAAGACAGTCAGCAAATGGATCCGTTTTTGTATGGTGTCGGCTTAAAAGATTTCACACTGTTAAGCCCTATTCATGGAAATGTTGAAGGCGTGATGGTTGTGTCGGTTGCTGAAGACAGCAATGCTTGGCATTCTGATTTACGTCCAGGTGATGTTATTACTTCCGCAAATCGACAAAAAGTAACGTCGATTGGTGATCTTAAAAAAATTGCCGGCAACACCCAAGATAATTTATTGTTGAATATCCTAAGGGGCCCAGGCGCTGTATTTTTGATTATTAATAAAGAATCTTAAATGCAAAATGACGCACTATCAGGTGTCCATTATTTTTTTTCAGGGATGAAACTGCTTTTTAAGCCCGGCTTAAAACGTTTTGTCATTATTCCTGCGATCATTAATTTTTTTCTATTTATCGGATTGTTTTTAGTGATTTGGCATTTTTTAACTGGATTCAACCATTGGTTAAATCATTATCTGCCTTCCTGGTTACAATGGTTAAGCGCTATTCTCTGGATAGTCTTTTTAAGCGGTTTCTTATTAATATTTGTTTACACATTTGTGGCAATGGCCAACATCATTGCTGCACCCTTTAACGGTTTGTTGGCTGAAAAAATAGAAGTCTATCTCACAGGAAAACCACTCCCGCAAAAAAAAGGGCTTGAAGTATTGACTGACATACCACGTATACTCAAACGGCAATTTTCTCTCATCGGTTATTATGTGCCGCGTGCAATTGTACTGCTGCTTTTTTTTCTGATACCTATCTTGCAAATTTTTGCCGCGTTCATTTGGTTTTTATTTAACGCATGGTTTATGACATTACAATATCTTGATTATCCAACTGACAATCACCGCATCCCTCTTGAAACTGTGCAGGCTTGGTTAAAACAGCATCGTTTATTATCTTTAAGTTTTGGATCAGTCACATTGATTATGACGCTGATTCCTTTTTTAAATTTAATCAGCATTCCAGCGGCTGTTGCTGGTGCAACACAGATGTGGGTGGAAAAAAATAATAGGGGCTGTTGACAATTGAAATTTTTTAATCATTTTACGAAAAAACAGGACGTTTTTGAGAGCCGAACCCGATCAAGGAGAGCGTGTTTGGCGCTAAAATGATTAAAAAATTTCAATTGTCAAACGACCCTACCCTGCATTCACAATATGACAAAACAATTCTGCTGTTTTTTCCGCATCATAATGCGCTGAATGTGCTTTATTAATATCAAATGATATTTTGGCGGCTTTAAGCGCACGCGCGAGGACCGTTTCACCTAAAGCAACTGCTGATAATGTAGCTGTATCAAGCGAGGTAAAAGAATGAAAAGGAGATACTTCAAAATGACAGCGCTTAACAGCTGCCTGAATAAAAGCTAAATCAAACCACGCATTATGGCCAACTAAAACAGCACGCTGACAACCCGCTTCTTCCACCGCTTTTTGAATATGAATAAAAAGATGATGTAAGGCATGCTGCTCCGTCACGGCATATCGTAACGGGGAATTAGGATCAATCTGAGTAATAGCCAACGCTTCTTTATCAATGTTTGCCCCGATAAAGGGTTCAACGGCATAAAAATAACTTTGATTTTTATAGAGCTTCCCGCCAGTATTCATACTTATCAAGACGATAGCAATTTCAAGCAAGCCGTCTGTTAACGGATTTAAGCCCGATGTTTCTACATCAACGACGACTGGCAAAAGCCCGCGGAAACGAGCGGCCATATTCAACTTTTTTTGTTTCGTCAACAAACGTATAATTCTCGCACATTAGTTAATAAGCGAGATATATTACCAAACATTGGGAAAGACGGCATGATTTTTACTCATTCATTCGAAAATAGAACTCCATTACAACAAGCGATCACTGCAGCTTATCGAATGGATGAAGCAGCTGCCATTGCGAATTTAATACCAGAAGCCACGTTAGACCTAAATGCTTTACAAAATATTCATCATAAAGCAACAGAACTTGTGTTAGGCACACGGACAAGTTACCAAAAACATCCTGGATTAACCGCTTTTTTGCATGAATATGATTTATCAACTGAGGAAGGCATTGCCCTTATGTGTTTAGCAGAAGCGTTACTGCGCATTCCTGACCACAGAACTGCTAATCGTTTAATAAGCGATAAAATTGCAACAGCAAAATGGGCTAAGCATATTCACAAGAGTGATTCATTCTTTGTGAATGCAGCGACCTGGTCACTTTGGCTGACAGGTAAACTCTATACCCCCCTACTCCATGATCAAAAAACCTTGAAAAGAACTCTAGAACGTTTCCTAAGCCGGGGAAGCAGCACGATAATACGTCCTATTATTTTGCAAGGCATGAAGATCATGGGTAATCAATTTGTGATGGGTACGACCATTGAACGCGCTTTAAAACGTGCCGAACCTTCCGAAAAATTCGGTTATTGTTATTCATACGATATGTTAGGCGAAGCTGCCAAAACAAAAGACGATGCTGAGCGTTATTTTAAATCGTATCAACATGCCATTTCAGCCATTGGTAAAGCATCCAAAAAACAGGGGCCCTTCAAAGGGCCTGGTATTTCAATCAAGCTGTCTGCTTTACATCCTCGCTATGAATTGGCTAAACGTGACCGCGTCATAAAAGAATTGGTTCCTCGTTTACTCGCGCTCGTGAAAGCTTCAAAAGCTGAAAATTTAGGGGTGACCATCGATGCGGAAGAAGCAGATCGTTTAGAATTATCGCTCGATATCATTGAACAAGTTTTCTGTGATAAGGCCCTCGAAAATTTTGAAGGTTTTGGGCTCGCTGTTCAAGCTTATCAAAAACGCGCGCCCTTTGTGATTGATTGGTTGAAAGATCTTGCTAAACAAAAACAGCGGCGTCTCATGGTACGTCTCATTAAAGGGGCTTATTGGGATGCAGAAATTAAATTAAGCCAAGTATTAGGATTAGAAGGTTATCCCGTTTTTACCCGCAAAAATTCAACCGATGTTTCTTATCTTGCGTGCGCAAAAAAATTATTAGCAGAACCTGATTATTTTTATCCGCAATTTGGCACACATAATGCCTATTCAGTCGCGGCCATTTTAGAAATGGCGGGACCACGCCGTGATTTTGAATTTCAATGTTTGCACGGCATGGGACAACCGCTTTATGATCAACTGGTTGATAAAAATAAATCGAATTTATCTTGCCGAATTTATGCGCCCGTCGGCACATATCAAGATTTATTAGGCTATTTAGTGCGTCGTTTATTAGAAAATGGAGCGAACTCCTCTTTTATCAATCAGATTACGGATGAAACGATACCGATTGAAAAAATGATTGTTGATCCCGTCAAAAGAATCACGCATCTTAAAGAAAAACCACATCCTTATATTCCATTACCGATTCATTTATTTGGCGAAGAACGATTAAATTCATTAGGAGTTGATTTTACGAATATGAATACTTTAGAAAATTTAAAAATAGCGATGGAAAAAGAAGATAACCATACATGGAAATCAGGCCCTATCATCAATGGCAAGATGATAAAAAATCATGAAGTGCCTATCATATCGCCGAGTAATATTAATCACCTCGTTGGACATGTTTCTTTGGCGACTGAAAACGATGTCGATTCTGCATTAGAAAAAGCGGATAAAGCAACTTCGTCTTGGGCTAACACATCACTTGAAGAACGAGCCGCTTCTCTGGAGCGTGCCGCCCATCTTTTTGAAAAAAATAAACCGCGTTTAATGACACTGTTATGCCGAGAAGGCGGAAAACAACTGCTGGATTGTGCTTCAGAAATACGTGAAGCCATTGATTTTTGCCGCTATTACGCCATGCGCGCTCGCGAAGATCTTAAGCCCATCACTTTGAAAGGCCCAACAGGTGAATTCAATCAATTATCACTTCATCCGCGCGGAATTATTGCGTGCATTAGTCCGTGGAATTTTCCTTTGGCTATTTTTATCGGTCAAATTGCAGCAGCACTTGTCGCAGGCAATGCTGTCATTGCAAAACCTGCTGAACAAACACCTTTAATTGCTGCAGAAGCAGTACGTCTGCTGCATGAAGCAGGTATTCCAGAAAATGTATTACACTTATTACCAGGACGTGGTGAAATTGTCGGCGCTCGATTAGTGGCTGATCATCGAGTTTCAGGCGTTATGTTTACAGGATCCACCGAAACTGCAAAATTGATTCAACAATCACTCGCAAAACGTGAAGGGCCCATTGTGCCGCTTATTGCAGAAACCGGCGGACAAAATGCGCTCATTGTAGATTCATCTGCACTCCCCGAACAAGTTGTCACGGATATTTTAAGTTCTGCATTTAACAGTGCAGGGGAGCGGTGCTCTGCATTACGCGTATTATTCTTGCAAGAAGAAATCGCGCCCAGCGTATTAGAGATGTTAAAAGGCGCCATGCAAGAACTTGAAATAGGTGATCCTGCTTTATTGTCAACTGATGTGGGTCCTGTGATTGATCAAGACGCATTAAACATGCTGCAAAAGCACGTTGCAAAAATGAAAAAAGAAGCAACACTTATCTACGAAGTACCATTACCTCAGTTACCCAACGGCCATTTTTTTGCGCCTTGTGTATTTGAATTGCATCACCTCAATCAATTACAACGTGAAGTATTTGGGCCTATTTTGCATGTCATTCGTTACAGAGCAAAAGATTTAGACCAAGTCTTACAACAAATTATTGATACAGGCTACGGACTCACTTTAGGTATTCACAGCCGAATTGATACTACGATAAACTATATTAAAAATCGCATGCCTGTTGGCAATCTATACGTTAATCGTAATATGATAGGGGCTGTAGTCGGAGTACAACCTTTCGGCGGTGAACGACTATCAGGTACAGGACCCAAGGCTGGCGGCCCGCATTACTTGCCAAGATTATGTGTTGAACGTTCAATCTCCATTAACACAACTGCTGCCGGCGGAAATGCAACACTGGTATCATTGAAAGAAGATGAATAACCATCAACTGAGGACGCGATAGCAATGCATCACCCACCTACCCTGATTTACATGATGTTTCTGATTTTTACAGGCACTGCAATATTAGCAACCATTGCTTTATTTACTCGCCAATCTTTGTTGGTGGCCTACATGGCACTCGGTGCACTGCTCGGACCTTGGGGCTTAAAATTAATTAAAGACTCCATGGCCATCAAACAAACGGGTGATATTGGGATTATCTTTTTATTATTTTTACTGGGTCTTGATTTACAACCACAAAGTCTTTGGCACTCATTACGCAAAATGAGTTGGATTGCGCTCGTGAGTTCGCTACTTTTTTTCATTGTTGGTTTTATCATCAGTTATTTATTTGGCTTTAAACTGGGTGAATGTGTCGTGATTGGCATTGCCATGATGTTTTCAAGTACCATTATCGGCTTAAAATTACTGCCAACGACTGTCTTGCACCATCAACGGATGGGCGGACTCATGATAAGTGTTTTACTGCTGCAAGATTTAATCGCCATTGGTGTTTTACTTGCCATTCAAGGTATTGGTGATCGTGAATTTTCATTTAACGATATTGGTTTTATCATCAGCGCTTTTCCTGTTTTATTTTTTACGGCTTATATTTTTCAGCGTTTTTTACTTTCAAGACTGCTTAAATTATTTGATACGATACATGAATATATTTTTATTTTATCGATTGGCTGGTGCTTATGTATGGCAGAATTAAGTTACCTCATGGGATTAACAGAAGAAATTGGTGCATTTATTGCAGGGGTTGCATTAGCAACTAATCCCATTTCATTGTACATTGCAGAAAACTTAAAACCATTACGCGATTTCTTCTTAGTCATTTTCTTTTTTTCATTGGGTGCCCGTTTTAATTTTGGTTATTTACCTACCGTTATTTTGCCTGCGGCTAGCATCGCGATTGCGATGTTATTATTTAAACCCACCGTATTTGGGTGGTTACTGCGTAAAACCGGCGAAAAAAAAGCAACCAGTTGGGAAATTGGGGTGCGCCTTGGACAAACCAGCGAATTTTCACTGTTAGTGATTTATTTAGCGATGCAGGCAAAGTTAGTGCAGCCTGCTGCTAATTACATGGTCCAAGCAGCCACCATTTTAACTTTTATTGTTTCTTGTTATTGGGTAGTGATGCGTTATCCTACCCCGCTTGCAGCATCTGATAAATTACGACGAGATTAATTTTGATGGCACATTCACATTCTCACGATCATCACCACTCGCATGAATCATTTAATTTTGCATTTGGTGCAGCTGTTATTTTGAATTTTGGGTTTACCTTATTTCAAGCAGCATTTGCATTTATTGCAGGATCCATGAGTTTATTGGCAGATGCTGCGCATAATTTTGGTGATGTATTTGGATTGATCCTTGCGTGGGGAGCCAATTGGTTATTAACTTTGCCTGCACGCAAACGTTATAGCTACGGTTTTAAACGCACCACGATTATTGCCGCATTAAGTAATGCCTTAATCTTGGTTGCAACTTCAGCACTGATTGCTTATGAGTCCATTCAAAAATTATTGCACATCAGTGATGTGAATGGTTATATCGTGATTGTGGTAGCATTGATAGGCATTATCATCAATGGCAGTACAGCGATGTTATTTATGAAAGGTGCGCATCACGATTTAAATATTAAAGGCGCATTTTTACATTTGTTAGGCGATGCGCTTATTTCAATGGGTGTCGTCATTGCGGGTATTTTAATTTCATTCACTCACCGCGCCTGGATTGATCCTTTGGTTGGCTTACTCATTGTAGTGATTATTCTTTTTGGAACCAGCGGATTACTGCGTGATTCAATTCGTTTGTTGTTGGATGCAATTCCCCGCCATATTGACTCACACGGTATTGAAAATTATTTAAAAAATTTACCTGGTGTGAGCGCTGTTCACGACTTACATATTTGGGGATTAAGCACTAAAGAAGTTGCTTTGACCGCACATTTAATTATGCCAACAGCGCGCTTAACTGATCAAGATTTTAAAACCATCAATGCAATGTTAAAACAAACATTTCAAATTGATCACGCAACGCTGCAAGTGGAAACAGGGCACCCAGAATTTCCTTGCCAGCAAATTGAGCCGTGTTAAATGAAAATTTAGATAAGCACAGAATCACTCGATTTTGCGTGAACCGGCGTCATATTCAACGAATCCAGCAATGAAAAAAGTTCTTGTATTTTTTTACTCTGCTGCGTTTGTTCAAACATCAAATTTTCATTTTTTTGCTGCGCCTGTTGCAACTCTTCCCGCAATCGATTGATTTCTTGCAGCAGTAACATGATTTTTTCTTCTAATTTTTGCACGATGGGATCTATTATCATACCGAGTCCTTTTTATCCATTGGCAGAAATGCCACAGGCAAATGTGGATTTTGTTTTCGCAATTTTTCACCTAATCCGGGTTTTGCTTCCAGAAGCGTATAGTTTTTTAAAATATGACGCAATTGATTTGCATATTGCTCACGACTAATAAAAATAGTATCTGAACGTCTATTCGCTTCATGTAAAAATGGCCATTCGCTTAATAAACTTCTGGTAGTTTGGCGCGTTCGTTCATCACTTAAAATTTCATAACTTTGCGTTTTTGGCGATAGTCCCAAATAAAAACGCACCTTACTTTCAGGATCTAACATCACAATGTTCCATTCAGACCAAGGCTTAATATGATTGACTTCTTGCTTGAGATCCATGACAAATTGGTGCGTGCCACCGCCCAAATAATAAAGCGGTTGGACTATACTAAAATCAATAAAGAAAGCGATAAAGAAAATAACGGTCAAAGAAGCGGCCGCAAAAGAGCGTTTTAAATTTTGAGTGTTAATTAAGATCCAGTCGGCAGTGAATAAAATAGCAAAGGGTACGAGAGGTAATACATAATAATTACGGCGCGAACCGCTGATTGTGAAAAAAAGAAATAACACTAACAGGGTTAAAAAAAGCCACTTGGAATAAAGCGGCATATTTTTAAAACGCGATTTCAATGAAAAAAGCGCTGGTAAAAATAATATCGTCCACGGAAATAAATAAACCGGCAAAAAAATAAAATAAGTATAAATCGGACCCTGATGATCAAACGGTGTAAAATAGCGCACAATATTTTCTCGATAAACGAGTGAAAGCCCATTTTCATCGTAATGCCCAGCGCCGCTTTTTAAAGAAACCCAAAAAGGTAAAAAATAAATCACGAGTGCTGGAAGAATTGCTATGATAACGGGAATACGTAAATGTTTTTTAAAACTCTTATGCAGTACAATGTCAATAAAAATCGCGATACACGCAACTACGGGCCCTATTAATCCCTTACATAAAGCAGTTAAAGCAAGAACCAGAAAAAAAACAGCGTAATCCCAAAAACGCGGCGCTTCTTTTTTACTAAAATAAAAAGCAACGGCATACAAAGTACCCGCCATATTTAACATATCAGCACTACTCGTGCGCGCCCAAAAAATAAAATAAAATGTGGTGAGCAGCATCCAGCTGGCTAAAAATCCGAGTTGTTTATTTTTTAAATTTTTGCCCAAACTATAAATGGACCAAAGTGTTAGTAATCCCGCCAACGCTGAAGGAATACGCATGGCCCAGGTATCAAAATTGCCAATGATCATGGCAGCCAGTGCAATGAACCAATAAGACAAGAGTGGTTTATCGTAGTAAGGAACACCATTTAATGAGGGGTGAAAAAAATCATGGTAATAAAACATCGCATACACAATATCCGCCCAGCGGTGTTCTTGTGTCCAAATTTCGCGGCTGCCCAGAAAAGTAAATAGCATCAAAATTGCCGCAACCAACAAGTAACTCCATTTGGCGTTGACTCCCCATAACCATTCAGATAAAGCCCGCATCCCCATTTTCCTTTTATTCATGCAACTCAGCGCGGATTATACGAAAAACGACCAAAAAAATATAGACAACCCGTTTAACAGTGTTACCATAAAAATGTTTGTTTTGAGCGGATAGGTTCTCGGAGGAACAGATGTTTAAAGGCAGCCTCGTTGCACTCGTCACCCCGATGCAAGCGGATGGTACGATCGATAAAAAATCGCTGCATAATTTAGTAGAATGGCATATTGGTGCAAACACTGACGGCATTGTTGTGGCAGGCACCACCGGAGAAGGCTCAACACTGACTGAAGATGAGCAATATGAGATCATTGCAACGGTCGTGAAACAAGTCGCGCGTCGCATTCCTGTCATTGCAGGAACAGGCAGTAATGCAACAAAACATACGATTGAATTAACGCAGAACGCTCAAAAAGCAGGCGCCGATGCTGCACTCATCGTAACGCCTTATTACAATAAACCCTCCCAAGAAGGATTATTTCAACATTATAAAACGATCGCAGAAAACGTGCATTTTCCCATTATTCTTTACAATGTGCCTAGCCGGACTGCCTGTGATTTATTGCCAGAAACGATCGAACGCTTGGCAGCCATCAAAACCATGATCGGCATTAAAGAAGCAACAGGTAAAATTGAACGCAGCATTGAAATTTTAAAACGCTGCGGGAAAGAATTTGCTGTGTATAGCGGAGATGATGCGACAGCACTTGATCTTATGTTAAAAGGCGCAAAAGGCACTATTTCTGTGACAGCCAATATTGCCCCGCATAAAATGCGCAAACTTTGTGAAGCAGCAATAAAGGGTGATAAAACACTCGCTGAAAATCTGAATGCAGAACTCATGGGGCTGCATACAAACCTCTTTTTAGAGTCAAATCCCATTCCAGCCAAATGGGCGCTCCATCAAATGGGCTTGATTCCGCCAGGAATCCGGTTACCATTGTCACCGCTTAATCCTAAATTTCATGCGGATTTAAAAAAAGCCATGCAAACAGCAGGCGTCATTTAACATTGCGAGTCTAGTCTATTATGTCTATTAAAAATGCGTTACTTATTTTGTTAGTTGCTTTGTCCGGTTGCACATACATTTATGGCAACAAAGGTGTGATACAAAATCGTGATACCGATTATTTAAAAGCCCGAAGTATTCCGCCTTTACAAATTCCACCGGGACTTTCTTCATCAACCGTTGAAGCGAGTTTCCCAGTTCCTGATCGAGACTATCCAGGAAGCAATCAACCTATCAGCATTATTCCGCCTGAATTAAATACGTCTGGAAAATAAAATGCCGGCAGGTATATAATCGAGCGCAATTTTGGAGAGGTACCGAAGCGGTCATAACGGCGCCGACTCGAAATCGGATGGGGAACGTAAGTTCCCACGTGGGTTCGAATCCCACCCTCTCCGCCAAATTGACTTCCAGTAAGATGAGGAATGGAAAAAAGAAAGAGGATATTAAATGCATTAGTTCCGACTTAATCTTGCTTACTCTTTACCTGCATCTCGTAAATCAAATTATTTGTGGCGCCAGTTGTAATTAAAATATTTTTATCGATTAATTCTTTTAATTCACGTTGCAATGTTCTGCGCGTTACATCAGGGCAAATTCCTTCAAATTGCTGGATTGAAATGCCGCCATGCTTAGCAATATATTCAATGACTAATTTTTGTCGATCAGATAAATGATATTGTTTGGCCATAACATCGTGTTCCATTGCTTGCCTACCTAGTGATTTCACTTCTTGTAATTGTGTTGATAATCCTTGAACAAAGTATTCAACCCATCCGGTCATATCCATATCGAGCTTCCGCACACTTTGAATTGCCTGATAATAATCAGTTCTATTGCGATCGTAATATTCACTAATAGTAAATAGTTTTTTAAAGTCATATCCGCGCTGATAAAGACAAAGTGTTGATAACAACCGCGCGGTTCTGCCATTACCATCTAAAAATGGGTGGATGTGCACAAGTTGAAATTGTGCAATGCCCGATATTAAAACGGGATGTATTTCTGCTTCGTGATTTATCCAGTCTATCAATTCATGCATCATCTGTGACACTTCGAAAGCCGCTGGAGGTGTGTAAATAATATCTTTCGTTTTAGAATTCACAACATAATTTTGGATTTTACGATAATCGCCAGATGCGGCAGCATTGCCCCGCACTCCATCTACCAGACGTTTGTGAATCTCTCTGATCAATCCTTCGGTAATGGGTTCGCCATCGCCCACGTATCCCGCTACCAAGTCGAATGCCTGTCGGTAGTTTAATAATTCCTTTGTATCGTCGGGATTAACTGCTGCAAGATGCTGGCCTGCCCATAGTTGCTCTGATTGTTCCAAAGTAAGCTCTGTACCTTCGATATGCGTCGTGTGATGCGCTTCTAATATCAACGCCTTGTTTTGCATCTTGGCGACCCACTCATCAGAAAGAGTGGCGGCTTCTAAAAATCCTCTAGCACGCTCTATTGTGGTTAGCGTATTCGCGATTGAATTAGTGATTGTAAATTTTGGTTTAAACATTAATATATGCTCCAATTGTGTATATTTTATCAATGTCACAAGATTGTCGCAAGATATGTCGTAACTATGTCGCAAGATTTGTTATAAGAACGTCACAAGAATCTGGTCTAAAAACAACCAATTAAAAGAGGCGGCTTCTCTTCGCTATCCTCAGTTTCCAAATGAGTATACTCAAGAAAATGCCGCTGGATATTATCAATAAAAACCACATCACGCCTGAAAAACCATCCATAAACGCTTCTCTAAAAAGATAATGAATAACACCACCTAATGGTGCTTCAAGTGAATGAGCGGGATTAATAATTAATCCTGCTACTTGGTCAAACTGTGCCGTATTCAGCTTTGTTGCAGACGACTGAAATATATGTGTCAACGATGAAAATGCCACCGCATGATAAATAACCACCGCTATAGCTAATCCAATAGAGCCTCCCACATTAAACATCGTAACCACCGTGCCAGTTGCTACACTCGCCCGCCCTGGGCTCACTGCTTGTTGTGCTGCAATAATAGAAACCGTATTACCCATCGCCCAAGTAGCGCCAAGACAAACAAAAGCAACGATGACATACGATACAGAAATCATGTTCGTAAAAAAGATTTGTAATAAACTCGCCAAGCACGCCATAGAAAGTCCTACTAAAATAGTCGGTATAATTCCTAAGGAAGAAATTAACCATCCCACTATAAAAGCAGTCACAAAAACAGCTATTGGAATTGCAAATAATATCAAGCCGGATACTTCTGGCGATTGGTCACGAATAATTTCTAAATACAATGGGTCAAAAAATAATGCGACAGCACTTAATACGCCCGACAAAAAACAAAGCATAGCGCCTGCACAAAAAAGTAATTGAGAAAAATCAGCAAATTCAATCAATGGATTTTTTTGTTTACGTTCAACTTTAATTAAAAAAACAGCAGCAATGATAGCAATCACTACATAAAATAAAGTGAGAGAATCGTGCCAACCGTACGCTTCACTACGAATTAAACTTAATACGATACCACCCATCGTCAATGCCAATAACACCATACTTTGCCAATCTAACTCAGGAATTTGAGATGTAACTTTAGATTCTTTGATCACGGGGTAACAAACGAAAGTAATGCAATACCAAGAAATGCAACCCGTTTCGGAGAAAAACGATAGAATTTTTTAATCACGTCTTGCGTCCTTATTAGTGTATCTCTATATCCCGCTTGACAAGCTTTAAAAGGTTTTTTTAAAGAAAATAAAAATAATTCATTATGTTAGCCAACTATTGATTGATTTAACATGTTTTTACATATCGAATCAAGCACCTAACATTCATACTTGCAATTTGTACCAAATATGGTACACTCACTGTATATAAGTGATAAATACAAAATCTATGACAAATAAACATAAAGGTTCACGCTTTGATAGTTTTCTTGAAGAAGAAGGCTTATTAGATGAAGCAGAAGCAATTGCAATCAAAAGAGTCATCGCTTATGAACTCAAGAAAACTATGAAAAAAACACACATTAGCAAAACAGAAATGGCCAGTAAGATGCATACGAGCCGTTCTGCATTGGATAGGTTATTGGATCCCACTAATACATCAATAACACTGAATACTCTTGTAAAAGCCGCACATTTTCTCGGGAAAAAATTGCAGGTTATATTTGCTTGAATAAACCATCGATCATCATACGATTAGCCACAGATCAAGATGCCCGCGCAATTGCAGCCATTCATGTGGCTTCGTGGCAAAAAATATATCGTGGCTATATTCCAGATACATTACTGAATAATCTTTCGGTAAGTGAACGAGAATTACAATGGCGAAATCTCATTCATCAAAAAATAAAAATATTAGTCCTTGAAAAAGAGAACGTCCTCCTTGGTTTTGCAAGTTTTGGTCCTTCTCGTGATGCAGACACCGATTCAAATATTTGCGGTGAAATTAGTGCAATTTATCTGAACCCTGCCATATGGCATCAAGGTGTGGGAACACAATTATGCAATAAAGTATTATCTGAATTAGAAAACATGGGCTGTCGTTACGCCATTCTTTGGGTATTAAAAGAAAATAACCTTGCGAGAAAATTTTATGAAAGCATAGGCTTTACGATGACAGGAGATAGTAAAGAAGATATTTATGATAAGAAAGTTATTTTAAATGAAGTCCGCTTTTGTCAACCTTAACCCATTATATTGTCAACCTTATCTACCTGCATTGTCAACCTTTTAGATTTTTACTTTCAAATAATCTTTAAATTCACTATCATAACGAATTCTCTTTATAAGACCCTTTTATGGAAAATATAGACCACATTATTCACGCTAAATGGATTTTGGCGGAAACCAAAATCTTAGAAAACCACGCACTCGCTATAAAAAATGGTATTATTCAAGCAATTCATCCCAGCAAAGATATCGCTCTGCATTACACAGCAAAGCACACTGAACAATACTCTGGGCACGCTCTCATACCAGGGCTCATTAATACTCACACTCATCTTGCCATGAATTATTTTCGCGGATTGGCCGATGATTTAGCGTTGATGAATTGGTTAAATAATCATATTTGGCCCGCAGAAAAAAAATGGGTGAGTGATGAATTTGTGTATGATGCTTCCCTTTTTGCGATGGCTGAAATGATTCGAAGCGGCACCACCTGTTTTAATGACATGTATTTTTATTTAGAAGCAACCGCAAAAGCCGCGGAAATTGCAGGTATACGCGCGAATATTGGTATCACCGTTATTGAATTTCCAACGAATTGGGCAAAAACAACGGATGAATATTTTACGCGTGGCCTTGAATTTTTAGAGCAATATAAAAACCATTCGCACATCAAAGCAACATTCGCACCTCACGCCCCTTACACAGTGTCAGATGAATCCATGTTACGCATCAAAGAATTGGCTGAAATTCACGATTTAAAAATTAATTTACATTTGCATGAGACTGCAGATGAAGTGAATCAATCCCTCGCCGAAATCGGTAAACGCCCAATCAAACGTTTACATGAGTTAGGTTTATTATCACCGCATTTGATTGCGATTCATATGACTCAGATAAATGATGAGGATCTCATTATTTTAGAAAAAACAAAACCCAATGTAGTGCATTGTCCCGAATCGAATATGAAATTGGCGAGCGGCATTTGTCCTATCACGCAATTGCAATCGATTGGAATCAATGTAGCGTTGGGCACCGATGGTGCTGCGAGTAACAACGACTTAAACATGCTGGGTGAAATGCGCTCTGCAGCATTCCTCGCCAAATTATCTACCAAAAATCCTGAAGCATTAAATGCAGCAAGCGCACTTCAACTTGCAACACTGAATGGCGCCAAAGCATTAGGTATTGATCACATCACAGGCTCGATTCAAGTAGGCAAAGCAGCAGACTTTGCCGTCATTCATCTTGAAGACATTGAAACGCTGCCTCTTTATCACCCCGCTTCACAAATTGTCTATGCAGCAAGCCGTCATCAAATAACAGATGTATGGGTCGCTGGCAAACAACTCTTAAAAAACCGCAAATTAACTACTTTAGATGAAAAAGAATTGATTGATAAGGCTAAGTATTGGCAGAAAAAGATACAGTCCTAGACTGGCAAAGCATTATACAATATAAGTACACAAGTCAGTGGGGATGCCGGCATGGCTGATGCACGTTCTTCTGAAGAATCGAAACAACCGTCTACTACTATTGATGAGGAAACAAATTTCGTCCGCATCCCTTTTGATACAGAAACCTCACAATCGTGGTTAGATGTACTAAGTGATTCCCAGATAAGTACAACCATTGTGCAACTCATGACAATGAAACGTATCGCATGTTATACGCTCAATGAAAACGGTGAACTCATTCGTGCCTATCAGTACTCTGATGATGCACGGGAAGCAAAAGAAGCCCAGGAAGAAAAACCGCAATTATTAGCACCTAACAAAGATTATTCATTCGTTATTCCTCCTGTATCTAAAGGAGAAAAACCTAAATTTATTATTGTTGAAAACTCTCACTTGTTTGGTCTATTAGATGAGAAACATGCTGAGAACTTAAAAAATCGCATTCAGAAATTTTTACCCCGCGGAGAAAATAATGAAATACGGTATAGATTATCGAAGAAGGATCAACCCATCATTGCGAAAATAAGGCTCGAGATTATAGCCTATATTAAAGAAAATGCGGCCAGTTTTTTTGTACACGCAGCAGGCACCATTAGACGCACTGCCGAGAACAAAATTATTCTAACTGATAGTTCTGGCGGATTTCATGCAAAAAATTTTCTCGCCGGTTTATATGAGGCTATTAAAAAAGCACTCTATGCAACAGGAATTGAGATAATTAAAAATGCCAAGATTATTTTCTTTGGTAAAAGCGCTGAGGAACCTATTTCTGCGCCGGCTAAGATGGATGAAGAAAAAAGAATACCACGAACAACAAGCAAGGATGATATCGATGTTGAACGACTGAAAAAAAGTCCAAGTAAAGAAGGCATAGAAAGCCGAGCAGCTCCCACACTAACGTTGTTTCCACTCAAAAGAACAAAAGGCTCAAAAGCCTCTTCACTGGCTATTAGTAACGTTTCAGATAACTCCGGAGACAGCATTCAAGATAGGGAGAGCGTACAGAGTGCTACACAAGGTTCTGACGAAAAAGAAAAGCAAGGGACACCACCCCCACCGCCGCCAAAACCTAAATAGCAGAGAGCCTTCCACGTAATCATCATCCGGGATATAATTCGCCTCCTTAATCTTGGAGGCGCTATGTCTATTGAAAGAACCTTATCGATCATCAAACCAGACGCTGTTGCTAAGCGCTTGATTGGTGAAATTAATCGCCGTTTTGAAAAAGCAGGCTTACAAATTGTTGCCGCTAAAATGATGCATTTAACGGAAAAACAAGCCAAAGAATTTTATGCTGTGCATAGTGAACGCCCTTTTTATAAAGCGCTCGTTAACTTCATGAGCTCAGGCCCTGTGCTCGTCCAAGTGCTCGAAGGCAAGAATGCGATTACACTCAATCGAGAAATCATGGGTGCCACTAACCCTAAAGAAGCGAAAGCCGGCACCATTCGTGCGGATTTTGCAGAATCCATTGATCATAATGCAGTACACGGTTCAGATGCCCTAGACACTGCAAAAGAAGAAATTGCTTTTTTCTTTCGTCCTGATGAAATTGTCACTTATGTCAAAACAACAGAGCGCGCATGAACGCACTCATCCCAACCAATAAAATCAACTTGCTCGGCCTTTCTCGCAAAGAAATGGAAGCATTTTGTATGTCGTTAGGTGAAAAACCGTATCGCGCGACACAAATTTTAAAATGGATTCATTTTCAAGGTGTACGCGATATTCATGCGATGAGTAATATCAGTAAAGCATTACGCGAAAAAATTTCTGCGATCGCAGAAATTCTGCCGCCTGAAATCGCGTATGAAAATACCTCACTTGACGGTACGCATAAATGGGTATTGCGTTTAGCAGACGGCAATTGCATTGAAACTGTATTTATTCCAGAAAAAACACGCGGTACTTTGTGTGTGTCTTCTCAAGTCGGCTGCACTTTAAATTGTGATTTCTGTTCGACAGGCAAACAAGGATTTAATCGTAATCTCACGGCACATGAAATTATCGGACAACTCTTTATTGCTGTACGCAGCTTATCAAAACAACAAGGGTTACACGATCATGCCGTCACAAATGTTGTCATGATGGGCATGGGAGAACCTCTGCTTAATTTTGAAAATGTTGTTAATGCAATGAATATTATGCTGGATGATTTTGGCTACGGACTTTCTAAACGGCGTGTCACGCTAAGCACCGCGGGCGTTATCCCTGCTATGTATGAATTGCGCAAAGTGAGTGATGTAGCCCTCGCTGTTTCACTGCATGCACCGACGGATGAATTACGCAATGTGCTAGTGCCGCTTAATAAAAAATATCCGTTAAAAGAATTAATGACTGCATGTAAAGAATATTTTAAAGAAGATAAACGCCGTTATGTGACAATGGAATACGTCATGCTGGCTGGCATTAATGATTCTGATCAGCACGCACAGCAATTAATTCGTTTATTAAAAGGGGTGCGCGCAAAAGTCAATTTAATCCCCTTTAATCCATTTCCAAATACCGCTTATAAACGCTCTGATCAACCCACGATTGACCGTTTCCGTGAAACATTAATGCGGGCAGGAATTAACGCTATTACCCGTAAAACACGCGGGGATGCCATTGATGCAGCCTGCGGCCAGCTGGTTGGAGAAGTTAAAGATCGAACAAAACGCAGCGCACGGCTAAAATTACCGTCCCTTGGCGCTCTGAATGTAGAGAATTCAGAGTTTTTTGTCATATAACTATTGTCTAACCAGCATAATTATTTTACCTTAATAAGATATGATTAATTATGGATATTAAACTACCGTGATGGATGCAACGACCCAAAAATCAGTGAGCGGTTTCGGCATGCGGCTTAAAGAAGCGCGTGAACAAATGCAATTGTCGCAAAAAGAAGCAGCCATTCGCCTGCATTTAAGCACTAATATCATTCAACTCCTTGAAACAGAAGACTTTCGTAACGCACCGCCTGCAACCTTCATGCGCGGTTATTTGAAGTCTTATGCACGTTTATTGAATCTCACTGAAAATGAAGTCAGCACTGCATTACTTGAAGCAAATCTTGATTTAAAGGCGGATGCGCCCATTACACCCCTGTTAAATGTCATGCCCTTGGAAAAAAATGATAGTTATACTGGCTGGAGCACTTCATTTATCGTATTAATTTTAGCCGTATTGGTCGGGATGTGGTGGAATTCCCACGGCCGTTATACAACAACCCCGCTAACAAACAATGTAGCACAACCCTTAACGCAAGCGGCACCCCCGCCAACAGCTGCTCCCGTTAATAATCCTTTACCTGCAGCCGTTACCGTATCCCCAATAACAACGCCTCCGGCAGCATCGCAACCGGAAGTAAAAGGGGCTATTCCAGCTCAAATGCCAGCACCCGTGGCTACTACTCAACCGACTGTGGATACTGCTTTACCTACAGCCGCTGGAACACCAG